>MWWJ01000059.1_pt1 | contig 11985 bp, 12 predicted proteins | sample 1047271 | NCBI WGS metagenome assembly MWWJ01 (sample SAMN06349965, study PRJNA376086) | soil metagenome | isolation source: CN-4 sample Antarctic (ecotone) soil | place: Antarctica | collected 2015-01-13 | reverse complement strand
AATCGAAGGCCACCAAGACTCACGCAATAGCTTGATAAAACCAATACCATTCCCCCCAAGTGTCAAGATAAGCCCCCCAAAGCTCACAACAATCAGCTTAAAACCTTGTTATTGTTACAAGATTTTCGGCCGAATCCTGAAATAAAGTAAGAATCCTGAAGCTTCCGTGTGGAAAACTTCAAACGGTGAATAACCCAGACGAAAAGCAAGGAAGCAAGAAACGCCCTTACCTACCCCAAGCGTGCCCGTCGCCGTCTAGCCGCATCAAGGACGCTTCGCGCCGCTACGCGGTGCCCTACGGGCATCCTTGACCCGTCTAGCCGTCGCCGTGCTGGACCAATGGTAGGGACGGGACGAGGAACAGGGCCTTCAGTCCGAACAAGGAACATGAGCCAGATGGCGAAGCGCGTTCATGGGACGTCGTGGGCGGCTTCGAGGGTGTGTCGGTATTCAAACGGTTTGCAGTGCAAGGCTGTTTCCCGTAGCCAGGCAGGAACCACCACCAAACGCGGCGGGAACCATGCCGGAAATGACGTTGAGCGAGGCCGCAGCATGGGCCGGAAAGGGACGCCCCGCGATCCTTAAGGCTCTGCAAAAAGGTACGATTACTGGTAGAAAAGACGAGGGCGGGCAGTGGCGCATCGACCCAGCGGAGCTGGCGAGGGTCTATAGACCGGGAACCACCCAGGATGGTTCCAAGGTGGTTCCCGGTTCCACCCTGGACATAACCCAGGAAATAACCGGGAAAGATCGGGAACTAGCCTTGCTACGGGAGATGCTGATCGAGGTTCGGGGCGAACGGGACGACGTACGGCAGGACCGGGACCGCTGGCGCGAACAGGCTGAAACGCAGACCCGACTCCTGACCCACCAGCAGCAGCCCGCGCCAGCAACGCCACCAGGCCAAGCCTTGGCGGCACCGCTGGCACCAGTTCTGCGGGGATGGCGGGCGAAGCTGGCTGGATGGATCGGCATTGGCCGCTAGATCCGTTCTTGGCCGCGCCTGTGCGCCGTACCGGAAGCATTGGACGAAGGTGTCTCGACATTCGCCTTAGCGGGGCAACAGAAGGCCATTGATGGGCACCTACAGCAATGCTGTTGGCTGTCATACAGCGATGCTGTATAGTGTGGTGTGCTGCACGCAGTTTTGGAAACCTCTGCCTTCTCCCGCCGTGCCGATGCCCTGCTGTCGCGTGAGGAACGGGCGGAGCTGATCGACACCTTGGCGCGCGATCCGTTGGCCGGCGCCGTAATGCGGGGGCTTGGCGGCGTGCGGAAACTGCGGTTCGCGCCGAAGGGACGGGGCAAAAGTGGAGCTTTCCGAGTGATCTACTACGTGCTGACCGAGGAGCAGCCGATCCTTGCGCTGCTGCTCTACGGCAAGAACGAACAAGGCGAGCTCAGCTCGGCACAGCGCAAGGTGGTGGCCGACCTGGCGGCAGGGATGAAGCGGAGGACGTGATGAACGAGGACACCGAGTTCGGACGCGAGCTGATCGCCTCGATGCAGGAGGCGGCGGCGATCCTGCGCGGGGAGACGGAGCCGGCGCGGGTGCATCTGCCGCCCGGTTCGGTTGACGTGCGCGCGATCCGCGAAGGGTTGGGCCTGAGCCGCCCTGCCTTTGCCGAACGGTTCGGCCTGGCCGTGGCGGCGGTGCGGGATTGGGAGCAGGGACTACGCCGGCCCGATCCAGCCGCCCGCGTGCTGCTGATGGTGATCGGCCGCAGCCCGGACGTGGTGGCCGAGGTGGTTGCGGAGTCGCGTGCGGCATAAAAGGGCTTTTGGCAGCAGTGGACTCCTCGCGAACTTGCCAACGGCATCCGCTACTGCCGGAGGCCCGAGCCAAAGGCGTTTAAACGTGCTTCGGAGCATTGCCGGAGCCGATTGCCTCAGTCGCGCCCAAAACCGCGCGGAGGGTCAACTTCTAGGCCGGACAGGTCGAGATCGCACACAACCCGCAGCGCATCGGCTGTGGGCGTGTCCGCCAGGCTCTCCGGCAACCCGTCGAGCCACTGCTGATAGTCGGCCTGTAGCTCCAGCAGCTCTGCCACGGCGTCACGCCACCGCTGCGGCCGGCTGCGCCGATCGGCGGGCTTGCGGTAGCGCACCTTCACCATCGGCGCCGTGTCGGGCGTATGCGCGGCCCGGTAGCGGGCCTGCCGCTCCGCGTGGGTCATTATTCGTTCGCCGAGAGGCTTGGGGCCGCGTGCCATGGCGCCCATTGTAATACGTCACGTGACGTATTACAATGGGAACAGTGTTCCGACCTCGACCCCTGTGCGAAGATGGATTAGGCCCATTTCGATCATTGTTGCCGTCGAACAGGATGCATCCAAGTAGCTCTCCTGATTGGGTTAAACGTCCTCCGTCCACCTCGGCACAGTGCCGACCTTGCTGAAGACGTCCTGCCGGCGCCCCGAAACAGCGGGCGAACTCGCCAGGGCCTGAGCCGAAGGAGTTCACATGCCGCACAAAGAACCGGTGAACTGGCAGCCAATCCGTCAGATGCCGTTTATTGCCCGCATGATCGATGACGCCCTGGACGGCACGCGAGTGCAGCTTGAAACGTTGGCCGAGGCGCGGGTGCGCCCGCACGTGCTCGACGACGCCACCATCGACCGGGTTGAGCAGGTTCACACCGAGCAGCTGCAATTCGTCGATATTTACGCCCAGCAGATCAGCCGCTGGCGGACCAAGAAACCATCAGATGACCAAACGCGCGAGCTGGACCGGATGGAAGCGCAGAACGGCCACTTACGGACCGCGACCACGAACATCCTCGCACTGGCCGGCGAACTGCGCAAAGGCACCATTGAGCGCGTCATGGGCATGAGCGACGTCGAACTCGGCCTTCAGGCACTTCTCGGCAGCCGGCTTCCTGGCCGCCGCTAACCCGACCTACGACATTACGTGCAATGTCCTTCGATCCCAGGAACGATTGAGCACCGGCGGCGGCGGGACCAGCGGTGGTTTGTGGTCCGGCTCGTTCGGGTCGTCCCGCTCCGGATCTTCCGGCGGCAGCATTGGCGGTGACGGCGGGCGCGGCGGCAGAATCACATCCGGCATCTGCAGCCTGACAGAAGTGCTCATACGCTGCGTCCTTCATCCAACGGCAACCACCATCCGACACTTGGCATGTTCGCCGGTTCGGACACAGCGCGCAGTTGCTTGCCTGTCATGGCGGAGTCTCTTTTCCCGGTTGTCCTTCATTTTCTATGCCAGGTGCCGCTTTGTCCGCGTCGAAGGCGTGTAGTCCCCGTCGCCGCCAGCGTACCTTGAGGTTGGTCGCTTCTTCCTGGTGTTCATCTTCTTGTAGCCATCCAGCAATTTCGAGGAGAGCTCCGAGCAATGTGGCGCGATCATCATCCACGAGCTCGACGAGGCCAGCCTTCTGAACAAGGCCGCCGAGTTCGATGAGTTGCCGGGTGCGTGCACGGCGTTCCTGCACCCAATCGCGGGTATCGTGACGGGCACGGTCGAGGTTGAATCTATTCTGCTGCACGGTCAGGCGCCGAAGCTGGGCTGTTGTTGCCTGGAGTTCCCGCAGCAGGATCGCCGGCATTGGCTTTCTTCCCCCGTTTGCCCCCTGCTTGAAAGAAAGCTTGCCCGCGTTCCGTCCACCTCGCTTTGGCTTCAGGCTGTTTCTTGCTTTGCTCGATAGCGGCGAGCAGTGCGCCGGCAAGCGCTTCCATGGACAGGGTATCGGCTCCGACGATCTGAACGAGTTCGCCGAGCTGGACGGTTTTCTGTGACTTGACCTTCCTGGCTTTGTCCATGAGGGTTTGAAGTTCGGCGTTGAAGTCACGTGGTTTGCGGGCTATGGGATCGGCTCCAAGGTGATGGCAGGCGAATGCCAGGCTAACAGCGCCTCACTCCTGCTGCCAAGCACGATCCACCTTGTCCTACCAGCAGACCCGAGCACCGCGTCATTTCTGGCCGGAGCGAAGCGAAGGCGGATCAGGAAATGCGCGCTTATAAGCCGTTGCACGGCTTGCGCTGGTAGGGCTAAGCTCCTGTCCGACATAAGCGTGCCGGAGCTTTGCCGAGTGGCGATCTACCACTTCTCTGCCAAGATTATCGGACGCTCGCAAGGGCGCAGCGCGGTGGCGGCTGCGGCCTACCGGTCGGCATCCGAATTGCTGGACGAGCGCCTGGACCGCACGCATGACTACACCGCAAAGGTGGGCGTGGTGCATTCGGAGATCCTGCCGCCTCCTGGTGCGCCGGAGCGGTGGCAGGACCGGGCGACGTTGTGGAACGAGGTCGAGGCCGGCGAGCGGCAGCGCAACAGCCAGTTGGCGCGCGACATCGAGATCGCGTTGCCGCGGGAGCTTTCGCGGGCGGAGGGGATCGCGCTGGCGCGGGACTTCGTGCGCGAGCAGTTCGTGTCGCGCGGGATGGTGGCGGACCTGAACGTGCATTGGACGGCGGCGGCGGACGGCGAAGTGCAGCCGCACGCCCACGTCATGCTGACCATGCGGGAAGTGGTCCCTGGTCAGGATGGGGATACCGAGCGTGCCAGGTTCGGCAGCAAGGCGGCGGCTTGGAACGACCGGGCGCTGTTGCGCGGATGGCGTGAGCGTTGGGCGGAGATGGCGAACGCGCGGCTGGCGGAGCTGGACCATGACGTACGGATCGACCACCGTTCGTATGCCGCCCAGGGCATCGCGCTGGAGCCGCAAAACAAGGTCGGTCCGGCGGGAGTGCGCCGCGAGCAGCGGGGCGAGGACTCGGAGCGCGCGGCCGAACACCGGGCGATTGCGCGGCGCAACGGCGAGGCACTGCTGGCGGAGCCGGACGCGGCCTTGCGGATGCTGACGCAGCAGCACTCGACGTTCACCCGGCAGGACATGGCGCGGCTGGTGAATCGGCACACGGACGGGGCGGAGCAGTTCGCGGCGGTGATGGCGGTGGTTTCGGCGTCTCCGGAGCTGGTGCAGCTGGGCTTGGACGGGCGCGGGCAGGAGCGGTTCAGCACGCGCGAGATGCTTGGGGCCGAGCAGCGGATGGAGGGTGCGGCGGAGGCGCTGGCCGGGCAGGACGCGCACCGGGTGCTGATGGTGGCGGGACGGCAGGCACTGGCCGCGGCGGAGCGGAGTGGCTTGGCGCTGGGGGCCGAGCAGCGGGACGCCTTTGGGCATGTGACGTCGGGGCGGGACCTGGCGCTGGTGGTGGGCTACGCGGGCACGGGCAAGAGCGCGATGCTGGGCGTGGCACGGACAGCGTGGGAGACGGCGGGCTTTCGGGTGCGGGGGGCGGCGCTGTCCGGCATTGCGGCCGAGGGGCTGGAAGCGGGTAGCGGCATCGGCAGCCGCACGCTGGCGAGCCTCGAGTACGGGTGGAAAGAGGGCCGCGATCTGCTGACGGCGCAGGACGTGCTGGTGATCGACGAGGCGGGTCTGGTGGGGTCGCGGCAGATGGAGCGGGTGCTGTCGGCGGCGGCGTCGGCCGGGGCCAAGGTGGTGCTGGTGGGCGACCCCGAGCAGTTGCAAGCCATCGAGGCCGGAGCGGCGTTCCGAGCGTTGGCGGAGCGGCACGGGGCGGTGGAGATCCGGGCGGTGCGCCGGCAGCGTGAGCCGTGGCAGTGCGAGGCGACGCGGGAGCTGGCGACGGGGCGCACGGGCGAGGCGCTGGGGCGCTACGAGCGGGCCGGCATGGTGCAGGGTGCGGCCACGCGCGAGGCGGCCTGTACGGCGCTCCTAGACGTTTGGGACGCGGCGCGGCGGCAGAGTCCACAGCAGAGCCGTGTGATCCTTGCCTACCGGCGGGCGGACGTGGCGGAGCTGAACCGGCTGGCGCGGGAGCGGCTGCGGGCGGCGGGCGAGCTGGGTCCGGAGCAGGCGTTGCAGACGGAGCGGGGCGAGCGGTGCTTTGCCGCGGGGGACCGGCTCATGTTCGGGCGCAACGAGCGGGCGCTTGGGGCGGGGCCGGACGGCCGCGGCGGGGTGGCGGTGAAGAACGGCACGCTGGGCACGGTGGAGGGGATCGACGCCGGCGGGAGGTTGACGGTGCGGCTGGACGGCGCGGGAGCGGACGGGTCAGCGCGGCGGGTGACGTTCTCGGTGCGGGATTACGCCCATGTGGACCACGGGTATGCGGCGACGATCCACAAGGCGCAGGGGGTGACGGTGGACCGGGCGCACGTGCTGGCGTCGCGGTGGATGGACCGGCACGCGGCGTATGTGGCGCTGACGCGGCACCGGGACGGGGTGTCGCTGCACTACGGGCGGGACGAGTTCCGGGACGGGGCGGCCTTGGCGCGGACACTGGGGCGGGAGCGGCTGAAGGACACGAGCCTCGACTACGCCGGGCCGGACGGGGCGGCGCGCGAAGGCGAGGACCTGGCCCGGCGCTACGCCGAGCGGCGTGGCCTGGACCCGCTGCGGCCGGAGAGCGCCATCGTGGTGCGGCCGGAGCCTGGCCCGAAGCGCCCTCGGTTTGGCGGGCTGAAGCTCGGCACGGGCCGGCTGCCGGCAGTGCCGGAGGCCGCGGTTGTGGGTCCCGCGCGGCCCGAGCCCAGGCCGGCGCCGGCAGAGGATGCGCTGTCGCAGTCGGTGGGCCGGTTCGCGGTGGCGTGGGAGGACGCGCTGCGGATGCTGCGGCAGGGGCTGCCCGTCCTGGCGCACCAGCAGCAAGCGCTGAACGCGGCGCAGGCGAAGATCGAGGCCGAGCAGCCCGGGTTTGCACAGGAGGTAGCGGCGGCGCTGCAAGGCGACCCGGAGCTGATCGGCCCGGCCGTGGCGGGCGCCGCCGGACGGGCATGGCTGGTCGAGGTTGCCGAGGCTAGGCAGTACTTGCGGCAGGTCGCGGCCGAGGACGAGGCGAAGCGGCAGGCGGCGGCAGTGCAGCGGGCGGAGCTCGACCCGGTGCGGGCGCGGCTGGTGGAGCAGCGCATGGAAGCGTGGTGGCAGTCGGAGAAGCCGGAGGTGAGCCGGTGGGACCGCCACCTGGTGGTGCCGGCGGCCGAGGTGGAGCGGGCGCGCGCGGCGCGGTCGCGGGAGGTGGAGGCGCTGCCGGACGCCGAGCTGCGCCGAGTGGAGGCGGGGTGGCAGCGGCAGGCGGAGCAGGAGCACGCGGCGGCGCGGCAGCGGCCCAGCCAGGGCATGAGGATGTAGGCCATGGCGGACGGGATGCCGGGGCGGGAGCCGGACGAGGGCGAGGCGGACGCGGCGGAGGCGTTCGAGGGGCTGCGGGCGGAGGTGGCGGCGCTGCGGCAGGGCATCGAGCTGGTCTACCGCCAGGACCAGCAGGCGGCGTCAGCGGCGCCAGCACCGGCGCCGGCCGCGGTGGACTACAGCCCGACGCTGGGGGCAATGGCCAAGGAACTGAAGGGGGTCGAGGCCCGGCTGAAGGCGATCGAGGGCAAGCCGGCGCTGGGGCTGACGCCGTCCACGTTCAAGGAGGACATTTGGCAAGCCGGGCTGAAGGCGAGCGAGCAGAGCGTGACCGTCATGCAAGCGGTCAAGTCGTCGTTCGAGAATGCGTCGAAGGAGTTCAAGGACGTGTTGGCCGGGGCGAGGGCGCGGCGCGAGCAGGATGTGTGGGTGAGCACGGCGGCGCTGCTCGGGTTCATGGCGGGGGTGCTGCTGTGGTTCCTGGCCGCCGTGTTGCTGCCCTGGAGCTTGGGCCACCGGATGGCGGCGGCGCTGGTGAGCGGCGACCGCTGGGAGGCTGGGTCCACGCTGATGAACGAGGCCAATCCCGAAGCGTGGGAGAGGGTGGTGCGGCTCAACAAGGCGTGCGGGGACCATGCGGTCGGGCTGTGCGAAGCGGCAATCGCGGTGGGGCTGATCCCGCCGGCCGCGCCGGCCCGGTCGACGCCAGCGCCGGAGACGGCAAAGCCTGTTCCGCCGGTTGCGGCGCCAGCGCCGGTGCCGCCGCCGTCAGGCGGCAGGGCAGGGGCAGGGCGTTGAGCCAGGGCTCCAGGCACTTGGGATCATGAAGGAAAACGGGAGGTTTGTCGGATGGACGACGGCGCTGCGGTTTTGATGTTCGAGTCTGGATGGTTCGGGCAGGGGGACGCTTTCTGGCGTTGGGTGGAGACGGCCGAAGCCAAGCCCTACGTCGAGGCGTTCGCCCGGTCGTATGCGCCGCCGGAGGATGGCGAGGCATTTGACCTGCTTGGCGACGACGAGGCCGGCCCCGATGTTCTTGACCCGGACCACCTGGACCGCTTGGCCGAGGACATCGAGGCACGGTTTGGCAAAGGTGCGCATCGGTCCGTGTCGGCCGACGACCGGCCGACCCCGCCGCTCGGTCCCAGCCCAGACGACGAGGAGCTGCCGTTTTAGCCGTCCGGCCTGGCAAGGCCGCGTCAGCTAAGTTCTGGGCGAGCGATCCTGTCTTGTGCACGCCGCCGTCGCTCCGGCTCCGGCCTGTCGAGCAGCATACGGGCCGTCATCCTTGCGGGTCCGGCAGCAGGCGAACTGAAAGCGCACTTCGGCTCCTGGCCAGGTTCCGCTTGGTCCGATGTTAGCGTGCATGGTTGCAAAGACTCCCATACATCCCCGTACCGTTATCACTAGATTGTGATAAACTACAGATCAAACCTGATACCAGGAAGATTGCAAAAACCATCCAGGACGGTTTTAAAATCTTCTTGAGAAGTTTTCTTAATTGTCCAGGTGATGTATGATTCCCTCTGCAAACGGCTTGCCTGCTCCTATTGGCACACTCGATGAAGTACTTGACGCGGGGGACACCTCCGAGAAGGCCATGAAGGTTTTCGTCGGACATAACCTCGGCAACCGGACCTTCCTGCTGTCCATGCCCATGCACGAGTTTTACGGAATGTCCGAGGTGGCGAACGACCCTGGGCGGGACGGAGGCACCATCACGCAGCGTAAGCTCGACCCCACGCACGCCCACAAGCTGGCGATGTACCTGCTCAAGGGCTTGGTTTCCGCTGCCATCCACCGGCGCAACATCCAGAAAAAGGAAATCCCAGCAGCCCTGACCCAGGTAATGGAGCGGCTCGGGCGGCAGCCCTACATGTCTGTCCAACCTCTCGTGGTGAACATCCGGGACTGCAATCCTCAGGGCGCCGACATCCGGGGGGACAGGATGCTGGACAAAAGAACCGAGGAAACTGCCGCTTTTCGCATCTTCCTGTCGCAGAGGCACGTCCTCTGGGTCATCGACGGGCAGCACCGGCGCAAGGGGATGCAGATGGTATTCGAGTTCCTGGAGCAGGTGCGGAGCACCCGCGCGTACCCGAAGAAGGGCGGTCTCGTGAATGGCGAAGGCGAGCTGCTTCCCCCCGACGAACTGAAGGTGTGGGAGGAGTGCTTCGAGGTAGCCCGGAGCTACTGCACTCTTCTTCTGGAAGTCCACCTCGGCCTTCAGCCGTCTGAGGAGCGCCAGCTCTTCCATGACCTGAACCGCCTTGGGAAGAAGGTCGATACCAGCCTAGCGCTGCAGTTCGACAGCTCTAACCCGATTAACCTTTTCATCAAGGAGCAGCTCATCGACCGGCTCGGCATAGAGGTGAGCGAGGCTGACGTGAAGGATTGGCAGGACGACGAGGGGAAGATCCCGCGGAAGGACCTGGTCGGCGTCAACGCTATCTTGCTGCTCAACCGGACCAACATCAGCAGTGCCACGCCCCAAATGATTGAGGGGCGGACGAAGATAGCTTACCAGTTCTGGACGGCCGTCCAAGCCATCCCCGGCTTCGGCGAGGAGCTGGCACGGCAGAAAACCGTCGCAGCACAGCCCGTAGTGTTGAAGGCACTTGCAAAGCTTATCTACGATTTCAGCTTCAGCAATCGCCGCCCCGAGAACGGGACCGAGCTTGCCGAGAACCTGATGTCGAGCATGACCGACATCGATTTCAGCCACGAGAACCCGATGTGGCGCTTCTACGATTTGACACCCGAACAGCGTCAGGAGAGCGGGCTGACCGGCCTGGAGCAGTACCTGCCGCCGGAGGATGGCGCTAACCGAGACGTGGGCAGTTTCCAGGGTGGCTATATGCGGTTCGGCGCTAAGCACAACGACATCGTTCCCATTCTTGGAGACATGATCCGCTGGCGCCTTGGGCTTCCGAGCCGCCGGACCTCGGCCTTGCTCTCGGAGCGGCTGGCAGCCTAACCAAGTTCGGGGGGAGGAATGGTTCCGCCTCATCCCTCCCGCGCCCGTTTTGGGAAGGGCCGATGTCCTCGCGCATGGACGCCAGAGGCCCGGCTTCCATGGCCCGCCTTTCAGGCCAAGTAAAGGATATACGGCCAGAAATAAAGGAAGTGCCTCCTGGTATACATAGGCAGACAAAGCCCGAACAGAAGACGTCTAGAGCTAAGTTAAATAAGGCGCTTGCGGATTTTCGGCTTTTGGACACGTGCATCGCAAAGTGTAAAAAATCACAGGATTTCCGTTTGGTTGCTCCCCAAGCCCCGAGAGCAAGTTCGGGGTCAAGACACGACTAGCAAAACGTAGTCGTTCCTCGACCCCAAAAAACTTTATTTGTTAAATTATAATCCTAGAGCCATACGGAAGGAGGCGTATGTCGTCTTTGATACTGCTCCTTTTGCATCGACCCACCTGTTGTTCTCATCAAAAAAGTTTTGTGGCCAAACTACAATTTTGAGCTTTTTGTCTCCAAGAATGGTCCGAGTACGCTTAGTCAAACCTCCCCACACGCCACTTAAGTCATCAATAGTCATCTGAAGACTGCAAGCTAGATCAGAAAGCAAAAAGTGCTCATTGTTACCTTGCATAATTCCACGCAGAATTTTCTTAGTCTTTTCCGAGCATCCTTCTAAGAATTTGTTTGCTTGTACGAAGGAAAAATCTGCTGGCTTATCTTCTTCGCTTGCAGAGGCACTTAGAGGCGTGGGAGTTTCCTGATTTGTGTTCTCCTGTAGAAGCCGCTGAAGTTCATGCAGCAACGCATCCTTCACGGGTTGCGGCAAACGTTGAACCACATCGTCCGATAAAAAAATCCCGACTGACATCCTAGCCTCCTGCAACGATAGCTCAGGACATAATAAGACAGCTAAAAATAATCAAGATCAACCAACCTTAGAGCTTGACCCATTTAAGGCGCTAACCGGGTAGGCATATTTGAGAACACGCTCGGGGCTTCGGATCCAGGATAGGCAGTGGTGCGGGTGCTCCAGAACCGCTGCCTTCTGCCACTCTCCAACCAGACCGATAATCTCAAATTATGGAAAGTGGCCGGAAGTTCCGGCAGAGTAGCGGAGAAGTCGCAGCGGGCCGCGGAGGGCGAAGCCGCGCCGAGACTTGGCGGGAGCCAGTAATTGCCCTGCCTGGCACGAGGCACTAGACGGGCCGTTTACTTGCGATAAAAGATTCAATATCGAACTGGACGGGAGCGGGTTCAACCGTCTCAGCAGTGCCACGGAGACGCGGCAGCCGGCCCACTCTTGGGCGTTTCAGCTCTGCGAAGGTGTCCCGCAGCTCACCTACATCCTTTTTCCACCATAGTACCCGAAAGCCGGTTACAACGCCTCGCATGGTGCCGCCCTGGCGGATCGGCTCGATTGTTACGCCGAACTCGGCCAGCTTGGAAACTTCCAGTTCGGCAATCTTGACGCAGTAGCGCAGCAAATCCGGGGTACGGCGCAGTTTGTCGGACGGCACTCCCAGTAACTCTCGAAAAACGGATAGGTCGAAAACTTGCCCGTCTTTATATTGCAGGTTTATTCGCATGGATATTAGCTCATAAAGGGCAAGGCTGTATTTACTCGTGAAAGCAAACATTACTTGCCCACGGATGCGGCCCCAATGGGTTGAGCTGGCGATGATCTCCCGCATATTCGCCGCAAAGGAGTAAACAACTTCCCCTGTAGGATCGTCGTCTTCGTCGCTGGTTGTCGTGTCGGATAGGAGCTGCGCCCGCTTTGTCGCTGGCTTGCCGTTCCGGCCAGTCGTGGGGACTTCAACGACCGTTTGCATGAGCCGGATAATGGAGTCTTTGACCCGTTCCGCGCCTTTGTGGGAGCCGCGAAGCTCGCAGATCGAGAC
>MWWJ01000058.1_pt1 | contig 12011 bp, 14 predicted proteins | sample 1047271 | NCBI WGS metagenome assembly MWWJ01 (sample SAMN06349965, study PRJNA376086) | soil metagenome | isolation source: CN-4 sample Antarctic (ecotone) soil | place: Antarctica | collected 2015-01-13 | reverse complement strand
CTTGATAATGTGCTAGTCCACCATTGCGCCCGGTCTCGGTGCGCCTGTACGTCTACCTGCGCATTGTGTTGGTCTGTCTCTAACTGTATCGCTGACTCTTGCGCTGCTGTGACTGTCCAGACTGGTGACATAATTTCGGTGTAGCGGTAAACGGCAAAGCAAGCCAGCACGATCACAATCGAAAGTAATACTACTGGGAAGTTTTTCATCGTTTCACCTTCCCACGCCACGATACAAAACGCACGTTGAGTTATTCATACTTTGCCCTCCTATGGGCTGTGTGAATGGTGGAGGGCAAAAATAAATGCCACTCCAACGGAAAAATGATTGTCCGCTGAGTGGCATTAAGCTACAATAGATGTAGCCGTATGCCGCTGGTTATATCAGCGGTTCATGGTTAGAAGTGGGGCTGGGTCTGATTCACCTGGCCTCACTTTGCGTTCATAACTAAATTAATTCGACAATCACGACTTTGATAATCGTCTCCCCTGTAGTTTCGTCAACTATCCATCCGATCCAAACACCGGCTATAAAATCCTCATAATAGCCGGGCCGTTCTGGAATCGTCATTGCGTCAGGCGGGCGTGGGTTACTCTTCAATCGTTCAACGAATGCCCGAACCTCTGGTGGCAAAGTGTACCATTGTGCCTGTAGGCGTTCACTGCGATGCAGGCGCATGGTTAACCCTCGGTGTATTTTCCTTGACTCATCTCAGTAAACTGTTGGTCGTATTGGATAATCCGTTGCAGGCGCTTCATTTCTTTTTCAGCCTGGGCTAACCGTTCGTAGTCGCTTATAGACAGAACTGCTGCAACTGCCTTACTTCGGTTAGCCAAAAACACTGGGCCGTTCACCAGCTTTTCAAACACAACTTTATGGTTTCGTGCGAGTGTTGTTGTCGATTCCATCTGTGGCGTTATCATAAAACTCCTTCTGTTAGTGTCTACACAATTCAATGTGCATATTCTATATTATCTGGTTTACTCTGTCAAATCCTAATACACATTTGCATGTTAATCACTTGATATGTATGATATGTACAGTCTGCGTTTGTAGCCTACACCATAGAGTCCAGCTCATAGAATAAGACACAATGCCTACAAGTCATCCTACAAAGCCAGCATCAGATAAGCTCCAAGTAAGCGCCAACACGTTGCGCAACTGGTCAGAACAGTACAGCGATTTCCTTAGCTTGGGCGCGCGGCCTGGTTCCAAACCCGAACGCCGATTCACCGAACATGATCTGACTGTTCTCACCTACGTTAAGCAACTCAGAAGCGAAGGGCTTGAACGTCCAGCCATCATAGAACGATTGAACGAAACCACATTTGAAAATGTTGAACTGTTGGAGGCAACGCTACAACAAACTACAGAATTAGCCCCACCAGCTTTACCAGAAGCGCCCCACGCCATGCCAGCGGTGCTAGTGGTAGTTGACGCCATAGAGAAACGTGTGAACGCTCTAGAGCAATCTAGGCAGGCAACGGGGCAAGGCCAGCGCGATTACGTGCAAGGTATTGCCATCGGTGCCATCGGTATGTTATTGTTCATGCTCTTCCTGCTGCTGTTGTTCTTACTGAGGCGTTATCTATGACCTTGACAAACCGGCTATATCCAACTATGTATCAATTTCTAATTGATGAATTTCGTGCCCATGTAGCCAACGCTCATAAGGCACAAAAGCTTGGGTGTCATGCGGAATACCTGACTGAATGGCAAAAAGCATACACCGCCCTCAGTGATTTTCAGATGCTAATTGATGAGTTCATGCCCTCTAATCGCTGACTTGACGCTGACACGCTGGGTAGATTGAAAGTTGCGGACAATAAGAGCGCCCCCATCACTTCGCTGAAAGAGGCGCTTTTCGTTCGTGGTTGTCCACCAATATTACTTGAAGGTCTATAGCATACCACGGTAGCCGGTGGTGGGTCTATGCTATTTGCAACCGGCGTTGCACTTCACTCTCTAACTGTTTACCCGGTCGCAATGCTTGCAAGCGTCGGTGGGCCTGCTCATAGGTTTCTTTGGTGATAATAGCTGGGAAAGCGTTGTCAACCTCACAACCATTCCACTGCGCAGCGCCAGCGTACGCGCCATTGTCGAGGATGACGCTGACTGTTGAAGCGTACCATTTGCCACCCATCGCAGTAGGGACGCTGTTATCATTCAAGTCCTTTGCAATGGCATTGATCGATTTACCTGCGAGAAACATATCGAAGACATTGCGCACGGTGGCCGCCTGTTCGTTTACCTGAAATTGCCCGTTACTATAGCTATACCCCAGGGGGCAACGTGACCCATTGTAGCCGCCTTGCTGCGCTTTCTGCGCTTTGCCAGTCATTACCCGTTCGGTGATTGTGCTGGCTTCTAATTCTGCCATCGCTGCGAACATGGTAAGGGCAAACCGGCCATGTGGGGTTGACGTATCAAAACTTTCCTTCACCAACACCAGATCACAATGCCATGCTTTCAACTGGTCAACCGTTGCCAGAAATTCACGTACGTTGCGCGCCATACGGTCAAGCTTCATCGCTACAATGCGTTGCACCTTGCCCTCCTTAGCCGCTTGGAGCATAGCCTGGAATTGTGGGCGGTCTACAGACTTACCAGACACGCCGGCGTCAACGTAAATGTGATTGGGGCAGACCGTCCAGCCCTGCGCCGTACAATGCGCCCGTAGCCGTTCCTGTTGTGCTTCCAAGCTGAAACCTTCATCCGCCTGCAATTGTGTTGAGACCCGAATATACAACGCTGTGCAAGTGCGTTCTAGCCCTAAATCCGCTTGCTTTGCCGTCCGGTTTGCCTTACTCAAAGTTCTAGCCATTGTTTGCCCCTTAGAATCGTCTATATACATTATGCTTCAACATAATGTATATTATATCCCATAAGGCACATTATACAAGCTGTTTAACCTGACTGATTGCTGACAAATCCGTCTTATGCTATACTAGAGCCGTTTAATAGTGTGCTTTATGAGATTCGTAAAAGGATAAGGCTAGAGAATGGAAAAAGATGCCAAGGCTTACTTAACCCTATCATCGGCTGCTATGCGGGTGTTGGAGAAGCAAGCAAGCCCACGCAAACGGGGTGAATTTGTCAGTAAGCTGCTAATTCAGTATGGCACTGTGGATAGTGGTGTAGACGCTGTAGACATTGAAGGCATGAAATTGCAGATCATGGGGCTGGCCGGGGCAAACAAGATGTTAGAAGGCCGGGTGCTCAAATTGGAAAGGCAAGTCGCTGCGATGATGGCAAGCCAGAAATAAAAAGAGAGCCACCGGCGTTGGCTAGTGGCTCTCTTTCCTGTTTACTTCGCTGGTCGCCCTGGTTTGGCGCTTGCTTTTGCTTGGGCAACGGCTGTAATTTCGCCCTCAGTCCAGGCGAAATCTTGCCCCATTTTGCGCAGCGGTCGTAAATAATCATGGCGATTTAGGAAGGTAATCAATGATGGTCGGCTGATTCCGATCTGCCCTGCGGCCTGCGCGCTGGTGAATAGCTTGCTTCCGGTTTCTGTGTACATCGTTCATCCCCTTTGTACTAATTGTTATCGACTGATAACAGTATAGCACAGGTTAGGGGTTTTGTTCCATGCGTTTACCCTACGATACTGTTATCGGATGATAACAGTATCCACACTAAGCTACGCCAAACGCACAGAACACCCAATTTTGCTAGCAAATACTAGCATTTTGAGGATTTGCCGACGTGCTACTACTGAGGATGTACCAATATGTTTCAGCCACTTCGCTGGCATTTGTTGACATTTGTTAACATTTATCAGGAACGAACCACACGTTGTTACCCGTTGCGCTACCTGTTTTTTGCCTGTATAACAGGTAGTGGAAGATAACTTCTGTATCATTGCTATGCTTCATACTTCGATCACCTCATCTTTATCAATAAAGTGCTTTACAAACGCCTCTGGAAAGTGCTGGGCAACAAGCGCAAGCACCGTAGCCTCGTGGGTCTTATCAAAGAGCCAGACCCGTGAGTCCCTTCGGTAGTCGCTTGCGCCGTTGCGGAATGTGGCCTTAATCGCATCTACGAACGGCTGATTGAACGGCGTGACGGTGCCAATAGTGTATTGATAATGAAGAATGAAAATCATCATGCCGTCACCATTGTCCAATTTACCTTGAACCGCAGCGATGCGTTTAGCTCGGTTGTGACTTCGATAAGTCCCTGCTTGTCTATGGGCGACCCGGATAGATAGCCATAGAGTTTTGCCCCCGCCCTGCGCTTGATCGGGTCGCTAGATTTCTGAGCTAAATCGAGTTCACGCCGCCATGCCCCCAAATCGTTAAACAGGTCGTGACGTTCTACCGATTCGTTTTGCGGCTGCTTGGCCGGCTCCGGTTGCGGCTCTGGCTGCGGTTCTGCGGACGGCGGCGCGCTTTTAATTAAAGAACTAAGGTTGATTTGGTCAATCACCCAACCGCACGGAAGCAAGGGTTGCATGTAGATCACGATGCCTATTAGATTATATTGATAGGCATCGTGATCCACAGGTAACCTATGTTTTTCGATCACACTCTTAGGGATAGCCATTCGTAGCGCGCGCAGGCGAGACGCTCCGCTGATGAGGGTTTGGGACACGGGAACGTCAAACCAATTCAGGTCAAGCGCTACAGCTACATCCTGCCAATATTTTTTGGCCGTGTTCACAGAAGCTTCCGCCAGCGCGGCCAGGCTTTCAACCGTAAAGCCGCCCACATCAGCGATAAGGTCTTTGCCAGCATCCACCAGCCGTTTGATGGTGTCTTGTTTGGTCTGCGCGTGCCGGTTGGATGCAACTTTGTAATCCTTGATAACCTGAGTTGGCTTTAGTCCGGGGATAGGCCGGCTGAACATGACAACCACTTTGCGCCCGGTTTGGCGGATGATGCGCGAGCGATGCACCGCTTGAACGGCCGGTGCATCGCGGTGTTGCCAAATCAGCGCTTGCAACCGTGGGTCAATGCCCTCAACCTGTTCAATCGCCAGCGCTTCGCCCGCTGCGTTATTTTCATCAAAGGCCGTGCGCGTCCGGGTCAAAGTCGTATCAATGCCCGGATACAGGGCAGATGCTTCGCGCTTGATTGCTTCCAAGTTGATCGGCACGGAGTTAGCAAGAATCGTCAACCCGGCTTGCAAATCGTTGCGCCCTTCCAGCGCGCCATAGTGGGCAGTTTTGGCAAGTGGAAAAGCTTTGCGCAACGCGCCCTCGGTGGCCAACGCACCAATAATGGTAGTGTCCGCCTCGCCGCCTGGGTGTTGGGTGATGTGGTGACGGATATTGTCGAGCCAAGCAGCGCGGCGCTTGTCGGCGTCTGGGCTGTTGCCCGCGTAGCTGCTTTTTGCATTGTTGAACGTGACGTCTTGGATAACTTCGTTGCCCGCGGCAACGGCCACGTTGGGCGCCAGCACCTTGAGCGGGCCAGCAATGTCCTGCATGGTATTGGCGTCGGCGGTAGCATTCAGAATGATGGCCGGGCGCTTGCTGTACCATTCGGGCAAGTGGCCCTTGCTGTAGGTGATGACAATGTGGCGTTGACCGTCGGAAAAAACAACTAATCGGATTCTGCCGGTTGGCATCTGCCCATTGTTTAGCCGTCTTACATCCTCAGACAAAACAGTGAACAGTTTTTCGCCAAATTGGTAGGGTAGATCGGCGGGCATACTTAGCATCGTCTCGGCAAGGGTATCGAGCGCGAGCTGCACCAGTCCGCCATCACCCCACGCGTCAACGTTGTGTAGGCCAGGGTAAAACCGCTCCAACACTTCGTAGAATGTTGCACCATCCAGATCGGTTAAATCGGGCGCACAAAATGTTTGAATTAGCGCATCGAGCAACTTGTCTTGTGATTGGTTCAGCGCTGCTTTCTGGCGTGCTGTGATAATGTCTTGGGGCCAAATCTTGATAGAATCGATAAACTGTTTGTGGCTGAATTCGTCAAGGATGACAATATCCTCTAACCCTGGATAACCGGTGTGAGCATGGGCATGGACGTACGCTCGATTCGTTACGCCTTTGAATTGCGACCGATAGCCTGCTTTTTCGCACCAAGACAGCGCAGGGCATTCGGGGCAAAGCAGTTGCCCTGGTGAGAAGCCTTTGATCGTCAAGACCTGGGCCAGGTCGGCTTGTTCACAATTCTGAATTGGGTTCGCGTGACTGTCGTCATCCCAGCGTCGCCCGTACATGTGGCGAAAGTCCTTTAGTGTGCCATCGTTGATTTTTTCGTCAATCGTATTGTGGTTGGGGAGAATGACCGCGATGGTTTGCTCGTTGGCCGCGGCAAACTTGCGGGCCTCAGCGATAGCAGTTTGGGTCTTGCCTACACCGGCGGGCGCGGTGATTAGGAGCTGGTCATGTCCGCGCCGGTAGGTGTTTAGATGGGTTGCGACGGCCTCCGTAATCTGGGTGACGGCATCCTCTAGACCAATAACCGGCTTATCCGCATGAGCGAAGTTGTCAACCAGGTCAATCGGCATCCATTGGCGGACCGTGCCTGGATCGGCTTTGGGATTCACGAACTTAGCCAAGTCAGCGCCGCTGCGCACCAATTCCGCCTCAAATTCTGAGAGTGTGATCAGTTCGGACGGTTGGAGTAGACGATTGAACGCGTCGCCGCCATATTTCAGCACATAATCGTCAATGCCCTTGGTATCATATAGTTTGGCCGGATTCAGCACCATCACGGCGATGCTGTTCGCCTCCAATAGTCGCCCATGCTTGACGGTTGCGGCCTGGCCAGCGGTCAAACCGTTGCCCTGCTGCTTATCGTCATTGTCAAACGCCAGTATAGCAACCCGATTGCGGAAATATTGCAGGTAATCGGGTGTCCAGTCGGATGTGCCACGCAAATTAATAATAGGCAGCGAACCATGCGCCATTGGCACAAGCCGCTTGAATTCGCCTTCAGTCAGCACGATGCGACGTGCATAGCCGATAGTGTTGACGCCGCCCGGTATATCAATGCCACGGTCAGCGCTGCCACCCATCGGGGACGTGTAGCGCACCTGTTTTCCGCCAATGGTGTCTTTGGGTGAGATCGAGCGAGTGCGAATGTCAACGACTTCACCGGATTGATTGAGGTAAGGAAAGACAATCTTGCCCTGATAGCCGCCGGCAAACATGGCAGCATGACCGGCAAAGCGGGGCTTGTCACCATCGGGCAAACCCGCCCAATCGGTAGCGACAAACTTTTGCGCTAGGGTTAAGCCGCTGAACCACTGGCGATACAGGCGGGCATTGATAAAGCCTAGGCCAGCGTTCTGGATAAACGCCACCATTTTATGATCGGCATTCCAGTCTAGCCCACGTTGCGCTAAAAATTCGATAGCATCGGGAGAGCTGGATAACTGCGCTTGTGCGAAGTCAGCGAATAAGCGGTAAATGTCACGAATGGCCAGCACTTTGCCGATAACTGGCGCTTGGCTTGGCTTGTATTCCTTGACTGCCGGGGCCAGGGTAACTCCCCATCCTAGCCCTAACAGATTGGTGGTGAATTCATAGTGTCCGCACTGTTGGCAGTGGAAGACCGTATAATTGTTTTTGGGTCCGGTGTAGAAGCGATTTTGGCCCTGTTTGCATTTGGGGCAAGCGCCGCGTAAATAATGCCCTTCACGGTGCAGATTTTCGATCTGCTTATTCAGCGTCGCATTGTGGAGTAGAAAGTCCAGGTCATAGGCGGTGCCATTCATCTTGCACCGCCTTGCAGGTAAGCTTCAATGTGCTCGATAATCGTTGCGCGTTGAGCTTCCTCGTGGATAATCGCGTGTGCGCATTTTCTGCATAGCACGTATGCGATAGGTGCGCCGTCCCCATCAGGCACACACACGGCAACGCTGCCGATTCCGTTGCGTGCAACCCAACGTAGACAGCCAGCGCAGCGCTGGTGCGCGCCGGCCTGAATTTGGGCGATCAGCTCGCTGACTTGAATTTCCGAACGTTGAACTGTGCGAGGTTGAGGTTTGCTAAAACTTGGTGTCTGTAGTACACTATTCATTGCTACCGCCAATCAAAAATGTCTGTGTCCCGTTTGCCGCCTGGTGCTTGTCACACCGGGCTATTTTTTTGTCTGGCGACAAACGGGAAAAAAAAAGACGCCTCTACTGTGGCGGGCGAACCAGTAGAGGCGTCTACTTCAGGATACTATATCAAGGGCGTCAATAAGTTGTAACAAAAAACTCTTGACGCCACGCAGATCGCGTGTTAGGATCGGACATGTTGCGAAACATGTTTGGGATTCTTAGTATATGTTCCGGTTCGCCCGCCAAGGTTACTGTGGAGCATATACCTATCCCTATCTCTTAAGGGCGCCAGTGCTACGAACACTGTGCGCTCTTTTTTTGTTCTAATTACAATTTTACTACAGGTTGGACATATTATTTTTAGGTATTTTACGCAATTTTGCTTACGATTTCGGGAATGTCCTAGCTATATTTTACTACAGGTTAGACATATTATTTTTACGTATTTTCCACAATCTAGCTTACGGTTTTTGCTGGGCTGACAGTATCTAGCGTTATGCATTCCCAGCCTAAACTATCAAAACGGTCACTATGTATTATTTGTGCTGTATCAGCGTATCACATCCTGTTTTTCTGTCAATAGTCGATGACAAGGCTAATGGCCGTGTCGTAAAATTGTCGCTACTTCGGGAATGCACTACCTATAGTTTACCGCAGCTTGAACATATTATTTTTAGTTCTTTCGTGCAAACTAGCTTACAGTTTCAAAGAGTACTGCATAAATTTTACTACAGGTTAGGCATATTATTTTTGATGGAAAACCATAATCTAACTTGCAGTTTCGGGAATGCACTACCTGTAGTTTACCGCAGGTTTGACATATTATTTTTGGTTCTTTAGTATCATCTAGCTTACATCAACGGAAAATGTACACTTAGATTCTACTACACGTTGGGCATATTATTTATCAGCATTTCACGCAAACTAGCTTACGCTTCCAAAGAGTACTACATAAATTCTACTACAGGTTAGGCGTATTATTTTTGGGTGTTTTCCGCCATCTAGCTTACAGTTTCGGGAATGTCCTACCTGAATAGTTTACCGCGGGTTGGATATATTATTTTCTATCCATTCGCACAAACTAGCTTACAGTTTGCGCCGGATTGCCCAAAAAATAAAAAAGAACGCACCGAGCATCAAACCACACTCTAAAGAGTGGGTAAGACGCTTGTGCGCTAGGCATGCGTATTAGGTTAAACATCTGACATGCCATCTCACAAACGGAGGTGCTCGCAAGATAACGAGATGGCTGTCACAGTGGTGTGTTACATATATACGCTTCCCAGCGCTACTGTAGCGTAGCACCGTTATCACCTCGGCGGGCTTGTGGCCCGTTATGGAAGCATATTTAATTAAGGAAAATTGTATCATTAGCAGAAGTTTTCTACAAGCCTATAAATCGATAAGTACGGCATATTGGAGTTGATATTCCAATAGGTAAGCAAAATTGCAGGCTTTTCTTATCCGCACTTGTGGCCGGTGCGCGCAACCATGCACATTTAGGGAGCAACACCGCACGCGTATTGCGCCCTCATTCATTGATACGTCTTGCCCAGCTTGGCCGTCTTGCGTTCACGCTTGAACAGGCCAGCGATTGCACCGTTCAAACCCTCATCAAAAGACCGAGCCTTAGCACCGACTCCCCACGGCTGCCCGAACGTAGCGCCACGTTTAGACCCTGATGCGCTGGTTACAATGTAATCGCCCTCATTCTGAAACAAGATGGCATCGGCAAACTCCCACTGCGCAGCGCTCACCAGAAATTCCAACGCCATGCCCTTGACGCCATTCTCTACAATTGTCTGGCTTGACCACTCCTGCGCACTAACGCCCCACGCCCGCAAATCCTCGATAACCATTTGTGACCGGCCCCCAGTTACGAACACAGATAGTTTGTGTGGGAAGTGTGGCCGGAATGATTTGCCCTTGCGCTTGGCATGGTTGTATTGGGCGATCCATGTGTTGACCGTCCATTGCACGCAAGCCAGTAACGTTATCGGGAAGCCTAGCGCACTTGCACCGTTAAAGAAGTTGTCTGACCTAGTTAGCTTAACTTCGTTACTTTCATTCATGGCGTCAAGTTCCGCCCCATGATTGTGAACCCATATTTTTTCAACGTTGTTTCTGCTCGATACGCTTGGCGTCTTGGTACATACAGCCACACGAACGAGAACGTCAACCAAATCAGCCCCACGCCCCGAACGTGGATATTGCAACGATTCAAAAGCCGCTTGGCATCGTAGAACGTGCTAACACCGTTGCGCTTTTGAATTTGAATCGGCCAAAAGGCGATCCAAAATGGTAGCCGCCCGGTCATCTTTTCCAGCCAGCTTGATATGATGGTTGTCATTGCATAACCTCGCTTTCAGCTTGCAAAATTTCATGCAACCACTTCCAAGTTGTGCCATCCTTGCGCCCCCAAACTTGTCTACAAGTTGCGGTTTTGGAGTCAGTTTGTTTGTAAACCGCTAAAACCATCTCTTTTTGCTGTCGGTTTATTGCTCTACCAGTTAAAACCGTTGAAACCGTTTGCAAACCATCTGAAACCGCTTCTGTACTCAAGAAACCGTTTGAAACCGTTTGAGTTTGAGTAGGGTATAAAACCACTTCTGATACCCTATTAGTTTTCAAACCGTTTGCGGTTGATGAAACCGTTTCATCAACCGAACGATAATCAGAATAATACTGAGTGTCGGTTAGCAGCTTGAACTTTGCCGGTTGCAATTCCTTTTGCAACGTTGCGATTTCTGGCTTCGTATGCCATGCTTTATAGACCTCACCTGCACACCAAAATTCACCGTTGGGGGCAAGGTCTTGCAAATTATACGCCTCAAAAGCATAGCCCTGTTTACCGCCAAGATGGTAGCTAATGTAGCTCTTGACGTTCTGTTTAATCTCACCGCTCCAACCGTTCATACCCTGGTCTATCAATAAAAAATGTAGGCCAGTTTTGCGGCTGACTCGCATTAAGATTGACAATGCGTTTTCTGTAATTTCATATTGCTTCTTATTGCCAGCCCGATAAGATTGCATCGTTCGCCCAAATTCTTCAAGCACAACAAAGACAGGTGGGATAGTGTAATCAAGTTCATCGATACTTGGTTTGCCAGCACGTTTCAATTCTTTCATGCGTAGGTCATGTAACTTCACAATCTGGTCTAACTGGTCGCCAATAGTACCGTAGTCAGTCTCATAGACCTCAAACAAATTGCTGTATGGACTCCAATCGATTCCGCCAGCACCATCAAGCGCAATGACGTGCATACCCGCACGCTTGGCATTCAATGCCATTAGTAATGCTGTACTGCTAGTCTTACCCGTTTTGGTTGCGCCAAGTAAGCCTGTATGCACCACGTCTAGCACGTTAAAAGAGCAAGCGCTATGTTCGTTCTGGCCTAAGAGCCAGTTATCCTTTGTGCTTTGGGCAAATGCTTGTTGTAGGGTCAAAGCTTGCCACGGTGCAATAGAGCCGGTATCCTCTGCAACTTGGGCATACTCTAACGTTCGTTCGGGCTTATCAAGAGCGCCACTTAAATATTTTCCTGTAGCAATATGCTTAAAGCCCTCTCCCGATGTTACTGCGTTTGCTGTGCGGGTCTTTTGCACCGTGGCCGCATAAGCAAGTTGGCGGTCGGCTCCAATCATGCTAGCATCGGTGATTAGATTGCCAGTTCTGGTATCTTGCCCGAACACACCGAACACGGCCTTGTTAGGGTCCGTAACGTACAATTGCCCGTTCGCTTTGAAGGTCTGTAAGGCAAACGTGCCATCTACAGCCCTTAGTTTTGATTCATAACGTTTGTCATAGATAGACCAAACGTACACACCGCCCACTGCCAGCGCCAGTATGAAGATCAGCCCGCTAAAGCTTGATAATGTGCTAGTCCACCATTGCGCCCGGTCTCGGTGCGCCTGTACGTCTACCTGCGCATTGTGTTGGTCTGTCTCTAACTGTATCGCTGACTCTTGCGCTGCTGTGACTGTCCAGACTGGTG
>MWWJ01000057.1_pt1 | contig 12092 bp, 14 predicted proteins | sample 1047271 | NCBI WGS metagenome assembly MWWJ01 (sample SAMN06349965, study PRJNA376086) | soil metagenome | isolation source: CN-4 sample Antarctic (ecotone) soil | place: Antarctica | collected 2015-01-13 | reverse complement strand
TGTGCGCCGATTCTCATATCTTCGTATGCTTGGAGACTCAACCGAGTTTCAGTCCTTTCTATTCGTCGGCAGCGTCAGTGGTGTATAAGAGACAGGGGCTTTCCCATCCTGCATGGCGGACTGACGCTTGGCATGATTGAATTTTTTAGCAAAGAGATCAGGCCGCCCGATGCAGCGCAGATCGAGTTGATGTCGAACATCGGCAGCCAGGTCGGGCAATTCATCGTCAGGCGCAGCGCCGAAGAAGCCCTGCGTGAAAGCGAAACGCGATTTCGCACGCTCGCCGAGACAGCCTCCGACGCCATCATCACGATTGACGAAACCAGCACGATTCTTTTCGTCAACCCGAAAACCGAAAGTGTCTTCGGTTATATGGCTGAAGAAATGCTCGGCGCGAGCCTGACGATGTTGATGCCGGAGTATCTGCGCCATCTGCACAAAGGCGGCATTGGTCGCTACGTTGAGACGGGCGAGCGGCACATCAACTGGCAGGCCGTCGAACTTCCTGGCTTGCACAAGAGCGGCGTTGAAATCCCGCTCGAACTTTCCTTCGGCGAATTTACAAACAACGGACGCCGCTTCTTCACAGGCATCGCGCGCGACATCACGGAGCGTCAACGCATGGCGACCGCCCTGCAACAACGCGCCGAAGAACTGGCCGAAGCGAATCGCATGAAGGACGAATTTCTCGCCACGCTTTCGCACGAGTTACGCACGCCCTTAACGGCCATCATCGGTTGGGCGCACCTCCTGCAAGCGGGCGGACTCGGCGCGGAGACAACGACGCGAGCCATCGAATCCATCCAGCGCAACGCGCGCTCGCAAGCTCAACTCATCGAAGACCTGCTCGATGTCTCGCGCATCATCACCGGCAAAATTAATCTGGACTTTCGCCTCGTTGATCTCTCAACCGTTTTGAACTCTGCGATTGACGCCGTGCGTCCCACAGCCGCGAACAAGCGCATCGAGTTGACAGCTTCACAACTGGCGGCGGTTGGCCCAATCAACGGCGACGCCGCGCGTTTGCAACAGGTCGTCTGGAACTTGCTGACGAACGCCGTCAAGTTTACGCCGGAGGGCGGGCGCGTCGAGGTGCGTCTGGAACGCGCTGACGCGCAGGCCATCATCATCGTCAGCGATTCTGGCATCGGCATCAGCCATGAATTTCTGCCTTATGTCTTTGACCGTTTTCGACAGGCCGACAGCACCAGCACGCGCTCTTACGGCGGACTCGGACTCGGCCTCTCGCTCGTGCGTCACCTGGTCGAACTGCACGACGGCACTGTTCAGGCGGAGAGCGGCGGCGAAGGTCTCGGCTCAACCTTCAAAGTCGGCTTGCCGTTGCTCACAGTCGGCGTGCGCACACGTCAGGTCGCCGCGCTCGAATCCGGCGAAGCGTGCGCGGGCGATCCCGCCGCCACGATTCTTAACGGACTGCGCGTGCTCGTCGTTGATGATGAACAGGACGCGCGCGAGATGTTGCAGATGTCGCTCTCAAAGTGCGGCGCGGAAGTAAACGTCTCGGCGACAGCGTCGCAAGCTTTAGCCTCGCTTCAAGAGTTCAAGCCGGACGTTTTGATAAGCGACATCGGGATGTCCGGCGAAGACGGCTACACGCTCATCCGTCAGGTGCGCGCGCTTCCCATCGAGCGCGGAGGCCGCACGCCCGCCGTCGCCCTCACGGCCTACGCCAGAGAAGATGATCGTCGCCGCGTCCTCGCCGCAGGTTTTCAACTGCACATTTCAAAACCCGTTGACCCGCAGAAACTCGCCACCCTCGTCGCCAGCCTCGCGGGGAGAAATGCCTGAAGGGTGAAGGGTGTAGGGCGTAGTGAAAGAGAAATTCCCTTCGGAGTATTTAAGACGAGGAACAGGGTGTAGGGAAGAAGGATGGTTTCAGAGGTCACGGAGTTTGGGTGTAGTGAAAACAAGTTTTCGTCTTTCGCTACACCCTACACCCTTCACCCCACACCCTGCTCCTTGTTGGCATTAAACTTGCCGGAACAATGGAAAAGTCACGATGCGCGTATTCATTGCGTGCATCAATGTTTTCAACTGGGACTCAATCACATGGAGGAACGTTTTATCATGGACGCTTTTGAACTTTTGAAACAGGATCACAAAACGGTTTCGGGCATTTTCAAACAGTTGGACGAAACGACGGAGCGCGGCGTCAAAACGCGCGAAGAGTTGTTCACCAGACTCAAAACCGAACTCGACATCCACGCTTACATCGAAGAGACGATGCTCTACCCCAAGCTCAAAGAAGCGAAGGAGACGCACGACATCACGCTTGAAGCTATTGAAGAACACAAGGTTGTCAAAAGCTTGCTCGCGGAGTTGGAAGCGATGCCCAAAGATCGCGAACAGTGGGGCGCGAAGCTCACCGTCCTCAAAGAAAACGTCGAGCATCACGTTGAGGAAGAAGAAGACGAGATGTTCCCAGACGGACGCAAGGTGCTCAGCCAAGAGCAACTAGAAGAACTTGGCGCACGCATGGAAGCCGCGAAGAAAGAACAGAAGAAAGCTGCCGCCGGAAATTAGGGTGTAGGGCGTAGGGTGTTGGGTGTAGTGAAGAAAAGGAAGGGGAAAAGGGGAAAGGTATAGGGGAGTTTCAACGCGCTCTGTTCCTTTCTTCCATCCCTTTCTCTTTCATCATATTTTCTTTCCGCCTTCCACCCTCCGCCTTTCGCCTTGCACTTCACTACGCCCTACACCCAACACCCTACACCCTTCTTATGCGCGAATGCCCGCGTTGCGAACGCTGTTACGAAGACGCCGTCACCCTCTGTCCCGAAGACGGCGCGTCAACTGTGTTCACGCTGCCAGGCTCGACGCTTCTTTCCGCTCGCTATCTACTTGAGAAACGCATCGGGCGCGGAGCGATGGGACAGGTCTATCTCGCGCGCGATGAAAATCTGGGGACGCGCCACGTCGCCGTCAAGACTGTTCGTCCGGACGTGCTCAACGGCAGCGATATGCAGGAGGGTGAAGCCGTCGCACGCTTCGAGCGCGAGGCGCGCACCGCCGCTTCAATTCATCATCCAAACGTCGTCAACGTCACGGACTTTGGCCGCAGCCCCGAAGGCGTCCTCTATCTCGTGATGGAATACGTGGAGGGCGAAACGCTGCATCAACTTCTGCAACGTGAAGGCGCGCTCAGCATCCCGCGTTCACTCGCGCTTCTCGCACAGATCGCCGCCGGAGTCGAAGCCGCGCACGACGAAGGCATCCTCCATCGCGACCTCAAACCTGCGAACATCTTCATCATGGCGCGACGCAAAAAAGACGGCTCGCTCATCTCCAGCGACGGGTTCGTTAAAGTCGGCGATTTCGGATTAGCAAAGATCGTGAGCGGCGCAAGCAACCAGTTCGACTCGGCCACCGGCCCGCTTTCACGTGGGATCATGGGCACGCCCGAATACATGGCTCCCGAACAAATGCAGGAAGGGATGAAGCTCGATGCGCGCGCAGACGTTTACGCGCTCGGCACCATCGCCTATCAAATGCTCTGCGGGCGTTCGCCGTTCAGTGGCGACCTCACGCAACTCTTCGCGCAGAAGTTGATGAACGCGCCGAAGCCCTTGAGTATGTGGCGCACAGGCATCCCGCAAGTTGTTGAGCGCGCCGTGATGCACGCCCTTGAGCCAGACCGCGAGGCGCGACCCGCCAGCGTCTCCGACTGGATGACGGAATTCACGCGCGTCGCAAACGATGTGAATGCCGTCGCAGACGTTGACGAACATGGCGGAGTTCAAACCAACGAAACAATCATCCAAACCTTTGAGCCGCGCTGCTCACATTGCGGCACGATCAACCTGCCGGACGCAAAATTCTGCGGACGCTGCGGGGCGTCACTCACAAGCGACTCGTCGAGTGAGAACAACGCACGCATCAGTAGCGCGCCTTCATCACGCAACGTCACATGCCTTTCATGCGGAGCGATTTTTCCGTCGGGCACCAGGTTTTGCGGACGCTGCGGTAAAGCGATTAAGACTTGAACCTGTGTTCATTCGTGGCTCATTCTCTTCCGAACACGCTCAAATCACCGCTTCTTGACATCGCATTTCATCAACGTATAATTCATCTCCGCACGCACGGGCCGATAGCTCAGTTGGTAGAGCAGCAGACTCTTAATCTGCGGGTCGCTGGTTCGAGCCCAGCTCGGCTCATCTTTATTTGCAATCAGAAAGGGCATCCGTTTTGGATGTCCTTTTTGTTTTGTGTGCTTATAGTGTGCCAGCCGTTAAGAACGTTGTTATGATGTGCCTGTTTTTTCAAACAAGATTTTCTCACCTCTCAAAAGTCAGTTAAAAATCTTATGGAGACGCTCAATCTCAAACCATCGCAGAAGGGTGTCATTGCTTATTATCAAGAATTAGAGGCCTACGCGCGCTTGGGTGTGACTCACGAAACGGCGGTTCGTGATGCCTTCCAGGCGTTGCTCAAAGTGTGCTGCGCGCAGGCGAATTTGACCTTTGTTGCTGAATGGAAGATCAAGCGCAAGGGGCGCAATCCGTTGAGCGTTGATGGGGCGATGGTCGGCTTTGATGAACTGGCGCGCGGTTACTGGGAAGCGAAAGACGAACACGATGATTTAGCGAAAGAAGTTAAAGCGAAGTTTGCCGTTGGCTATCCGAAAGACAACATCATCTTTCAATCTCCGTCGCGGGCGATCCTGTATCAGAACGGGCGGCAGGTGACGGACGAAGACATCACGCGGCCTGAAAAGTTGATCGGCGTGCTGAAACAATTTTTCGAGTATCGCGCGCCGCAAATTGAGAAGTGGGAAGAGGCTGCGGCCAAGTTTCAAGAGCGCGTGCCGGAGTTGGCAGAGTCGGTTATCAAACTGATCGAGCGTGAGCGGAAGAATAATCAGAAGTTCATCAAGGCGTTTGCCGAGTTCTCAAACATCGCTCGCGCGAGCGTCAATCCGAACATCTCGGATAAAGCCGTCGAGGAGATGTTGATTCAGCATCTTTTGACTGAACGCATCTTTCGCAATGTCTTCGACAATCCGGACTTTGCTAATAACAATATCATCGCGGTTGAGATTGAAAAGGTGATCCGCGCGCTGACCTCGCAGACGTTCAGCCGTGCGGAGTTTTTGAAGAGTAACGATTACTTTTACCGTGCGCTCGAAGAGACCGCCGCGACGATTGATGATTTCACGCAAAAGCAGAGTTTCCTGAACAGTGTCTATGAACGTTTCTTTCAAGGCTTCTCGGTCAAGGTCGCCGATACGCACGGCATCGTTTACACGCCGCAGCCGATTGTTAATTTCATGGTCAGGAGCGTTGAAGATATTTTGCGGCAGGAGTTCGGCAAGAGTTTGAGCGAGGCGGGCGTGCATATCCTCGACCCGTTTGTCGGCACCGGCAACTTTATGATTCGCGTGATGCAGGAGATCAAGCGGACGCGGTTGCAGGAGAAGTACGCGAGCGAGTTGCATTGTAACGAAGTGATGTTGCTGCCTTACTACATCGCTTCGATGAACATCGAGCATACCTATTACGAGTTGACGAAAAGGTATCAACCGTTTGAAGGCATCTGTCTGGTGGATACGTTCGAGTTGGCGGAAGGCAGGCAGGGCGGGCTGTTTACGGAAGAGAACACGGCGCGCATCGAGCGGCAGAAGCAGCAAAAGCTGTTCGTCATCATCGGCAATCCGCCGTACAACGTCGGGCAGGTGAATGAGAACGACAATAACAAGAATCGCAAATATAAAGAGATGGACAGGCGCGTCGCTGAGACTTACGCGAAGGCATCGAAGGCGACGAATAAAAACGCTTTGTCTGACCCGTATGTGAAAGCGATTCGTTGGGCATCTGACAAGATTAAAGAGACGGGCGAAGGTGTGATCGCGCTGGTCACGAACAACAGTTTTCTTGAACAGATTGCTTTCGACGGGATGCGTCAAGAACTGTCAAAAGATTTTGATGCGATTTACGTTTTGGATTTGGGCGGCAACGTGCGGAAGAATCCGAAGCTGTCAGGCACGACGCATAATGTCTTCGGCATTCAGGTCGGCGTCAGCATTAACATCTTTGTGAAAAAACGGCGGGCAGCATAAGATTTATTTCATGAAATTGCCCGATGCCGAACGTGCGTTTGTGAAATTAGAGAAGCTGACAGAGTATTCTCTGAATTCGGCTCACATTAAAGGCGGACACAAAGCGCGCGTCTTCAGATCGGCGCTGGGCTTAACGATTCACGATGCGGAATGGCTGCGAGCAGAATTGTTACGAATCGCGCGCGAAGGTGACGCGACCCTGACTAAAACATCTATCTTCGGCGTGCATTATGTGATTGACGCAATAGTTACGCATGGTGAAAAATCAGCCCTCGTGCGAACGGCATGGATAATTGATGCGGGCAGCGATTTTCCGCGCCTGACAAGTTGCTATGTGAGAGGTGAATGATGATGGAAGGGATCAACGAAAATGATGTGGTTGCGCTTTTGGTGAACTTTCCCAAGCAGGGCTTGCGACGTGGCGAAGTCGGGACGGTGATTGAAGTTTTCGAGGCGAACGAACATCATCCCGCCGGATATATGCTCGAATTTGTTGACGATGAAACGGGCGAAGTGTACGCGCACGCAGAGATTGTTGATGCCGCGCAAATCGTCAAACTTTACCGTTACAATCGTGCGGCGTGAGAAGATGTCAAAGGAAGGTAGAAAACATGACCAGACGAGTGATTTTGTATCCAGGCGAAGATGGCTATGTTGTCGCAGAAGTTCCGAGTTTGCCTGGCTGTATCAGTCAGGGCAAGACGCGCGACGAAGCATTGACGAATATCCTCGAAGCTATCGCACTGCATACGGAAATTTTACGAGAGCGCGGTGAGACTGTGCCTGATGACCAGGTTGAAATGGTCGAAGTCGCAGCATGAGCAAGCTGCCTGTGGTGTCGGGCGCGCAATGCGTGAAAGCGCTGGTGAAGGCCGGCTTCGTCGTTTATCGTCAACGCGGCAGCCACATCACTTTGGTGCGCGTCGAACCATCGGCACAGACTACCGTTCCCAACCACAAAGAGCTTGATCGCGGCACACTCCGCGCCATCATCCGCCAGGCGGGTTTGAGCGTGGATGAGTTTATCGGTCTTCTGTAAACACTCAACATGACTGATTCAACTTCTAACGGGAAACTTGCGCGCATCTTTTACGCCCGCGTGGACGAACATGCGCGCAAGGAAGACAAGTATAAATTTCTTGATGACGCGGGCAGCGTGAGCGGCGTTGAATGGCAGGAGCTACAACCGGACGCAAAAGATAATTGGCTAACATTGGAAAGGCAAGATGAGTTTGAATCCTTTATTTCAATAGGTAATAAGGACACGAAGGAGGGGCGTGGCGTTTCAGCAATTTTTGAAGATTACAGTCGCGGTGTGGAAACGACCAGAGATGATTGGGTTTATAACTTCAATAAAGTAACCCTAGCTACAAATGTAGAAACTTTTATTGAAACTTATAATGAGCAGGTCATAAAGTGGCGGTCGAAAAAACGAGACAAGAAAGAGGTTGATAATTTTGTTCTGGATGATGATAAGAGAATTAAATGGAGTAGGCAGTTAAAACAAAGATTGATTGCGAGTAATGAATTCGAGTTTGGTTCAGATGATTTCAAAGAGTCTCTTTATCGTCCCTATACAAAAACGTGGCTTTACTTCAATTCCGATTTAGTTTACTTGCCTGGCGTTTTCTTGAAAGTGTTCTCAACACTTGAAAGTGAAAAAGAAAATCTAGTGATACTTGTGGCTGGTGCTGGAGCAGATCACCAAACCTTCCTCATTGCTAACAGATCGGTTGATGTCAAATGCGGTATCAGTGGTAACTCAGCGACACAATGCTTTCCCTTCTACACCTACAACGAGTACGGCACGAACCGCCGCGAGAACATCACCGATTGGGCGTTGGCGCAGTTCCGCACGCAGTACCAAAGCCAGTCCATCTCAAAACTCGACATCTTCCATTACGTTTACGCCCTGCTGCATCATCCGACTTATCGCACCACCTACGCCGCCAACCTCAAACGCGAGTTGCCCCGCCTCCCCTTCGTCAACAGCCCCGCAGACTTCCGCGCCTTCGTCACCGCCGGTCAACGTCTCGCAGACCTCCACGTTAATTATGAAGCGCAACCCGAATATCCTTTAGAGCGTGTTGAAAAAGAAAACGAAGCCCTTGACTGGCGCGTTGAGCGGATGCGCCTCTCCAAAGATAAGACTTCCATCATCTATAACGACTTTCTCACGCTCGCCCGTCTCCCGCCCGCAGCCTTTGAGTATCGTCTCGGCAATCGCTCCGCGCTCGAATGGATTATTGACCAGTACCAAGTCTCCACCGACAAGCGCAGCGGCATCACCAACGACCCCAACCGCCCCGACGAACCCGATTACATCGTCAAACTCATCGGCAAAGTAACAACCGTCAGCGTTGAAACCGTTAAGCTCGTGCGCGATTTGCCTGCGCTTCAATTGTCGGAATAATTCTTGTCAATCTTTGCTCACGTTGACTTGTTGTCCACGCGATGTAAGTTATGATTGACCATCATCGTCAAACACGATGGGGAGGGGAGGAAGCCGTGCCACAACAAAACATCACACACAATCCACCGCCAGCGTTTCCCGTGCGCCGCACGGAGATTAAAACGTGGCTGACCGAAGAAACCATGTCGCCGCTTGGCAGAGAGTTGATGCGGATGGCGCGTGAGATCGAAGCGTCGGACGAACCGACCTTAGACGAAGGAGAGATTGAAAAGGAATTAAAGAAACGTCGAGGCGGCTACGCGGAAGATGGCGAATAAAATCCTCACATTCGTTGACGCATCCGTTTTGATTTACGCGGCGACCAAACCAACAGCCGCGACCTTTGCCAGACGCCTTCGCACCTTGCAGGTTCTTAGCGACCCCGACCGCGAATTTGTCGCAAGTGAATATCTTCGGCTTGAAGTTTTGCCCATCGCCAGCTATTTCAACAAAAAACGAGAAACCAGTTTCTACGAAAAGTTTTTCGATAGTGTAACCCAGTTCGCTGACTCTTCTTTGCTCATTGCACCCGCTTACTCAATCGCCTGTCAGTATGGCTTAGGCGCGTTAGATGCGTTACACATCGCAGCCGCAGATCAGTTCAGCGCGGAATTTGTTTCAGCCGAAAGACCAACGAAGCCAATTTACCGCGCCTCCTCCAATATCAGTTCAATCTATTAGCCGCCGCCGCAGCCGATTGAAGAACAAAAACAATCAATCGCAAACATCGAGCGCGAGCAATCTCCGGTCAACGTCAACCGCGAGCTAATCCAAATCTACGAGCGGGAGACCAAAGACGAAATCAACAAACTGTGGGAGAATTGAAGAGAGGTGAAGTCATGCAAGCCATCAAAGGCATTTACCGCAACGGACAAATCGAACTGCTCGAAACGCCGAAGGAAATCAAACAAGCGCGCGTCATCGTCACATTTTTAGAATCTGAAAACGAAACGCCCGCGCCCGATGAAACCAACGACCAGGCGCAGCCGAAAAGTTTTGCCGAAGCCGCCGCGCATTTGATTGGCAGCGTCAAGAGCGGCGTCGGAGATTTATCAACGAACAAGAAACATCTGGAAGGCTTCGGACGTGATTAAGAACGTCATCGCCGACACGGGCGCAATCGTCGCCTTGATTGATGATTCAGATAACTTTCACGACTGGACAAACGAGCAGGCGAGAAAGTTATTGCCGCCGTTTGCGACTTGCGAAGCTGTCATTGCCGAAGCCAGTCATCTGCTCAAATCCATCAACAACGGACAGCAAACTCTCTTAGCATTGATCGAACAAGGTTTCCTGCAAATTGATTTTTCTTTGTCGGCAGAGGTCGCTGAAGTCACAGCCTTGATGCACAAGTACGCGAATGTTCCGATGGATTTGGCTGATGCCTGCCTTGTGCGAATGAGTGAACTTAACGAAGCCTCAACAATTTTCACACTCGATTCCGATTTCTGGATTTACCGCAAAAACGGCAAAGATCAAATTCCTCTCATCATCACAAACAAAAACACCTGATGGCTGTCGCTTGAACAACAAAAGCGAATTGCCTATGGCGCAATTACGAATTAAAAATTTACGATGGGATGCTTTCCACGTCGGCATTCGTAGTTCTTAATTCTTAATTCGTAATTGAGATCAACAGACCCCTTCAAAAATTCTCTTACTGTTATGCTCTGCCCGCGACATCCCCTGTTTGCGTGTTGACGCGCACGACTTCGCCCTCTTTGATAAAGAGTGGGACGCGCACGCTGAGTCCTGTTTCGAGCGTCGCAACTTTCGTCGCGCCGCCAGATGCCGTGTCGCCTTTCATGCCAGGCTCTGTTGAGGTGACGATGAGTTCAACGTACTGCGGCAACTGGAGCGAGACGGCCACGCCGTTATACTTCAAGACCTGAAGCGTCACGCCTTCTTTTAAGTACGGGCGATCATCGCCAACCTGTTCATCTGGGAAAACGAATTGCTCATAGCTCGATTCGTCCATGAAGTGACAGCCTTCTCCGTCAGAGTAGAGAAAAGAGACGGGCGCGAATTGCACATCCGGCTCGGCGAATTTCTCCGTCGCCTTGAAACTCTTTTCCAGCACCGCGCCGTTCAGGAGATGCCGCAGACGTGTCCGCACCATCGTCGCCGCGCCACGCGCAGTTGGCGACGCAAAGAAAACTTCGATCACGTTGTAAGGCTGCCCATCAACCGTGATAAGCATCTTGCGTTTCAGTTCATTCGCTCCGACGAGTGCCATTCAATTATTCTCCCAATGAAAAGTAAGGATTCAGTAAATTATTTCCGACTAATGAGATTTCAGCAACTTGTTCTAACAATTTAAGGGGTCAATGTTTTTGCGGCTCTGCCGCTTTGATGTGCGGGCAGGCTATGCCTGTCCGGTAACTATCTCACTCAACAATGCGGCTCCGCCGCCAGCCTGAGGCGCAGCCGCAAAACAAATCAGGTGACAGAAACGCCAAACAAATAATGTTAGCGCGTCAACGCGGCAGACGCCTACTTCGCCTGTACCAACCAGTCAAGATAATAAATAGCACGACGCTCGTGACCGTCGCCATCACAGCGAGTGATTTTGTTTTCAGTTTTGAGATGCCATTGAAAGGCGCGTCGTTGAGTTTGCCTTCCGCGTTGAAAGTTTGATCGAGTCGCGGTGAGGGTGAAACGAAGCGCCGCCTAAAGGCGGGACTACGAACAGCATGAAACAGATGGAGCGAAAAGCGTTAGCTCACGCAAAGACGCAAAGCAAGGCGCGATGAAGGCGAATCGCAATCACAGTCACGCCTTATCTTCTTTGCGCCTTTGGTGATGAACAAGACTTCAATGATTGCCGTCGCTGTCACAAAGCGCAAACCTTTCGCATGTCGCTCTAAACGCGCAAACAAAAAGTTTGACAAGCAATCGTGGCCTCTCTAGGATTCGACATGGAGAGCGTTGATGTATTGGACGGCCTCGCGTGCAAAAGTTTTATGGTGAGATAAAAGAGACTGATGCCTTCGATGAATGCAAACTCTGACATGCGAGTCCGCCCTGCCGAAGAGCGAGACAGGGATTTTATTCTCTCGTTAGTTCCAAGACTGGTTGAGTTCGGCCCTCCGCCCTGGCGCACGACCGCGCAGATGACGGCAACTGACGAAGAAGTTATCGAGCGCGTGTTACTAACAAAGCCTCCCGACACAATCATCATGCTCGCGGAAGACATGAGCGGCGCGCCTCTTGGCTTCATTCATCTCAACACGACGCACGATTATTTCACACGCGAAAAGCACGGGCACATTTCAGATATTATTCTTGCCCCTGCGGGTGAAGGACGCGGCGTTGGACGTGCGTTGATGCAGGCAGGCGAAGAGTGGGCGCGCGGACAGGGTTACAGGTTGCTGACGCTCAACGTCTTTACCAATAATGTGCGTGCGCGAAAACTTTATGAGAAATTGGGGTACGGTGCGGCGGAAGACATGAGCGGCGCGCCTCTTGGCTTCATTCATCTCAACACGACGCACGATTATTTCACACGCGAAAAGCACGGGCACATTTCAGATATTATTCTTGCCCCTGCGGGTGAAGGACGCGGCG
>MWWJ01000056.1_pt1 | contig 12180 bp, 6 predicted proteins | sample 1047271 | NCBI WGS metagenome assembly MWWJ01 (sample SAMN06349965, study PRJNA376086) | soil metagenome | isolation source: CN-4 sample Antarctic (ecotone) soil | place: Antarctica | collected 2015-01-13 | reverse complement strand
GAGCACAGCCAGGCCGAGCACCAGCCCATGCGCCGGCAGTACACCCAGGAGGCGGAGAACGCGCGGCAGGTGGCCGAGCTGAGCAAGCCGGCCGCGAACATTGTGCGCGAACCCTTCACCCTGCCTGCCCTGCCCATCCTGAACCGGGACGAGTGGAAAAGCACCCAGGAAGCCCGCATCAACGCCGAAATATCCGCTCGCATAGCCCAGGTGCAGGCCCAGGAGCGGGAACGGATGGAAAAACTCACAGAATTGGCCCAGAAGAACACCGCAGCGGCCGAGCAGGTCAAGACCTTGCAAAAGCAGTTGAGCACGTCAGAGGGGCTGAAACAGGGCCATTTCGGGGCTTTGCAGACGGTCCAGCAGGAGGGCGAAGTGATAGGGCGCGGCTACGACAGTGCAGCGGTGCAGTACGCCCAGGGCAAGGATATGCCCGAATTTCGCCAGCTTGGGCAGGAGATAATTGCCGAGAGAAAAACCGCTTTAACGGGGCATTTAGAGCAGATTTTAAAGGGAAAAGTACCCAGCGGGGAGGCATTCATCGAGCAGTTGAGCAAGCAGGGCTACAAGGTCGAGCGCGGGGCACCTGGTCAAACCGCAATCGTCCACCAGGAGACCGGGGCCAAGTTCCTGACCACCGAGCTGCGCCCGAATGAGCAGGCGTTCGCCCCTCAGCTCAACGCTGCCATCGAGCGCACCGCGCAGCAGGCCAAAAGCCAAAGCAGGGGTGGAGGGATAGGGATGGGCGGGAGGTAGCTAACCCTAAAAAGTCTACCGTTTGGGGGGATAGTTCGACTTATTGACCACTAACGTCCCCTAACGGAAAGATACAGAAGGAGAGAAAGGTATAAAAAATTGATAGTAAGCGTTTTATGAAAAACCTTTGCACACTCCTAGAGTGTGCAGTACTGCACACTCTAGGAGTGTGCAAAGGTCTGCATCGATTCACTTTGAAATGTGCATGTTGCCCTTATATTTGTGCGGATTCACACATTAACCCAGGTCCCGATTTTATGGCACATGAAAAGACGATTGTAGACTTTCAAACAGGTGAATTAAAGGAGGTTAACGCTGGATTTGTTCAGTTTTACGAGGACAATTTGCCATTGCTTAGCGAGATGATTGGTGAGAATCCAACCGCGTTAAGAATTCTTCTATGGCTAATCACCCACATGGAGGGTTTTGGCAGTCTAGTAGCCAGTCAGACAGCTATTTGCGAGGCATTGGGTATTCACCGCAATACGGTGGGTAAGGCAATCAATTACCTGAAGGATAAAAAGGCGATAGCTGTCTTAAAATCAGGTAATACCAACGTTTATGCAGTCAATGAGCAGATTGCATGGAAAGAAAAAGCAGGGATGAAAAAGTTTGCTCATTTTTCGGCTAAGGTGTACCTAGTTCCTTCCGAGCAAGAAGAAGATTATCAGCGTTCTATGTTCGCTCATGCTGTCAAAAAGCCTACAAAGGCTCGTGCTAACAAGTTGCGTACATCAAAGCCTTCTGAGTTTGCCTAAAAATCGCTTTATGAGCCAGCAAATGACGTTTTTCGGCTTTTACATCGACATTTTTGAGTTTAGCTTTTGCCTGCACACTGAACAGGTGGTAGAGCTGCCCCAGGACGACCCAAAAACAGCCCAACTCCGAGCGGCTGGCTTCATTGGGGAGGACTATGACGAGACCACCATCAAGCCGAATACCCTGCACAACTTCATCGAGAGTACGGACGAGTATAAACAGGTAATCGGCATCATCGAACCGGAGTCTTTAATATACTTTTAAATTGTACTCTCTCCGATTTTACGCTGATTGTCCAGACGGGCAAGAGAACAAACTATTCGCCTATTCGGTGCAGCAGGGAGGACACGCGGCCGACCTGTTGAAGCGATTTTTAGCCAATGGGTTTCGGGTGCGGGCGGCGTTCGTGGTGGTGCAGGGGAGCGGGGAGAAGGGCCAGCAGGTTGCGGCGACCGTGCTAGAACATTTGGCGTGGAGTGGGACAGAGCAGGAGGCCAGGGTACGAGCTGAGCTGCTGACCAAATACCCCCCAGCCATGTAAAAAAGTGGTGAAGTGGTATTGTGGTATTGTGGTGGATAATAAGATGAACTACCCGGCCAGACGAAGGCTTTTTAGGGTGCAGGTTCGGGCCGGGAGTAGGGGGCAGTGGGGAACAAAAGGGAAAGAGAGGCGTAGGGGGAAGCAGCACGAAAGCGGGGTACCATGCAAATGGTGTAACACACTATACCAAATTTGAGGGCCAAGCTTCGCAAGGCCCTCAAATTTGGTGTGTGCCCCTTTGGGGGCCTGCTGGTCGTGCAGCTCCTTTTCCCCTTTTGTTCCCCACCGCCCCTAGCTCATGGCTTACTCCATCATTCGCATTGCCAAGCTCACGAGCCAAGCCCACGCCCACAACGCGACGACCCACAACTACCGCCAGCACGAGGTGAGCAACGCCGACCAGGAGCCGCAGCACCCCAATAAGGAGTACCTGAACCACGACAAAACGGACTACTGGACGTTGGCCGAGGCCCGCATTGCCGAGGTAGTGACGCGCAAAGTGCGAGCTGACCAGGTGCGCGCCGTGGAGGTGATTATGACCGGCAGCCCGGAGGGGTTTATTCGTGGCCAGGACGGGCGAGCGGCCGACTACTCTAAAAGTAAATGGGCAGGGGACAATCTTAGATTTTTACAAGAGAAGTACGGGAAGGAAAATGTGGTTTCGTTCACCTTGCACCAGGACGAAAAGACCCCGCACGTTCACGCCGTCATCGTGCCCATTACCCCCGATGGGCGGCTGAGCGCGAAGGACACATTCAACCGCCAGGGCTTGCGCGAGCTGCAAACCGAGTACGCCCAGGCGATGGCCCCGCACGGGTTTGAGCGCGGCATCGAGCACAGCCAGGCCGAGCACCAGCCCATGCGCCGGCAGTACACCCAGGAGGCGGAGAACGCGCGGCAGGTGGCCGAGCTGAGCAAGCCGGCCGCGAACATTGTGCGCGAACCCTTCACCCTGCCTGCCCTGCCCATCCTGAACCGGGACGAGTGGAAAAGCACCCAGGAAGCCCGCATCAACGCCGAAATATCCGCTCGCATAGCCCAGGTGCAGGCCCAGGAGCGGGAACGGATGGAAAAACTCACAGAATTGGCCCAGAAGAACACCGCAGCGGCCGAGCAGGTCAAGACCTTGCAAAAGCAGTTGAGCACGTCAGAGGGGCTGAAACAGGGCCATTTCGGGGCTTTGCAGACGGTCCAGCAGGAGGGCGAAGTGATAGGGCGCGGCTACGACAGTGCAGCGGTGCAGTACGCCCAGGGCAAGGATATGCCCGAATTTCGCCAGCTTGGGCAGGAGATAATTGCCGAGAGAAAAACCGCTTTAACGGGGCATTTAGAGCAGATTTTAAAGGGAAAAGTACCCAGCGGGGAGGCATTCATCGAGCAGTTGAGCAAGCAGGGCTACAAGGTCGAGCGCGGGGCACCTGGTCAAACCGCAATCGTCCACCAGGAGACCGGGGCCAAGTTCCTGACCACCGAGCTGCGCCCGAATGAGCAGGCGTTCGCCCCTCAGCTCAACGCTGCCATCGAGCGCACCGCGCAGCAGGCCAAAAGCCAAAGCAGGGGTGGAGGGATAGGGATGGGCGGGAGGTAGCTAACCCTAAAAAGTCTACCGTTTGGGGGGATAGTTCGACTTATTGACCACTAACGTCCCCTAACGGAAAGATACAGAAGGAGAGAAAGGTATAAAAAATTGATAGTAAGCGTTTTATGAAAAACCTTTGCACACTCCTAGAGTGTGCAGTACTGCACACTCTAGGAGTGTGCAAAGGTCTGCATCGATTCACTTTGAAATGTGCATGTTGCCCTTATATTTGTGCGGATTCACACATTAACCCAGGTCCCGATTTTATGGCACATGAAAAGACGATTGTAGACTTTCAAACAGGTGAATTAAAGGAGGTTAACGCTGGATTTGTTCAGTTTTACGAGGACAATTTGCCATTGCTTAGCGAGATGATTGGTGAGAATCCAACCGCGTTAAGAATTCTTCTATGGCTAATCACCCACATGGAGGGTTTTGGCAGTCTAGTAGCCAGTCAGACAGCTATTTGCGAGGCATTGGGTATTCACCGCAATACGGTGGGTAAGGCAATCAATTACCTGAAGGATAAAAAGGCGATAGCTGTCTTAAAATCAGGTAATACCAACGTTTATGCAGTCAATGAGCAGATTGCATGGAAAGAAAAAGCAGGGATGAAAAAGTTTGCTCATTTTTCGGCTAAGGTGTACCTAGTTCCTTCCGAGCAAGAAGAAGATTATCAGCGTTCTATGTTCGCTCATGCTGTCAAAAAGCCTACAAAGGCTCGTGCTAACAAGTTGCGTACATCAAAGCCTTCTGAGTTTGCCTAAAAATCGCTTTATGAGCCAGCAAATGACGTTTTTCGGCTTTTACATCGACATTTTTGAGTTTAGCTTTTGCCTGCACACTGAACAGGTGGTAGAGCTGCCCCAGGACGACCCAAAAACAGCCCAACTCCGAGCGGCTGGCTTCATTGGGGAGGACTATGACGAGACCACCATCAAGCCGAATACCCTGCACAACTTCATCGAGAGTACGGACGAGTATAAACAGGTAATCGGCATCATCGAACCGGAGTCTTTAATATACTTTTAAATTGTACTCTCTCCGATTTTACGCTGATTGTCCAGACGGGCAAGAGAACAAACTATTTGCCTACTCGGTGCAGCAGGGAGGACACGCGGCCGACCTATTGAAGCGATTTTTAGCCAACGGGTTTCGGGTGCGGGCGGCGTTCGTGGTGGTGCAGGGGAGCGGGGAGAAGGGCCAGCAGATTGCGGCGACCGTGCTGGAGCATTTGGCGTGGAGCGGAGCAGAGCAGGAGGTGAGGGTGCGGGCCGAGCTGCTGACCAAGTACCCCCCAGCCATGTAAAAAAGTGGTGAAGTGGTATTGTGGTATTGTGGTGGATAATAAGACGAACTACCCGGCCAGACGAAGGCTTTTTAGGGGGCAAGAATGATGTAACATTGCAACAATGCAACAAGGATAAGAGGGGCAGTGGGGAACAAAAGGGAGAGAGAGGCGTAGGGGGAAGCAGCACGAAAGCGGGGTACCATGCGAATGGTGTAACACACTATACCAAATTTGAGGGCCAAGCTACGCAAGGCCCTCAAATTTGGTGTGTGCCCCTTTGGGGGCCGGACCAGCTCGTGCGTCTATCTTTCCCTTTTGTTCCCCACCGCCCCTAGCTCATGGCTTACTCCATCATTCGTATTGCCAAGCTTACGAGCCAGGCGCACGCCCACAACGCGACGACCCACAACTACCGGCAGCACGAGGTGAGCAACGCCGACCCGGCCGCGCAGCACCCCAATAAGGAGTACCTGAACCACGACAAAACGGACTACTGGACGTTAGCCGAGGCCCGCATTGCCGAGGTTGTTACGCGCAAAGTGCGGGGCGACCAGGTGCGGGCCGTGGAGGTGATTATGACCGGCAGCCCGGAGGGGTTTATTCGTGGCCAGGATGGACGAGCGGCCGACTACTCTAACAGCAAATGGGCGGGGGACAATCTTAGATTTTTACAAGAGAAGTACGGGAAGGAAAATGTCGTTTCGTTCACGCTGCACCAGGACGAAAAGACCCCGCACGTCCACGCCGTTATCGTGCCCATTACCTCCGATGGGCGGCTGAGCGCGAAGGACGTTTTCAACCGCCAGGGCTTGCGCGAGCTGCAAACCGAGTACGCCCAGGCAATGGCCCCGCACGGGTTTGAACGCGGTATTGAGCACAGCCAGGCCGAGCACCAGCCCATGCGCCGGCAGTACACCCAGGAGGCGGAGAACGCGCGGCAGGTGGCCGAGCTGAGCAAGCCGGCCGCGAACATTGTGCGCGAACCCTTCACCCTGCCTGCCCTGCCCATCCTGAACCGGGACGAGTGGAAAAGCACCCAGGAAGCCCGCATCAACGCCGAAATATCCGCTCGCATAGCCCAGGTGCAGGCCCAGGAGCGGGAACGGATGGAAAAACTCACAGAATTGGCCCAGAAGAACACCGCAGCGGCCGAGCAGGTCAAGACCTTGCAAAAGCAGTTGAGCACGTCAGAGGGGCTGAAACAGGGCCATTTCGGGGCTTTGCAGACGGTCCAGCAGGAGGGCGAAGTGATAGGGCGCGGCTACGACAGTGCAGCGGTGCAGTACGCCCAGGGCAAGGATATGCCCGAATTTCGCCAGCTTGGGCAGGAGATAATTGCCGAGAGAAAAACCGCTTTAACGGGGCATTTAGAGCAGATTTTAAAGGGAAAAGTACCCAGCGGGGAGGCATTCATCGAGCAGTTGAGCAAGCAGGGCTACAAGGTCGAGCGCGGGGCACCTGGTCAAACCGCAATCGTCCACCAGGAGACCGGGGCCAAGTTCCTGACCACCGAGCTGCGCCCGAATGAGCAGGCGTTCGCCCCTCAGCTCAACGCTGCCATCGAGCGCACCGCGCAGCAGGCCAAAAGCCAAAGCAGGGGTGGAGGGATAGGGATGGGCGGGAGGTAGCTAACCCTAAAAAGTCTACCGTTTGGGGGGATAGTTCGACTTATTGACCACTAACGTCCCCTAACGGAAAGATACAGAAGGAGAGAAAGGTATAAAAAATTGATAGTAAGCGTTTTATGAAAAACCTTTGCACACTCCTAGAGTGTGCAGTACTGCACACTCTAGGAGTGTGCAAAGGTCTGCATCGATTCACTTTGAAATGTGCATGTTGCCCTTATATTTGTGCGGATTCACACATTAACCCAGGTCCCGATTTTATGGCACATGAAAAGACGATTGTAGACTTTCAAACAGGTGAATTAAAGGAGGTTAACGCTGGATTTGTTCAGTTTTACGAGGACAATTTGCCATTGCTTAGCGAGATGATTGGTGAGAATCCAACCGCGTTAAGAATTCTTCTATGGCTAATCACCCACATGGAGGGTTTTGGCAGTCTAGTAGCCAGTCAGACAGCTATTTGCGAGGCATTGGGTATTCACCGCAATACGGTGGGTAAGGCAATCAATTACCTGAAGGATAAAAAGGCGATAGCTGTCTTAAAATCAGGTAATACCAACGTTTATGCAGTCAATGAGCAGATTGCATGGAAAGAAAAAGCAGGGATGAAAAAGTTTGCTCATTTTTCGGCTAAGGTGTACCTAGTTCCTTCCGAGCAAGAAGAAGATTATCAGCGTTCTATGTTCGCTCATGCTGTCAAAAAGCCTACAAAGGCTCGTGCTAACAAGTTGCGTACATCAAAGCCTTCTGAGTTTGCCTAAAAATCGCTTTATGAGCCAGCAAATGACGTTTTTCGGCTTTTACATCGACATTTTTGAGTTTAGCTTTTGCCTGCACACTGAACAGGTGGTAGAGCTGCCCCAGGACGACCCAAAAACAGCCCAACTCCGAGCGGCTGGCTTCATTGGGGAGGACTATGACGAGACCACCATCAAGCCGAATACCCTGCACAACTTCATCGAGAGTACGGACGAGTATAAACAGGTAATCGGCATCATCGAACCGGAGTCTTTAATATACTTTTAAATTGTACTCTCTCCGATTTTACGCTGATTGTCCAGACGGGCAAGAGAACAAACTATTCGCCTATTCGGTGCAGCAGGGAGGACACGCGGCCGACCTGTTGAAGCGATTTTTAGCCAATGGGTTTCGGGTGCGGGCGGCGTTCGTGGTGGTGCAGGGGAGCGGGGAGAAGGGCCAGCAGGTTGCGGCGACCGTGCTAGAACATTTGGCGTGGAGTGGGACAGAGCAGGAGGCCAGGGTACGAGCTGAGCTGCTGACCAAATACCCCCCAGCCATGTAAAAAAGTGGTGAAGTGGTATTGTGGTATTGTGGTGGATAATAAGATGAACTACCCGGCCAGACGAAGGCTTTTTAGGGTGCAGGTTCGGGCCGGGAGTAGGGGGCAGTGGGGAACAAAAGGGAAAGAGAGGCGTAGGGGGAAGCAGCACGAAAGCGGGGTACCATGCAAATGGTGTAACACACTATACCAAATTTGAGGGCCAAGCTTCGCAAGGCCCTCAAATTTGGCGTGTGCCCCTTTGGGGGCCGGGCCAGCTCGTGCGCCTATCTTTCCCTTTTGTTCCCCACCGCCCCCTAGCTCATGGCTTACTCCATTATCCGCATTGCCAAGCTCACGAGCCAGGTCCACGCCCACAACGCGACCACCCACAACTACCGGCAGCACGAGGTGAGCAACGCCGACCCGGCCGCGCAGCACGAGAACAAGGAATACCTGAACCACGCCAAAACGGATTACTGGACGTTGGCCGAGGCCCGCATTGCCGAAGTGGTGACGCGCAAAGTGCGGGGCGACCAGGTGCGGGCGGTCGAGGTGATTATGACCGGCAGCCCGGAGGGGTTTGTTCGTGGCCAGGATGGGCGAGCGGCCGACTACTCTAACAGCAAATGGGCGGGGGACAATCTTAGATTTTTACAAGAGAAGTATGGGAAGGAAAACGTCGTTTCGTTCACCTTGCACCAGGACGAAAAGACCCCGCACGTTCACGCCGTCATTGTGCCCATTACCGAGGATGGGCGCCTGAGCGCGAAAGACGTGTTCAACCGCGAGGGCTTGCGCCAGCTCCAAACTGACTACGCCCAGGCAATGGCCCCGCACGGGTTTGAGCGGGGCATCGCGCACAGCCAAGCCGAGCACCAGCCCATGCGCCGGCAGTACACCCAGGAGGCGGCGAACGCGCGGCAGGTGGCCGAGCTGAGCAAGCCGGCCGCGAACCTCGTGCGCGAACCCTTCACCCTGCCCGCGCTGCCCATCCTGAACCGGGACGAGTGGAAAAGCACCCAGGAAGCCCGCATCAACGCCGAAATATCCGCCCGCATAGCCCAGGTGCAGGCCCAGGAGCGGGAACGGATGGAAAAACTCGTAGAGTTGGCCCAGAAGAACACCGCAGCGGCCGAGCAGGTCAAGACCTTGCAAAAGCAGTTGAGCACGTCAGAGGGGCTAAAACAGGGCCATTACAGGGCTTTGCAGACGGTCCAGCAAGAGGGCGAAGTGATAGGGCGCGGCTACGACAGTTCAGCGGTGCAGTACGCCCAGGGCAAGGACATGCCCGAATTTCGCCAGCTTGGGCAGGAGATACTTGCCGAGAGAAAAACCGCTTTAACGGGGCATTTAGAGCAGATTCTAGAGGGAAAAGTACCCAGCGGGGAGGCATTCATCGAGCAGTTGAGCAAGCGGGGCTACGAGGTCGAGCGCGGCGCACCTGGTCAAACCGCTATCGTCCACCAGGAGACCGGGGACAAGTACCTGACCACCGAGCTGCACCCGAATGGGCAGGCGTTCGCCCCTCAGCTCAACGCGGCCATCGAGCGCACCGCGCAGCAAGCCAAAAGCCAAAGCAGGGGTGGAGGAATAGGGATGGGCGGTAGGTAGCCCAATACCGCACCCTAAACGAAAGAGATGCTCTCAGGCTCTAAATAAGACTTAAGAAGCGCCTAAGCTAACTGCTTGACTGGTCGGCAGGTCGTGTTTTCCCCTAGACAACGCGCCGTTGTCTACCTGAAAACGCGCCGTTGTCCTTTTAAGGCAAAAAAGACAACTTACGTTGTCCTTTGAAGGGTAAAAAAGCTAACAAGGCGTTGGCAGTGGGATAACTATTGGTTAGCTTTGCAGGCGCGAAAGGACAACTAACCGTTATCTCCATGAAGTACAAAAAAATCACTGAACACCCAGCTTACGAAAGTAATCCCTTTGTAGAAGAAGCACTTGAAGGGATTCAAAAGCTGACAGTCAAGAGAACACGGGTAATCCGACCCGATGAAGGTTTAGCCAGACAAGTGCAGCAAATTGTGGTGAACACTGATGGTGAGCCCACGGGGTATGGTGCCTTTATGCAGTACATCGAGGTGGACGAGGACAAGTTCGCGAAGGTGTATCTAAGCCAATTCGCTGCCTTTTGGGAGCTATCCAAGCCAGCCATTCGGGTGTTTGGCTACATTCTATCGGCCCTTAAACCGAGTCAGGATAGGCTAATTTTTAAGATGGACAAAGCCCTAGCCTATACAAAATACGGCCATCGGAGCCACGTTCTGACGGGCCTTTCTAACCTGGTTGAGTGCGGAATAATAGCTCGTACACCCTACGATTACGAGTATTTTATAAACCCCCTGGTGTTCTTTAATGGCAACCGAGTAACGTTCGCCAAGACCTACATTCGGAAGAAAAAAGAGGCGGATAAGGCCCAGCTTGCCCTGTTTGATTCATTCGAGGAAGTTGAGCAAGAAGGGCGACCCCTACGCACACAGCAGGCCGCCGAGTGATGGTAAACAAGCGGGAAAAGAAATACCGGGTAATTGTAAAAATCGGGGATAATGCAGATGGAAGCGCCCGGTGTGTGAAGTACAACGTGAACGACCTAGTGCGTTTTGCTGCCTTCTTAGATGTGAGTTGGCCGGGGTGGCGTTGGTTCAATGTATACGCCTATCAGAAAGGAAACCCAGGGCCACAGCTTGCCAACTTCACGAACCGGAGCAGACCAGCTAAACGACATCTGACCCCCTTGGACTAACCGTTTTTGCACCATCCATCAAATTTTGATGAATGGTGCAAAAACGGTTAGTCCCCCTATCTTTGTGATGCAAAAACGGTTTTTCCGTTTGGCCTGGTTAGCGTGAGCTGGCCGGGCTTTTTTGTGCTCAGGCAAAGTGACAAAGTTACAAAGTCACACGAGGGAGAAGGGGGCAGTGGGGAACAAAAGGGAAAGAGAGGCGTAGGGGGTAGCAGCACGAAAACCCAGGACCATAACAATGGTGTAACACACTATACCAATTTTGAGGGCCAAGCTACGCAAGGCCCTCAAAATTGGTGTGTGCCCCTTTGGGGGCCGGGCCAGCTCGTGCGCCTATCTTTCCCTTTTGTTCCCCACCGCCCCCTAGCTCATGGCTTACTCCATTATCCGCATTGCCAAGCTCACGAGCCAGGTACACGCCCACAACGCGACGACCCACAACTACCGGCAGCACGAGGTGAGCAACGCCGACCCGGCCGCGCAGCACCCCAACCGGGAGTACCTGAACCATGCGGAAACGGACTACTGGACGTTGGCCGAGGCCCGCATTGCCGAGGTCGTTACGCGGAAGGTGCGGGGCGACCAGGTGCGGGCCGTGGAGGTGATTATGACCGGCAGCCCGGAGGGGTTTGTTCGGGACAAGGAAGGGCGTGCAGTAGACTATTCCAAAAGCAAATGGGCGCAGGATAATTTGAACTTTTTAAAGGAGAAGTACGGGGAGAAAAACGTGGTTTCCTTCACGCTGCACCAGGACGAAAAGACCCCACACGTCCACGCCGTTATCGTGCCCATTACCGAGGATGGTCGGCTGAGCGCGAAGGACGTTTTTAACCGCCAGGGCTTGCGCGACCTGCAAACCGAGTATGCTCAGGCAATGGCCCCGCACGGGTTTGAACGCGGCGTTGAGCACAGCCAGGCCGAGCACCAGCCCATGCGCCGGCAGTACACCCAGGAGGCGGAGAACTCGCGCCAGGTGGCCGAGTTGAGCAAGCCGGCCGCGAACATCGTGCGCGAACCCTTCACACTGCCCGACCTGCCGCGATGGGGAGGCCACGACGAGTGGAAAACGACCCAAGAGGCCCGCATTAACAGCGAAATATCCGCTCGCGTGGCCCAGGTGCAGGCCCAGGAACGGGAACGGGTGGAAAAGCTCGCAGAACTAGCCTACAAGAACACCGCAGCGGCCGAGCAGGTCAAGACCTTGCAAAAGCAGTTGGGCACGTCAGAAGGGCTAAAACAGGGCCATTTCGGGGCTTTACAGACTGCCCAGCAGGAAAGCGAAGTGATGGGGCGCGGCTACGACAGTTCAGCGGTGCAGTACGCCCAGGGCAAGGATATGCCCGAATTTCGCCAGCTTGGGCAGGAGATACTTGCCGAGAGAAAAACCGCTTTAACGGGGCATTTAGAGCAGATTCTAAAGGGAAAAGTACCCAGCGGGGAGGCATTCATCGAGCAGTTGAGCAAGCGGGGCTATGAGGTCGAGCGCGGCGCACCTGGTCAAACCGCTATCGTCCACCAGGAGACCGGGGACAAGTACCTGACCACCGAGCTGCACCCGAATGGGCAGGCGTTCGCCCCTCAGCTCAACGCGGCCATCGAGC
>MWWJ01000055.1_pt1 | contig 12321 bp, 9 predicted proteins | sample 1047271 | NCBI WGS metagenome assembly MWWJ01 (sample SAMN06349965, study PRJNA376086) | soil metagenome | isolation source: CN-4 sample Antarctic (ecotone) soil | place: Antarctica | collected 2015-01-13 | reverse complement strand
TCGGCGTCTATGAAGAGTAAGGCGACGAGCGCGGTCACGAAGACGAGATCGAAGCCGAGCGCGGGCGTCAGACCGTCGCGCCAGTAAACAAGCGCGTAAAGAATTGCTGTGAAGGCTTCGACGGCAGCCTCAACAACCAGCGCAACAACAACCCGATGCCGAGAAGACCCAGCACCAGCGCGAGAAAGAAAATCGTCAGCAGCAGAGGCCAGCGTCTCGTCGGCGAGTCCGGCGCGAGCGCAATCAACCCGACGCCGCAAAAGACGACGAGCAACACTACGCTGCCCAACACGGCCTGCAACAACTGCACACGATTACGGAAGCGCATAAAAGTTAGTGACGAGTGACGAGTGACAAGTGACGAGTTAAGATTTGTGAGACTGATACAAAATAATGAAAGTTCTTTGAATTGCCTCCAGCTTTAGCTGGAGGATGTGAAGCAATAATGATTTTGGCTTTAGCCAAATGGTTCGGCTAAAGCCGGTGCATTTTGCAAGCTCTCTCCACTAGCTAAAGCTAGTGGCAATTCATAATTGAATCTAAAAAAACATTGCACAGCGCCGGAGTCTTGAGTTTTTCTTGCTCAGCACTCGTCACCTGTCACTCGTCACTTTGGAAAAAACTGGGAGGCGTACCAGGCGACGATGCGCGCGCCGATGAGGAGGGCGATGATCGAGCCTGAGCCGAGGAAGATGCCGAAGGGCAGTTCCATTTGCAAATTGCGTTCGCCGCGTCGAAGCGCGATGGAGATGCCTGCGAGCGAGCCTGTCAGGACTGCAAGGAAAATCGTCAATACAGTCAGCCGCCATCCAAAGTATGCCCCGACCATGAACATCATTTTCACATCGCCGAGTCCCATCGCTTCGACGCCGCGCAGACGTTCCCACAAAAAACCCATCAGCCACAAAGAGCCGCCGCCCGCGAGCGCGCCGAGTCCCGCGCCGAACAGCGAGACAGCCCATAGAGGCCATCCGGCCAGCGCGCCCTGCTGCAAAAGGGGGGTGTCATCAAAATGCGGATTGCCCATTAAGTAAGGAAGCGCGAGGCGTGCGATCAATGCGAAAACGAGGCCAGGATAAGTGATGACGTTCGGCAGGATCATGTGTTCGGCGTCTATGAAGAGTAAGGCGACGAGCGCGGTCACGAAGACGAGATCGAAGCCGAGCGCGGGCGTCAGACCGTCGCGCCAGTAAACAAGCGCGTAAAGAATTGCTGTGAAGGCTTCGACGGCAGGATAGCGCGCGGAGATGTGCGCGCCGCAATTGCGGCAACGTCCGCGCAGAATTAGATAACTGATGATCGGGATATTGTCGTAAGCCTTGATGTCTACGCCGCACGCAGGACAGCGCGAATTTGGGAAAACGATGGACTCGCCGCGCGGAACTCTGTGAATGACGACGTTGAGAAAGCTGCCGATGATCGCGCCGAGCATCGCCGTACACGCGCCGGCGATGGGGGCAGGCAAAAGGTTGTTGGAATCTAAGAGAAGAAAATTGAAGACAGGATTCATAAGGAGTTTGTCTCGATGCCGCACTCGCTCGTTTGCTCTGCTTCCTTGACGCGCGCGACGAGCCTTTCGCATGATAAGGCTTAGTGTTCGTTTGCGGAAGAATTATTTGCGTGAGAAATTTATGAGCCGGAGGAAATCATTTGAATCGTCGCTTGCCAATCCTCGTCATGTTCGCCGTTGGAATTTGTTTGATCGCCGCGTTGTGCTACATCCCGTTTTCACTCTCTCAGAAATTACATCTTGAACAATCCGCAACTGCCTTCGTCCCGCTTGCTCCCGCACAGCCGAGCAGCGTTGCGCCAAAGCCTTCGAGCGAGCCGGACTTCGATGTCGCGTCGTGGTACGCGGGGCGCGGCGAAGCTCCTGAAACTCATGGCGTGTTGATCGAGAGCCTTGATCGCACACACGTCTTTGCTTCGCACAACGCGGACGAAACTTTCAATCCCGCTTCGTTGATGAAACTCGCGACTTCGCTTGTCGCTTTGAAAAAGCTTGGCGCTGATTATCATTTTGAAACCCGCGTCTATATTGACGGCGAGACGGACAAGACGGGCACGTTGCACGGGCGCGTGTCTGTCGTCGGCAGTGATCCCGTGTTCGGAGATGTCGGCGCAAACCTCATCGGCAATGAACTGCGTGCGCGTGGCATTAAGAAAATCAGCGAAGGCGTTGCCGTGTCGCCTGATTTCTGTTTCAACTTTAGCGAGTCGCCAACGGATTCCGCCGCACGGCTGGTGAAGGCGATGCGCGTCGGCAATCCCTCAACTGAGATTGCGGCTGAGCCTGCGGGCGAGTTGATGTTCACGTTGAAGTCTTACGCGCTGCGCGATTTGTTGCTGTACATGAATGCGCGTTCGAGCAATTTCGTCGCTGAACACATCGGCGCGTTGATCGGTGGGCCAAACGGTGTTACGGAATTTCTCGTCAATGAATTGCATTTGCAGCCTGAGCAAGTCACAGTCAGCCGCGTCTCTGGGCGCGAGCGCAATCGCCTGACGCCGCGCGGATTGTTGACCGTGATTCGCGCTCTCGTTGAAGAAGCGCGACGGCAGAACCTTGAGCTTTCGGACATCATGCCAGTTGCGAGTGATGATAGGGGAACGCTGCGGCGCAGGCTCGCCGGAACGGGACTCGAAGGCGCAGTTGTCGGCAAGACCGGCACACTCACTTCGGAAGTTGACGGAGGCATGGCGAGCCTCGCCGGAATCGTTTACACGCAGAATGCCGGCATCGTCGTCTTCGCCATCCTCGATCAAGGCAATCGCATCAACGACAACCGGCAGATGGAAGATCAACTTCTCGCCGAAGTCGTCGCCACACACATGACGCCCCGCGCCATCGGCAGCCCAACGCCCAGACCCTTGCTGCCATCATCGGGAATTGAGATTGAAAAGCCTTGAGGGGTATATCGTGATGAGTGCTTGTGAATTTTGTGAAATCATAAATGGCAAGGAGCCTTCTTACGTAATCTGGGAGGATAAGCATTTCATTGCATACTTCAGCGTACCACCATATAACCCTGGACATGTTGTCATTATTTCTAAGCGGCATTTTGAAAGCGTGTTTGAACTGCGAGAGCCTCTATACTCAGAATTCTTTCAAGCTGCGAAAAACTTGTATGTCCCTTTGAAGTCAGTTCTAAAAGTGAAAAGCGTAGCTGTTAATTTTGGGACGATTGGATGCAATCATTGTCATATCAATTTGTATCCAGCGAATGGTGAAGATATGCGTCCCTCACACAATCCAATTGATATAAATGAGGCAGCGCTTGTAGAGATTGTGAACAGAGTTAGAAATGAAATTGAGATAAATCGAAATCCCGTAATTCAATAACCTCTTTCACTTAAAACTCCTTCACCCGTTTGAGATTGATTTTCCATTTTGCATTTCCCAAAGCATCAGGTGTTTGAGAAAGGCGTGGTGCGCGGCGAAGCGTGCGATGCTGAGTCCGGCGAGGCCGTCGCGGAAGCCGCCTTTGAGGATGTAGCTGCGGATGAAGGCGGCGGGCGCGGCGGTGGCGATGCCGATGGGTGTGGTGCGGCGTCCCTTCGCAAACATTTGTTGAGCGGCCAGGGGTGCGTAGCGTTCGCCGATCATCTTGTGATGATGTGCGGCGTCGCGGACGCTGAAATGTAGAATGTCTCCCGCCAGAGTTTCAATGCGTGCCGCAGGATTCATCCTGACGGATTCGTGAATGAATGCGCCTTCCCAGCGTCCGAGCGATTTTTTGTAGAGGCGGAGTTGATGGTCTGGATACCAGCCGCCGCCACGAATCCAACGTCCCATATAAAATGAACGACGCGCGATGCGGTAGCCGTCAGCAAGTTTCGCTTCGTCTGTATAGAGCAAGTCTTCGATGCTCGCGCGCAGTTCGGGTGAGACGCGCTCGTCCGCATCAAGACTGAAAATCCATTCATGCTTCGCTTCATCCGCCGCGAACTGTTTCTGCGCGGCGAAGCCAGGCCACGAGCGCACAATCACACGCGCCCCACACTCAAGCGCAATCTCTCGCGTCGCATCCGTTGATTCCGAATCTACAACTAAAATTTCGTTGGCCCACGCAACGGATTCGCAAGCCGCGCGAATGTGTTCGGCTTCGTTGAAGGTGATGATGGTGGCGGTGATTTTCAAGAAGAATGAAGCAGGTCAGTACCGTCTGCGGTAGCGGGCGGGTGTTTTTATTCTGTTAGCTTGTCAGGTCTGGGAAGCGACGCTCACCACAGAGACACAGAGGAACACAGAGTGGGGCACAGAGGAAGAGATAGCTCTCTGTGCGTCCTCTGTGAACTCTCTGTGTCTCTGTGGTGAATCTTTCTTTTCATTTGTCTAATTTCAAACGGGGCTTAGCATGTCACCCGCCCGCTACCGCAGGCGGTACTGACAAGACCGTTATGGCGCGATCAGCGTTTCGACGATCACGTTGTTGGCGCGCAGGGTTGTGGAGGTGGCGCGTTGCAGGTCTGCGAGGGCTTTGTTGTAATCGGTCTCGGCGCGAAGTTCGAGATTGCGTGCGTTGGCAAGCGAGTTCTCGCGTTGGAAGAGGAGGAAGGTGGTGGAGCGTCCGACCTGGTAGAGACGTTGCTCGCCTTGCAGTTGCAGTTCGGCGTTCTGGCGCGCTTCGCGTGCGGAGAGAACGCGGCGGCGGGAGGTCTCGACGGCCTGCGCGGAGTTTCGCACGTCAACTTCGACGGACTGTTGCTGCAAGCGTGTTGAAGCTTCGAGTTGGTTTTTTTGGATTTGCGCTCCCGCAAGATTCGCTTCGGCAGTGCGGTTGCGAAGCGGAATTTGAATCGCCACGCCGACGACGACGTTGCGCGTGTTGAAGCCGAAGAGATTGCCGAGCGTGCGTCCGTAACCGCCGACAAGATTTGTCGGGACACTGCTCGTTTGCGGTGTGACGAGCGGAACAGTAGAAGGCGGCAAGCCCTGTGCGGCGCGTACAATGTTGATCTGTTGCAGGAGAAACGCGCTGGCGTTGAGGTTCGGATCGCCGAAGATGAGCGGGACTTGTCCGCTCGAATTTCCGATGGGAGCGGTTGCGCCCGTCAGTGAGCTGGTGGCGACGACGGGCGTGCCGGAGAGTCCGGTGGTGGCGAGCGTGGATTGAATATCTATGCGCGGGCGCGTCTGGTTTTTGAAATACTGTATGTCAATCGCGCTGATGTCTCCCTGAATTTTGAGACGTTGCAACTCTGGACGATTCGCACGCGCTTCCGTGAGAGCGTCGTTGAGGTTGATGGGTGTGGAGTCGAAGGTCGGATTGTCTGTCGGCGTGATTTGTGCAGACCATTCGCTGACCATCGGGTCGCGGAGAATGAGTTGCTTCAAAGTGTTCTCGGCGAACGAAACGTTTTGCGAAGCGATCAGGAGATCGGATTCGCGATTGGAAATCTCCGTTTGAACTTCTGCGCGTTGGAGCGGAGCGATTGAACCTGCGGCAACGCGGGCTTCGGTCTGACGGAAACTCTCGCGTGCGAGATTCAGGTTGGCGATGCGGTTCTGCTGGTCGCGCAAGGCGAAGACCAAATCCCAGTAGGCGCGTTGCACCTGCGCGATGACTTCAATCGTGCGGCGTCGAAAGTCTGCGTCGGATTGTTCGAGACGTTTGCGCTGGATGCGAATCTCGCGACGATTGAAATCAATCGAGCGGTTACGCAAGAGCGGTTGCGTGAAGGTAACGCCGAGGCTCGCGGAGTAAACCGGATTGAGCTGGTTGAAACTCGAATTGGTTGTGCGACGATTGTTGTTGAAGAAGACATCGTAGTTGCCGCCGCCCCTGTTGAAATTTTTGGTGACAGAGGGATTGAGTTGCAAGTCCGTCGTCGTCACAGTGCCGGAACTGCTCGCACCTCCGAGCGTGGTTTGTTGCGCTTGAACGAGATTGTTGATCTGCGGCGTCAGACTGAAAATCGGATCGTAAACGCCGATGAGCGAGCGAAGTTGTGTTTCGGCAAAACGGACATCGTTGCGCGCGACTTCGATGTCGTTGTTGTTTTGCAGCGCGCGACGAATCGCCTCATTGAGTGTCAGGGTCAAAGTGTTGTCGCTTGTCACACCGAGCCGTGTCAGATTCGGGAGCGGCGGGAGCGGGCGTGCCTGCGTCGCAGGGAATGTCGGCTCGCGCAACTCTTGGTCGGCAGCGTTCGGTGTCGCAGTCTCGTCCGTCGCAGGCGTTGTCGAGTTTGAAGGAGCGGGCGTTGCGCTCTGGGCTGGCGTCACACTCGTCGAAGGTGTCGCGGGTTGCTGCGGCGAGAGGCTGGTGCCTGGCGGGGCTTGCGGCGCGGGACGCTGCGTGCCTGGAGGCGCGGTCGGGTCGGCGGTTGTTGGGCGAGCCTGTTCGGGGACGGGTTGATTGCGCTCTGTGCCAGGCGGGCGCGTCGCATCCTGTTGCGCTGGATTCGTGACGGGCGTCGGCGCGGGCGTTTGCGCGGACGCGATGATACCGAGACAAACAAAAGTGAGCGCCAGTGCAGAGGTCTGTGCAACTCGTTGAAGAGTGTTAGTGAACTTCAAAGCCAAGGCTCCTGGAAAAATGAAACTGGATTTACGCTGAACATTACGCGAAGATTCTTCGCCACGCATAACGCTATGAATCACAAGTTTACTACGTCTCGCAAGGGCGAGCGGTTTCAATAAAAGGGAGTGTCGTGGAACGGTGAGAAAGAATTAACCACAGAGGGCACAGAGGAACACGGAGGAATAGCAGAAGAATTGAGCCGCCTCTGTGTTCCTCTGCGTTCTCTGTGGTGAAATGTTTTTTTCTCGTCTTTGAAAGTGTCTCGTCACCGATTCTCGCGTTCGCTTGACAGTCAAACGGCGCACGCTTAATCTTCAATACTTTCAAAGCGGAGCATGTTGTGATGGCGATGCGCGGGAAACGCAAGTTGTGTCGGAGTGTGCAGGCTCAAGAGATTTGTTTCGGAAGATCAGAGATGTTTCGATTCGGAAAAATTGTGCGAGGAGGATACAAATAACATGGGAGTTAAAGTCGGCATCAACGGTTTCGGACGCATCGGGCGCAACGTCTTACGGACGGCGCTCGGCGATTCTGAAATTGATTTCGTCGCGGTCAACGATCTTACGGACACCAAAACGCTCGCGCATCTTTTGAAATATGACTCCGTGCTCGGCAATCTCGACCATCAAATTTCGGCCACCGAAAACGGTATCAAAGTCGGTGATGACGAGTTTCGCGTTTTCTCGGAAAGAGACCCCGCGAACATAGACTGGAATTCCGTCGGCGCAGAAATCGTCATCGAATCCACAGGGCACTTTACCAACGCCGATGACGCAAAGAAACACCTGCGCGGGTCTGTGAAGAAAGTCATCATCTCCGCGCCTGCCAAGAACGAAGACATCACCATCGTTCTCGGCGTCAACGGCGACAAGTATGATCCGAGCGCGCATCACATTATCTCAAACGCTTCATGCACAACCAACTGTCTCGCGCCCGTCGCCAAAGTGATGCACGAAAAGTTTGGCATCCGCACCGCGCAGATGACGACGATTCATTCCTACACCAACGATCAACAGCTTCTTGATTTGCCGCACAAGGATTTACGTCGCGCCCGCGCCGCCGCCCTCTCAATGATTCCGACTTCGACGGGCGCAGCCAAAGCCGTTGCGCTCGTGCTGCCGGAACTCAAAGGCAAGTTCGACGGCATCAGCGTGCGCGTGCCCACTCCGAATGTCTCGCTCATTGATGTCGTCATGGATTTGGAGAAAGACACAACGACAGAAGAAGTCAACAAGGCGCTCAAAGATGCCGCCAACGAAGAACTGCGCGGCATCCTCGCCTATTCGGAAGAGCCGCTCGTCTCGTCTGACTATCGCAAGAATTCAAACTCATCCATCGTTGACGCCGAATACACGAAAGTCATCGGCGGGCGGATGGCGAAAGTCCTTTCGTGGTACGACAACGAATGGGGCTACTCCTGCCGCGTGCGCGACCTCGTCAAATTCATTGCACAAAAGGGACTGTAAAGCAGTGACAAGTGACGAGTGACGAGTGACAAGCAAGAGCCTGACGGTTGAGGGGTGAGAAGCTATCCTTAACAAGTCATTCTTCAACTTGCCTTAACTCGTCACTTGTCACTTGTCACTCGTCACTGCACTTATGAAGCTTTCGATCAAAGACCTCGACCTCAAAGGCCAGCGCGTGTTTGTGCGCGTTGATTTTAATGTGCCGATTAAGGATGGCGCTGTCGAAGATGATTCGCGGATTCGTGGAGCGTTGCCGACGATTCGTTATGCGTGTGAGCGGGGCGGGCGCGTGATTCTGGCTTCGCATCTGGGGAGGCCGAAGGGCGAGCGAGTTGAGAAGTATAGTTTGCGTCCTGTTGCGGAACATCTGGCGTTGTTGCTTGGCAAGCCTGTGGCGTTTGCGTTGGATTGCGTCGGCGAAGCGGCGCGGGAGAAAGTTGATGCGTTGAAAGATGGCGATGTGTTGCTGTTGGAGAATCTGCGCTTTCACGCGGAAGAAGAAAAGAACGACGACGCCTTCGCTCAACAACTGGCGAGCCTGTGCGACGTTTACGTCAATGATGCCTTCGGTGCGGCGCATCGCGCACACGCTTCAACCGCAGGAATCACGAAGCATGTGAAGCAGGCGGCGGCGGGTTTGTTGATGGAGAAAGAACTGGATTATCTGGGGCGCGCTCTGAATAATCCAGAGCATCCCTTCGTCGCGATTCTCGGCGGCGCGAAAGTCTCTGACAAAATAAGCGTCATCAATGCGCTGATCGAACGTCGCGTTGACAAGCTGCTGATCGGCGGTGCGATGGCTTACACCTTTTTCAAAGCCGAAGGTTTTACGGTAGGGAAGTCGCTCGTTGAGAACGACAAGTTGGACACGGCGAGAGAGATCAAGCAGCGCGCAGAAGCGGCGGGCGTCGAGTTGTTGCTGCCGACAGATCATCAAGTCGTTGACAGCTATGAACCGTTGACGAGTCGCAAGACTATCCCCATCGAATTCACAAACGCGGGTCTCGTCGGTCTCGACATCGGAGTCGAAACCATCGCGCTCTTTAGCGACGCGCTCAAGGATGCGAAGACGATTATCTGGAACGGGCCAATGGGCGTCTTTGAAGAAAAGCCTTTCGATGAAGGCACAGTCGGCATCGCTCGCGCCGTCGCAGAAGCAGCAGATCACGGCGCGACTGTCATCGTCGGCGGCGGTGATTCAGTCGCCGCGATCATCGAAGCCGGAGTCGCCGATCACATCACGCACATCTCGACCGGAGGCGGCGCAACTCTCGAATTTTTAGCCGGCGACGAACTGCCAGGCGTCGCAGCCCTCAATGATAAATAAAAACTGTCAGTTGTCCGTGGTCAGTTGTCCGTTGCAATTATGTTTGTAACAGGTAAGGTGAATCTGAAAGTCCAACTGACGGTAGAGAAACAACGGACAACTGTCCACTGACAACGGACAATCTTTATATATGAGAAAACCTGTTATCGCGGGAAACTGGAAGATGTATAAGACGGTCTCGGAGGCGGTTGAGACCGTGCTGGCTTTGAAGCCTCTGGTGGCGAACTCGAATCATTGCGAGATTGTCGTTGCGCCAACCTTTACGGCTTTGAAGACCGTTGCTGATCGGCTCGAAGGGTCGAATATCAAAGTTGCTGGGCAGGACTGCGCGCCGGAGAAGAAGGAAGGCGCGCACACGGGCGAGGTCTCGGCAGAGATGTTGCGCGACGCCGGTGCGTCTTACGTGATCGTGGGCCATTCGGAGCGGCGCCAGTATTATTACGAGACCGATTCACTGGTCAGACGCAAAGCTAAGGCGGCTGTGAAATCGGATTTGACGGCCATTGTTTGCGTCGGAGAAACTCTCGCGCAGCGCGAGCAGGGGATTGCCGAAGCGGTGGTGAAGGGGCAGTTGGAGGGCGGTCTTAGCGAGTTGACAGCCTCTGACCTCACCCGTATCATCGTCGCCTACGAGCCGGTTTGGGCTATCGGCACAGGACTTACTGCGACGCCGGAACAAGCGCAAGAAATGCACGCTTTTATCCGGCGCATTTTTGCGGATGGACGCAACGCGCAGGCCGGCGACGATTTGAGAATTTTGTACGGAGGCTCCGTCAAACCAGACAACGTCGCGGAGTTGATGAAGCAGCCTGACATTGATGGCGCGCTCGTCGGCGGGGCCAGTCTCAAGGCTGAAAGCTTCGCGGAGATTGTTAATTATCAAAGATAAAATTTAGTGGATAGCGAGAGGATAGCGATTTGTTAATTTACTTTTTATACGGCCTGTTTATTCTTTCCTGCATCGTGCTGGTTATCACTGTGCTCTTGCAGCCTGGCAAGGCGGACGCGGGCGCGCTCTTTTCCAGCAGCGTCTCAAGCACAGCCTTTGGCCCACGCGGAACGCAGACCATCCTCGCGAAAATCACGATTGCCGCCGCCGCGCTCTTTATGCTTGTCGCGCTGACGCTCTCGCTGCCTGCTGTGACTGGCACGCGCTCCGTCCTGCAATCGCAACCCGCAGAGCCAGCCTCGCAGCCTGCTCCGACGACGAACCCCGCGCCCGCGTCAACCAACACTGCGCCCGCGCAAGGCGAAACGAACGGAACCGCTCCGACCAACACGAATGCTGCGCCAGCATCAACAACAGCAACGCCCGCGAGCAGTCCGCAAGCGCAAGCTTCGCCCGCGAAGAAATAGAAAAGACTTTGTAGTTCAAAGCGAGAATGAATAAGAATCAACGCATACAAGGTTTCTCAGCACCTTAGCATTAGAGCAGAAGCCTTAGCCTTGCAGTTGAAACAATCTTTGGGGATGTGGCGGAACTGGTAGACGCGTACGTTTGAGGGGCGTATAGGGTAACCTGTGAGAGTTCGAGTCTCTCCATCCCCACCAAAATAATTATCCAAATGTGCGAAGAGACTCCAGAAGATTTGAGTCTCCCTTCAGCCTCAAATTTATAAAGGGCATTTCTTGAAATCCAAGGGATGCCCTTTTTCTTTTCTGAAAAATCTACTATGCCGGAGCGCAGACAAGCGCGAATTTCATGGGTGATAACTCGGCAGTCGCCGGTTTACTCGTGCATCCGTATTATTAATCACTCGTTGGCGTTCGATCATCATCTTCTTTACAAAAAGTTTTGGTTTTTCGTGCAGAGAAATTTCTAGCTGAAATATTGACCTTGTGTTTAAGACGGGATAATCTTTCCTCGCATTTCGATCAGTTCTCGACGCTAACGCAAGTTTCAATTAATCAAAAACTTCTCCTTGTTAGCCGACAGTTAACCTCGCTTGAAAAATTAACAATCTGCCAGCCACCTCGCGTCTTCCCGCACGGTTAAATATCAGTGCGAGTCGCCGCAATTGCTCACCGATGCTCCCGTCTTAAATCACAAGCCTACTCGCAGGCCAAACCAACGAAACCTTTACCTGAGGAGGATTCGATCATGACCACTAAAAAAGCTCCGACTGCCAAACCACAGATCGAGCTTAAGACCCCGAAGCGGGCAATGTTTGCCGGTTCATTCGTCAAGGTGCCGGTAATAATTCCGCCACGTTTGCGCTTGTCTATTGACGACCTTGACTTCGTCGTGCCGAAAGGGCGGCCTGCCGGTGCTGTCTCGCTCTCGCGGGATGTGCTCTTCAATCCCAAAGAGCCGGACATCATGCTGCTTTACGGATACCATCCTGGCACGTACCTGCTGCAAGCTTTCAAAAAGGGAACAAGCACATTGCTGGCCGAAGCCAAATTTGCAGTGACGGATAGATGGAGAGATGACCTCGACAGCCCGCCTTACTGGTTCAACGGTATTTTGCCTGGTTACAGTTTTGGGCCAACATGGGGCGGCGGCTCTTCCACATCCCCGCAAAATTTCAACACCGTTCCGGCGACAGGCACGCGCCGCGTCGCAGTCCTGTTTGTGGATACCAGCGACCAGCGTTACACGACGGACGCGACCACCTTCAACGGGTTCGTTACGCGCTGGAGACAAAACTGCTTTGATGGCGTCGTCGGCACGGACGGCGTCGCGCGAAGCATGAGTCGGTATTACAACGAAGTTTCATACAACAATTTGACGATCACGGGACAGGTGTTTACTAACGTCGTGCATCTCTCTGGCGTGTGGACGGATTATTTTCAGTTGGACGTAAACAATCTGTGGCAGGCCAAAGGAGAGTTTATTAACCAGTGCATCATCACGGCTGGCGATAGCTTTGACCTGACTGGCTTCGATATGGTCGTGTGCGTCACGCAGGCCGTTGGGGGCGCAGCGCCGAGCAAAATCGCCTGGCCTTATGGCGGGTACAACGTTGGGGTGGATAGTTCGCACGGGCGTGTGTCTGGG
>MWWJ01000054.1_pt1 | contig 12329 bp, 12 predicted proteins | sample 1047271 | NCBI WGS metagenome assembly MWWJ01 (sample SAMN06349965, study PRJNA376086) | soil metagenome | isolation source: CN-4 sample Antarctic (ecotone) soil | place: Antarctica | collected 2015-01-13 | reverse complement strand
ACCTTGACGGCATCAACTCCAGCGTCTATCAATTCGCGCGTGCCTTCGTAGGTGGCGACGTTGCCGGCGATGAGTTGCGTGTCTGTGTGGCGGCTCCTTGAAATTCAAAATTAGGTCAAGTTCGAGTTCTGGAATTTGTAAATGCACATGCTCGGCCAGAAATAACATTGCCTTGAGCGATGCATTGATGAAACTTGAACGTGCATCTTTGGTTGCCGTTTCTATGTTCCAATTAATTTGTCGTATTTGAAATTCATCATCCTCTTCAAATTCAAATAATTCTCCGTCATTCTTTTTGAATAGCTCTCCGACAAGCGTCAAGGCAATAGTTGAATCAGTATCAACAGCAGCAATCAGAGTTATTTTACCTGACTCCATCTCCGATTGTTGTTCTATGATGGGAAGCCTTAAGCTAGATTCAAAATCGGGGATATTGATTTGCAATAAAATTTCTGAAAAGGATTGTGGGAGATGCGCCGTCAACGCGCCGCCAATGACACTGGCGACAGATGAATGGTTTTGATTGATAGCAACTGTGCTCATAGATGATAACCAATGCCTGCGGCGCGACGCCCGCTTATAACCTGACATGATTGTAGGCTATATTCAACGTGCCACTCAACGATATTCAACGATCTGCTGTTCTTCATTTTGATTCTATAATCCATTTTCTTCCGATATGTTTAAGAAGGTTCTAATTCTCTCGGCATCTGCGGGCGCGGGTCACATGCGCGCAGCCGATGCCATCGAGCGTGCGTTGCTTGAGATGAACGCGGCTGAGGAAGTGCGCCACGTTGATACGCTGCAATATACGAACAAGCTCTTTCGTCATCTCTACTCGAAGGCTTACATCGAGATGGTGAACAAGATGCCGGAGGCGCTCGGCTGGTTTTACGATCATCTTGATAAGCCGTGGAAGAATGAGCGGCGACGGCTCGCGCTCGACAAACTGAACACGCGCCCCTTCGTCAAACTCCTCAAGCAGTATCAACCGGACATCGCCATCTGCACGCATTTTCTTCCCGCCGAAATTATTTCATGGCTCAAGGCGAAGGAGCGCATCAGTTGCCCGCAGGCCATCGTCGTCACGGACTTCGACGTTCACGCGATGTGGCTCTGCCATCACTACGAGCAATACTTCGTCGCGCTTGAAGAAACGCGCAGGCACATGTTGAAGCTCGGCATTCCATCCGACAAGCTCACGGTCTCAGGCATTCCGATTGATCCGGTGTTCGCGCAAGAAAAAGACAAACGCGAGATGCGCGAGAAGCATGGACTTCATCAAGACATGACAACGATTCTCGTTTCGGCGGGAGGCTTCGGCGTTGGGCCAGTCGAACACATCCTGCAATCTTTGAGCGAGATGCAACATCCGGCGCAGGTCATCGCGCTCTGTGGACGAAACGAGGAACTCAAGGGTAGAGTTGAAAGTCTCGCATCACAACTTCCAAGTTCTTCGCGAACAATCATCAAGGCCGTCGGCTACACAACTTTGATGGATGAGTACATGTCAGCGTCCGACATCCTGCTCGGCAAGCCTGGCGGGTTGACGACGTGCGAAGCGCTTGCCAAAGGTCTGGTCTTCGTCATCGTCAATCCGATTCCTGGACAGGAAGAACGCAACTCCGATCATCTCCTCGAAGGCAGCGTCGCGATTCGCTGCAACAACCTTCCCGTGCTTGCCTACAAGCTCGATCAACTGCTCGATGACCCGTCGCGCTTCGCCTCAATGAAAGCCAATGCCCGCCATCTCGCGCGCCCGCACGCGGCTCAGGAGATCGTCACCAAGTTGCTCTCGCTTCAAGCGTCGAGCGGCAATGTGCAGGATAATCCTTGAATTTTTTTTCGGAATGAAAAGATGAGAGACGATGATCTTGCAGCGTGAGTTTTGACTGATGAATCTCCGACCGTCAGGGCTGCGCTGCGTAGGCGTAATACCCTTGCCTTGTTCGCACCACTGCGCGCTTTGTCTCGCCTGAATTGTTTGAAGGTGGTGCAATATCAACTTTCAGGCGATGCCACTTCTCGCTGCCTATGGACTTCACGGGCGAGAAACCGATTCTGTATTGGCTTTTAAATTCCTGTGCAATTGACTCTAGCGCGACGCTGAGGCTGGATGACTTTCGAGGAGCGAATGCCTGCCCGCCAGAGATAGAGGAAAGATATTTAAGACTACCTATACCTTCTTGTGCTGGGGAACTGTTTGGATCACTCTCTCCGAAAAGTATGATCGAGTAAATCATCACATCACTTTGCATCAATAAGTGCCGCAGATCATCAAAGCTATAGCCTGAATTGTTATCTCCCCCATCGCTAATCAATAAGATAGCCTGTTTAGGATATTTTCCCCGCTGAACTTTTTCAAGACCCAGATAGCAAGCATCAAAAAGCGCTGTATTGCCTTTTCCTCGAAATAGCAAAAGCTTATCCAAAGCAGCAACGCTATCTACACTACTACCCCCATCCAACAAAACTTCAGGACGCTGGTTAAAGGCAATCAGGAAATACTCGTTAGCAGGATTGCCCATCTGAACAAATCGCGATAGCTCTTCTTTCATTAGACTCATCCTTTTCTTATCATTCCAAATACGCATTGAAGCTGACATATCTAAAATAATTCCGACGCTCATCGGCACATCATGGTCGTCGAAAAAGGTAATCTCCTGTGGAGTTTTGTTGTCGTAAAGAGTGAATTGACTTTTGTTTAGGCCTGAAATGTAGCTCCCATCCTTACTTGTTACTGTGACGTTCAGGACAACCGTGTCATTGCTCACAGGTGGTGTTGGAGTTTGCGCCGATGCGATAGAGGAGGGTGGCTTTTCTTTTTTCTGCTGTGCGAAAATCAAAGACGACGCAACAGAGATGGTCAGAAAAGTAAGGCAGAAAAGAAAGACGTTGCTAGATGACTTACGTCTTAGATGCGACATGAGGCTTTCTGCTCCTTCGAGGTTGAAGTCAGACAGACAGTTTGGGTTTAGCCAGAAAGGCTAATCGGCGCGCAGCATTTGGCCGACGCTATCTTTGCTTTGATTCGCGCCGTGCGTTGCGCCTGGGGCTTGTTGCGGGTCGCGCCAGTTGTCGAGGATGCCGACTTGATGGACGCATTGCAGCGTGCAGGTCGGCGCGCACCACTTCTCCGTGTTGTACTCGCGCCGGAAATCTTCCATCGTGTAATCCGCGAGCGGCGTGCCTGGATAACCGCGTTGCTGCGAGCACCAATGCACAAGACCTTCTTCGCAGATGTAGAGATAGCGCGCTCCGGCGCGGCAACGCCAGTTATAAGGGCGGCCTTCGGCAATAGCGTCTTGAAACCAGTTGAGGCGCGCGTGGTCTTTGTTGCCGAGTTTTTTGACGGCCTGGAAAATTTCTCGCTCTCTGTCGGAAAGCGGCTTGAGTGTGCCGTCGTGGTCGTGAATGACGCCAACGGTGGTTGAGAATCCGAGTTCGACGGCGCGGCTTGCGACGACGAGCGCGTCTTCCGGCGTCTTGATGCCACCGCCGATCACAGAGTTGATGTTGACGTGAAAGGCCGCGTGCTCTGAAAGGTGCTGCAATTTCTTGTCTAGATTTTTGAGGCTCTTCTTGGAAACCTCGTCAGGCTCGACGTTGTCAATGCTGATTTGCAGATATTCGAGTCCGGCATCGTTGAGACGCTTGATGCGTTCGGGCGTGAAGTAGTAACCGTTGGAGATGAGACCGGCGATCATGCCGCGCTCGCGGATGTGGTTGATGATCTCGTCCAGATGCGGGTGCATCAAAGGCTCGCCACCGGAGATGGTGATGACGGATGTGCCGAGGTCTGCGAGTTTGTCGAGACGCTTAATCATCTCGGCGAGCGGCACGGGTTCGGAAACCTTGTCGTACTCGTTGCAGTAGCCGCAGGCGAGATTGCAACGCCGCATCGGGATGATGTGCGCGAGGACAGGATGCCCCGTCGAAAGCAAAGCGCGCGAGATAAAACTGACTTCGCGAACCTTGCGCTTGAGGAATGAACTTCTCTTCATCTGTTCTTCGGAAACCATCGCGCAACCGATGAACGCGATGTCTTGAATCAACTCTTGCGCGTTGAAGGATAGCGAGGCGCGCGTTGGAAGGCAAGAACGCCCGCGCTCGATTCACCCTCTCATAAACAACGAAGAGGCTCCGGTTTTGACGCCAGAGCCTCTTCGCTCTCGAACCTCGATAAACTTTCTTGCTTAGCCTTTGACTTGCTTCACCGAAGCATCCAGCTTCAGACGAAACTGGTCGGGCGCGATGTTCGCGTTGGGTTGAATGTTGGTCAGACGCATCGTGGTCGCGTCGTCATTTCTTTCAACGATCTTGACCTGGACAGGCATTCCGCTTCCATCCACCCAGACCTCAGCAAATTTGGAGCTATAACCGGAACCGCTCTTCGGCACAAGTTTGAAGTGCGTTGTCTTGACGCCGCCCCACAGCGTCTCATCGTAGATTTCCTGAAACGGCTCGAACTTCGCGACGAGTTGCGCCTTTGAGATGTTCATAAAATCAAACGCGCCGCCGACCTTGGTCTTGCTCGACTTTGCGTTGCCGACATAAGCCATATTCAAGCGCGGACGAAACAGCGTGTACTGCCCGTTGGAAACGGCCAGAATCTCATGCTGCGGTTTCTCCCATTCGACGCGGACGTTGGCGTTGCGACCGACCGCAGGCATGTACAGAACAGTGCCTTCATATTTGTCTTTGTCCTTGATCGTCGCATCGTACTTCTCCATGCTGATCGTGGCGCGCAAGGATTTCAAGCTCTGGCGATTCCGCTCCATGCGGTTCAGCAAAGAACTGACGAGGCCGGCGCTTTGCGCGTTGACGTTCGTCACAGGACTCGAGGCTACGGCGGCCATAAACATGATGATAGCGAGGCCGAGGGTAGCAAATTTCTTCATACAAGCTCCTTCATAAACAAAGAGCCTCTGAACACCAGAGACTCTGAAACCCGTGAAATTATAAGGGATGATTAACGGAAGTCAACCTCATAAGCGACGATCCTGCCCGCCTCATCCCGCGCCGGACGCACATCAGTCACCTTTATTTCAGGGCGTTTTGTGATAATGCGGACGCGCCTTTCAATTTCGTCTCGATTCGGTTCAACCGCCGAATTGTTGTCAACCAGCAGATGCAGCGATGAGACTTGATTTTGATGCGCCTCCGCGCGGCGAAGTTCGCCAGTTTCAAACCAGCCTTTTGGGGTCAGGAAAATAAACACGAGGATGACCACGCACAACACGTCCCATTGCCACGAGGTGCGCTCATATCGCCAGAAGAAGATGCCTTTGAGAATGCGGTAGAACTGATTCACACAATCATTATAGGTGAAGCCGGAGGCTGGAGGCTAGAGACTTGGGGTTAACAGAGGAATAATCTCTGATGAACTCTCTTAGCTTTTCTTTTAGCGGTTCGTTAATTACATCTAACCGATTCGGAGTGGTTAATCCTAATGCTCTCTTGCTATAAGTTTCGGCAGGGAATACGCCTCTCGCTTGGGGACGAGAAATCTGTACGTCTTGAACTACGGACACACTGACCGTAAAAAGATAGACGCCTTGCGGATGTTTGATTGTATCAACAACGATTACAAGGTTTGCATATTCCTGACCAAACTTAGCTTCGGTTAGGATTGGTATTTCGCCTTTCCTTAGCTCTGATTCAGCAATCTTTTGTATTTGACTCGCTGAAAGACCATCAATTTCCGCATCCTTCGCGACTGGAAGAACATTTATAAAAACGCCACGCAAACCGCGCAACGATTCTTTTGCAGCAGACGCTTGCGCGAATGACAAAGCAGGCAGTGACAGCAACAATAAAACAGCGGCGAGAATATTTTTCTTCATAATTACCCCTATCACACTTTACATCTGCACGTTCGTCGGCGGCTCAACAACCAAGCCGTCGCGCATCTGGACGATATGGCGGCACATGGCGGCGGCTTCAGGGTTGTGCGTAATCATGATGATGGTTTGATTGAAACGAGAATTTAGTTCCTGAAGCATGTTGAGGACGATGGCTGAGTTTTCCGAATCGAGATTGCCCGTCGGCTCGTCCGCGAGAATGATGGCGGGGCGCGTGACGACGGCGCGTGCGAGCGCGACACGCTGCTGTTCGCCGCCTGAGAGTTCCGAAGGCTTGTGCTGCATCTTGTCTTCGAGGCGCAGGAGACGCAGGACTTCACGGCGACGTTCGGGATCGTCCGCGCCGCTCGCGTGAATGCTTTCGGCGAGGCGCAGGTTGCCTTCGGCTGTCAGCGTGGGGAAACAATAAAACAGCGGCGAGAATATTTTTCTTCATAATTACCCCTATCACACTTTACATCTGCACGTTCGTCGGCGGCTCAACAACCAAGCCGTCGCGCATCTGGACGATATGGCGGCACATGGCGGCGGCTTCAGGGTTGTGCGTAATCATGATGATGGTTTGATTGAAACGAGAATTTAGTTCCTGAAGCATGTTGAGGACGATGGCTGAGTTTTCCGAATCGAGATTGCCCGTCGGCTCGTCCGCGAGAATGATGGCGGGGCGCGTGACGACGGCGCGTGCGAGCGCGACACGCTGCTGTTCGCCGCCTGAGAGTTCCGAAGGCTTGTGCTGCATCTTGTCTTCGAGGCGCAGGAGACGCAGGACTTCACGGCGACGTTCGGGATCGTCCGCGCCGCTCGCGTGAATGCTTTCGGCGAGGCGCAGGTTGCCTTCGGCTGTCAGCGTGGGGAAGAGATTGAAGCGTTGAAAGACGAAGCCGATCTTGCGGCGTCGAATGTCTGTGCGCCTGGCGTCTGATGCGGCTGTCAAATCTTCATCGTCAATAACGATGCGCCCGCGTGTCGGCGTTAAGAGTCCGCCGAGCAGGTGCAGCATCGTTGACTTGCCGCAACCCGACGGCCCCATGATCGCGACAAATTCACCTTCCTGCACATCCAGAGAGACCCCGCGCAGCGCAGGCACATCAACCCTGCCCACGCGATAAACCTTTTCGAGGTTCTCAGCCTGTAAGATGGTTTTCATTCGTCAATCGTGAATCGTCAAATCGTCAATCGTGAATTGTGAAACCGAAGTCGTTGATCGTGATAAGAGCAAGACGATGCTCATCAAAGACCGTTCGTCTCTTCACGATTTACGATTCACGATTGACGATTGACGACTCACCTACTCATACGATAACGCGCTGACCGCGTCTAAATTTGCCGCGCGCACGGCTGGATAGAGCGCACCTAGCGCGCCGCCGAGAAGTCCGATGACCGCCGCCGTGATGGCCCATCCCCAACCGTATTCAAAGACGAGTCCGTAAGCGTGATGAATCAGGAGTCCGGCGATTACCGTCAACACGAATCCGGCGACGAGGCCGAGCGCGCTTATCATAATCGCTTCCTTCTCAATCACGCCGATGATGAAGCCGCGCGACGCGCCCATCGCTTTGAGGATGCCGATTTCGCGCGTCCGCTCCGTGATGGTTGTGTACATCGCGAGCATCACGACCAGTGAGCTGACGACAGCCGCCAACGCGACCAGTACGCGGAGGAAGACGCCCAGGTAAGGAATGCTTTTTTCGATGCTCGTGAACACGTCGCGCGTAAATTGAATTTTGTTGCCCTGCAACGTCGCGTCAATACGTTTCGCCACTTCAAGCTGTGCGTTGGCATCTCGACATTTGACGAGGATGTAGGTGCATTTGCCCGCCGCCTCCAACGCATCCTGCATCGCGGCGAGAGACATCTTGACGCGCGCGCCTGATTCCGGTGTGTAGATGCCGACGACGCGGTAAGGCTTATCGCCGAAAAGTTTCAGAGCGCTTCCGATGCCGAGCTTGCCGTTCGTCGCCTTCGTCTCATCAATCACAATTTCATCGGCAGCTTCCGGCGCGTGTCCATCAACCAGGTGCATCTCGTTCATCTTCGCGAACGCGGGCCAGTCCACGCCTTCGACCTGCTCGAAGCCAAACCCGCGCCCGCCCTGAAACACGTAGCGAATCACCGGCACAGCCGCTTCAACGCCCTCGACAGCTTCAAGCCGCTCAACGTACTTCGTGCTCAAGTTCGCCGTCGAACTCGTCAACTCCATCGAACCAGGCCGCGTGAAAATAATCTCCGCGCGCACGTTTGATGAACGCCGCTGCATATCATTCGACATCCCACGCGACAACCCCGTAAACAACATCACAAGCGCGACGCCCAACGCCACGCCCGCCACGCTGACGAGCGAACGCACCGGACGTTGAAGGATATTGGCCGCGACGAGATTGTCCATAAAAACTGTCAGTTGTCCGTTGTCAGTGGTCAGTTGTTAAAAGCTGTCAGTGGTCAGTTGTCCGTCGTTCTTCATCAATCGTCTTGGTGATACTCAATCTTTAATGCTTAGTCTTCAACTCAAGCGAGAGCAACAACGGACAACGGACAACGGACAGCTTTTCATTTCTTAGCATCGAGATTGTATTCCGGCAATTCCCATTTATTTTTGAGATCGAAGATGTCCGCGCCGTATTCGTGATTGATGACGACAGCTTCGGGGGCTTGATAGGTGAGCGCGATTTTGTAGCGGTCGCGCGGGCGCGTCAGTTCGATGTGCGCGGGCATGGCAAGCTGTCCGCCTTCGCCAAAATTTTTCTGGTCGCTGTAAGACACATCTGTGACGAGCGTGCCATTGTTGTCGAAGGTCTGCATCCGCGCGAGACGAATGCCCGCGACACGATCAAACCAGAAGCGGCGGTTGATGTGAACGCCGCCATCACCACCCTGCACCAGCTCGTCGAGCAAATAATATCCGCGCACGACTCTTGATCCCGCACGCGCACGCGGTTTCGGGTCGGCTTCTTCCTGATAAAAATCGCTGCGCGCATAAACGTAGCCGGATTCGCCGCGCGGCGGAATAGGCAGCACGAGCAGCGCATCCGTGAAATGTTGCGGGCGCAAATTTGAAAGCACGCTGACGGCGCGCGTGTCCGTCAAATCTTTTTTGTTCTTCCCACTGCCGGACTTGCTCTGCGCTTCACTCGCTTCAAGTTGCGGATAGACCGCGTTGTTTGTCCCGCGCACGAAGCGACGATATTTTTCCTCGCCCTTCAAAACCGCGACGCGAAAATGTTCGCCATCGGAAGTCATCTGCGCGATGTCCGTGCCGACGAAGGGAGCTTGAATGGTCAGGTAAATTTGCGCGGGGCGTTGCAGGATGACAGTCCCGTCAGCCGTCCGATATTTTTCCGCGATGCCGGATTCTGAGAAAGACGTGTCCTGAAACTGTATGTCAACCTTGCCGCGAATCGAGCGGACGGCGGCGAGACGATTAACCTCTGCGATCAGATGCGCTGTGTCGGATTCAACCAAAGGCGAGAGCAGGGGCGGCACGCTCACCTGCGTCTTGACGCCAAAGAGTTTGGTGCAGCCGTTCAGCGTCAAAAGGACAAACGCGACAACAACCAGACTCAAAAAGCGCGAACGTGGATTCATGTATAAAGGAAGTGATTCAAGCATTAACGAATCAAGGCGAGCTTCTCAACTTCGCGGTAGTCCTCGTGGGTTATTTTAAGCATTAGAAATGTGGAAGCTAACAAACAGGTTCGTGGTTGTCAACGCAGGCTACGGGCAGCTAAACAAGATGAAAATGGATTCGCCCTGCAATCGCTCAAACGTTTTTTGCGCCGCTCGCATCCGGCTTTCTTCAATGCTTAATTTATAAGGCAGACGCGGTTAATGGTCTAAGATCAAAGGCGGCTGATCGAATTTCGCTCGCAGGCGATTGACGACTCTAAGCATTTTCGGCTGGCTCACAAGCCGGTATTCCAGACGCCGCTTGCCTGGAAAATCCAGCAGCATGATGCCCAGCAGAATCGTCAATACACCCTGCCCTGGCACGCCTGGCAAAGACATCACGATGCCAAGTAGAACGAGAATCAGGCCCAACAAGTTCTTCAAGATGATCCCGCCCCAACGGATAACTTGTGGCTGATTCTCCCAGAAGCCACGCTCATGCGACGCTTGAAAATATGTCGGCGGCAACTTCACCAGCAGAAACGAAACCAGCGCGAGACTTCCCACAAACGTCAACACGAAAACCACAATGCCGATCATCACGAACCGCGCATCAAGTTGCATGTGCGCCAGCGTTCGCATCAACCAATCCATGCTTCAAGACTCAACCCCACTTTGAACAGCCGTACAAAATCAAAAGATTTGCCACAGAGACACGGAGGCACAGAGAAACCAAAATAATAATTAACAGTCCTCTCTAATCTCTTGTTGCTTCCCTTCAATCTCTGTGTCTCTGTGCCTCTGTGGCTACATTTTGTTTTCGGTTTTAATCTCAGCACGTGTCTCAATCAATTCCTGTAAGGCTTCGTTGACGACATCTCCAGCCACGCCGTCGAGTTGAAAGTAGCGGCCTTCGATGCCTTCCCAGAATTCATCCAGCCCGCGCGCGCCGCCGCGCTCAAACGAGAGAGCCTGCAACAATAGGTCAATCACGTCCGCTGCTTTCACCAGCCGCGCTTCCAGACTTCCGCGCGCCTCGTAATCTTCGTGCAACTCGCTGTACAGCGCGCCGCGTCCTGCTCCGAGTTCGCACGTCATATCATCAAACGCCGCGCGCTCCGCACGACGACGCGCCTCCGCACTGAAATATGCGCTCCCTGTTCGCGGCATATCACCGAGCCGCCCCTCCGCCCAATCATGCATCAACGCGACGCGCAACAACCGCTCGACATCAACCTCAACGCCGCGAGCGCGTACCTCGTCAGCCAGCATCATTGCCACCACCGCCACGCCAAACGAATGCGCCGCCACAGACTCCGCGCCTGAAGCAAGCCCACGCAAAGTCCAACCCGTGCGCTCAAGGCGTTTCAAACGTTGAAGCTCTAGCAGCGTGGAAATCATAAATCAGGGTGTAGGGGAAGGGTGTCGGGTGTAGTGAAAGACAGTGGATAGGGAAAAGGGTCAAGGCAAATGGTGAAAGGTCACGTCATGCTGCTCGCTGCTTTCATCCCTTCCACTTTTCCCTTTAACCTTTCCCCTCTTTTCTTCACTGCACCCTCGCATCAAAGACTTTTCCAGGATTGAGAATGCCGAGCGGGTCAAGGGCGCGTTTGATCTGCTTCATGGTTTCGATGGTCGAAGGATCGAGCGCCATTTCAAGATAGCGCGCCTTGACGTAGCCGATGCCATGCTCGCCGCTGATCGTGCCGCCGAGTTCGATTGAGACGGCGAAGGTCTCGCGGACGGCGGCACGCGCACGCTTGACGGCCTCTCGATCATCGCGGTCGCACATAAAGTTGACGTGGATGTTGCCGTCTCCGGCGTGGCCGAAGTTGACGACGAAGGTGTTGTGACGACGCCCGATCTCCGTGACGCGCTCGATCAACTCCGGCACACGCGAGCGCGGCACAACGACATCCTCATTAAATTTCAGCGTCCCGAATTTTTTTATCGCGGGCGAGAGTGCGCGGCGCACATCCCACAGACGATCCTCTTCGGCGCGCGTCTCGGAGCGCAGGATGTCAAAGCCTCCGCCCTCACGCAGCACATCTTCAACGAGTCGCGAGGTGCGCTCAACCTCAATCGTTGAGCCGTCAACGGAGACGAGCAGCAACGCGCCCGCGTTCGGCGCGATTCCAAAAGCGAATTCGGATTCGACGGCGTTGATCGCATTTTGATCTAAGACTTCAATCGCGACGGGAACAATCCGCGCCGGAGTGAAACGCGCGACGCACGCGCAGGCTTCATTCATCGAGTTGAACGTCGCGCGCACGGTGCGCGTCGCTTCCGGCAAAGGAATCACGCGCAACGTCGCTTCAGTGATGATGCCGAGCATCCCTTCGGAGCCGCAGATGAGTCCCGTCAAATCAAAGCCGACGACGTTCTTGCTCGTCCTGCCGCCCGTCTTAATAATCTCGCCCGTCGGCGTCACGACTTCCAAGCCCAACACGTAATGCTTCGTCACGCCGTACTTAGCGGAGCGGATGCCGCCAGCGTTCTCCGCGATGTTGCCGCCGATGAAAGAGTCTTTGTAAGAAGATGGATCGGGCGGATAGAAAAGCCCTCGCGCTTCGACGGCCTGCTGGAGCGCGTAGGTCGTGACGCCTGGCTCTGTGACGATGTAGAGGTCGTCTTCGTTAATCTCTCTGATTGTGTTCATGCGGTCTGTGCCGATCACGATGCCGCCTTCGACGGGGACTGCGCCGCCTGTGTAGCCGACGCCGCCACCGCGCGCCGTCACGGGAAAGCGCGCTTGATTCGCGAGCCGCATAATCGCCGCGATCTCTAAGGCTGTGCGCGGCAAGACAACTGCCTCTGGCGGAGGCTTTGACATCCTGCGCTCCGAGACGCGCGCCGAAGAGG
>MWWJ01000053.1_pt1 | contig 12385 bp, 11 predicted proteins | sample 1047271 | NCBI WGS metagenome assembly MWWJ01 (sample SAMN06349965, study PRJNA376086) | soil metagenome | isolation source: CN-4 sample Antarctic (ecotone) soil | place: Antarctica | collected 2015-01-13 | reverse complement strand
GGTCTGAGCAGTATCGGTTGTTAGAGACTCCAAACTTAGGACAAGCCCATCTGATGTGATGTTAGCTTCCTTTATCGCAGTCCATTCATAGATATTCTCACGGACATCTCGTGGGTTAATTGGTCCCCTCTTCGTCAGGGCTATCCATGCATAGTTATCCGTGTCCACCGACAGCCGAAAGTTCTTCTTTGATGGTGCTTTGAAACAATCTGGAGCCCATATGCCGCGAAATCCGAAGTCGTTGAGCGTGCGAAGCACGGCCGCCATGGGGTCATCTTCGGCGTGGGCTGGAGCGCACAAAACCAGCAACGCTGCTATGGTCAGAGGTCGGTGGCGAAGCGACATTAGTGCTCCTCTTGTAGCTGCCAGAGTCACTCCTAACCAGCTACCTTGCCAGCCAACGGATCGCCCGGCCCCGCAGCCCCGGCGCCTTTTCGAACCGCTCGGCCTCCGCCCGCGCCTGCATCGCCGCGGCCTCGGCCGCTTGCAGCTCGCGCGCGGCATCCTCCCGCGACTGCTCGGCCGCCTCTGCTCGCGCTATCGCCGCGGCTATCCCGTCTGCGGCGACCCGCGCCGCCTCGGCCTGTGCCAACGCCCTCTGCTCGGCCTGGCGCTCCGCGTCCCGTGCCGCGGCCAGCTCCGCCGTGGTCGCTTCGACCGCAGCGGCGAGGGCCTGTTCCCTCTCACTCGGGTCGTTGCTCGCCTCCCCCGGATCGTTGGCGCCGCTGGCCTGCCGCAGCGCCTGGCGCGGCTCCAAGGGATCCTGCTCCCGGGTCATTAATCCCGCAGCCTGCCGCAGCAGCATGTGCGCACCCTCGGGCGCGTAGAGCTGCACGGGGCGGATGCCGCGTTCCGCTAGCCCGGCCCGGTAGCGAGCTGCCCTGGCCTTGTTGCCCTCGGCGCTGTTCTTCGCCATGGCATGATACTCCCTGCCATGGCTTGTAATGGTAGAAACCATGGCATGACATGGCTTCCGGGGCCGTTCCTGCCATGACACGCCATGGCCGTGCCCACGGCGCCACAGTCCATGGCGTCGGTGATTTGACCCGCCGGCTCCCGACCCTGACCGCTCACGCCGGCCCCCAGCTCCTCCCGGCCTCCTCGCCGTCCGGCTCGGCATCCGTCGCCTCCGCCGGTCGCGGGGCAGTATCCTGCCCGGCCTCCAACTCGGCTGGCTGGCGCATCTGCTCGTCCCAGTCGGGTCGGAAGGCCCGGCCGTGTAATTTTGCACGGTAAGGAACGAGAACACGGCCGAGATTTCGGCGATTTCGAGCGAAAATGGCTGGTTCCATTCCGATCTCAGCATGAGCTGGCTACCTGTTGCGTGCAATCATGGTGTGCAACTGGAGTTGGACGCGATATCGTCGTTGGTTGGGGCGTATTGCACGCAGCAAACGAGGGGTCTAACGCGGGGGATGACATCGCGTGCAAGACAAGCAGCGGCAGTTCGTGTCCCGGTCGAGCCGGACTGGATGCCCCCCTTCCTTGCCAGCCTGGCGCATGACGACCTGGCACCCGCCACCTTGCGCGGATACCGCTACGACCTGCGTCACTTCCTCGCTTGGCACAGCACGGTCCAGGACGCGCCCTTCACGATCGAGGGTTTGGCGGACTACGAATTGATCGCCTACCGCCAGCACATGGTCGCGGCCGGCCGCCGGCCTGCCACGGTCAACCGCCGCTTGGACGCCCTGCGCCGCCTGTGCCGATGGGCGCGCGGAACCGGCGCTTTGAGCGCTGACGCCGCGAGCAATGTCCGGCCGATGCGAACCATCCGCAATCGCCAGCCGGTCGGTCTGACGGATATCGAGAGCCACGCCCTGCTGCGCGCCGCCGGGGCGTCCTCGCATGGCCTGGCGACCCGAAATTACGCGCTGGTGCAACTCATGCTGCAGGCAGGACTGCGCGTCGGCGAGGTCGCAGCCTTGCAGGTCGGTGACATCACCATGAACGACCGCTCCGGCAGCGTTCGCATCCGCCAGGGCAAGGGGCTCAAGGCCCGCGAGGTGCCGCTGAACGCAACCGGCAGGCGCGCCCTCAAGCAGCATCTCGAACACCGCCAGGCGCCGGGCAAGACCGCGGCGCTTTTTATCAGCAGCCGCGCTACGGCGATGCCGGTGCGCACGATCCAGTCCGTCATCGCAAGCCTTGCCCGCCGTGCCCGGCTCAAGCGGGTTGCGGTTTCGGCGCACACGCTGCGCCACACCTTCGCGCTGGGCTACCTGCGCGACAACCCCGGCAAGCTGTTGGAACTGGCCAGCCTGCTTGGTCACGAGTCTCTCGACACGACGGCCATCTACACGCGACCATCGCGCGACGACCTCGCGGCCGACCTGGAGCGCTCGCATCTCAATGTCGATGGATGATCCACAGGCCACGGCACCGCAGGCCCGTCGGCTGCCCATCGCCGTTGATCCGAGCGAGGACGAGCTCGCGCGGCACTGGAGCCTGTCCTCGGCGGATCTGGCCGTGATCGCCGAATGCCGCAGCGGCGATCATCGTCGTCGCTTCGCCCTGCAGCTCTGCGTCATGCGCGCCCATGGCTGCTTCCTCGACGACTATCGCCGGGTACCGATCAAGATCGTCAACCACCTGTCCCGCCAGCTCGGGCTGGCGCCGGTGCTGTTCCTTGACCGGCCCGGCCGTGCCCAGACGGAGCGGGAGCAGTCGCTGCGCATTCGCCGCTATCTCGGCATCCGCGATTTTGACCGGCAGGCTGCCGTCGATCTACGGCAATGGTTGCGCCCGCGCGCCATTGAGGGCCGTACCGCCGCCGAGCTCCTGCGATACGCCGAAGACAAGCTGCGTGACTGGCGGGTCATGTTGCCGGCCATGAGCACCCTCGAACGGTTGGTCGGCGCCGAGGTGATGCATGCCACGACCGGCCTGTTCGATATGGTCGCGACCCGATTGCCACCAAGCTTGCGTGAGGCGATCACGCTGCTGGTCGAAGTGCCGGAGGGCGATGCCCGGTCCAGCCTGTTCCGGCTCAAGGACTACCCGAAATCGGCCAATGCCGCGGTGATCAAAGGCGACATCGTCCGCCTGCACCTGATCGAGGAGCTGCTCGGCGCCGGCGCAGGACTGGATGATCTCGATGCGCGGATCGTGCGCCAACTGGGCCAACTCGGACGCCGCTACGATGCCGGCGACCTCCGCCGCTTCGCCAAGCCGAAGCGCGACGCGCTGGTCGCCTGCTACCTGGTCGAAGCTCGCAAGATGCTGCTCGACCAGATCGTCGAGATGAACGACCTGTTCCTGACAGCGATGAACCGCAAGTCCCGCAACGCCGTCGAGAAGCGCCGTAAGACCCTGCGTCGCCGCGCCCGTGACGGTCTGCACCGCGTGCTCGGCGCGGTTGATGCGCTGGTGGCGGCCGACGGCACGCAAACCGTCACCGCGTTCCGTGATGGGCAGAACCCACCGGCACTGATCGAGGCGACCATCGCCTGCCGGACCTACGAGCGGCTGGAGGAACGCGGTCATCTCGACGCCATGCTGACGCGCTACGGCACGCTGCGCCAATACCTGCCGGCCTTCCTCGCCCTGCCGTTCCAAGCAGCGGCCGGACACGAGACCCTTCTCGGCGCGGTCGAGATCCTGCGTGCGCTCGACGCCGGCACGCGCGGCGCGCTGAGCACGGACGATCCGCACGGCTTCGTGCAGGCCGATTGGCGGCCCCACCTCGTCGCCGATGGCAAGCTGGACCGCGCCATCTGGGAAATCTCGCTCGCCTTCGCAGTCCGCGATGCCCTGCGCGCCGGCAGCCTCTTCTTGGAGCAAAGCCGCGATCACGTCTCGTTCTGGAACCTGGTCTATGACGACCCGAAATGGCAGCAGGCCCGCGAACAGGCCTACCATCATCTCGACCTGCCGGTCGATGGACGAGCGTTCCTGGCCCGGCTCACCGCCGAATTCGACCGGGCGGCGCGCGCCGCGCAACGCGGCCTGCCCAGCAACCACTTCGCCGCCGTCCGCGATGGCAGGCTCAAGCTCAAGCGGCGCGATGCGCTGCCGGTCCCGCGCGTGCTGCGCGAGCTACGCGCCACCATCGGCGCCAGCCTGCCGCGCGTGCGCATCGAGGACCTGCTGCAGGACGTCGATGAGTGGTGCGGCTTCACCCGCGCCTTCCAGCCACTCGGCGGCTACGTGCCGCGCGGCGCAGGCGATCCGCACCGCTCGCTGCTCGCCACCCTGATCGCCCACGGCACCAATCTCGGCCTCGCCGCCATGAGCCAGAGCGTCGATAGCCTCACGGCCGACGCCCTGCAGGACACCAGCCGATGGTTCCTGCGTGACGCCACGCTCAAGGCGGCCAACGCCGTCCTGGTCGATCACCACCATGGCCTGAAGCTCAGCGGCGTTTGGGGCGACGGCAGCCGGTCGTCCTCCGACGGCCAGCGCTTCGCGGTCGAGCGCGACAGCCTGCTCGGCAGCGTCTACCCGCGCTACTTCGGCTACTACGACCGGGCACTCCAGCTCTACACCCACACCTCCGACCAGCACAGCATCTACGCCACCCAGGCGATCTCGTGCGCCCCGCGCGAGGCCGGCTACGTGCTCGGCGGCATCCTCGACAACGACACCGCGCTGGCGATCCGTGAACATACCTCCGATACCCACGGGTTCACCGAGCACCTGTTCGGTCTTTGCGCGCTCCTCGGCATCGCCTTCATGCCGCGGCTGAAGGACCTGCCCGACCAGGTGCTCAGCCGCATTGATCGCCACGCCGACTACGGTGCGCTGCAGCCGTTGCTGCGCGGCCGCATCAACGTCGGCCTCATCCTCGAGCAGTGGGACCAGCTCGTGCGTCTCGCGGCGTCGCTGAAGGACCGGCTGACCCCGGCCCATGTCGTCATGCAGCGCCTGGCCAACGCGAACGCGTCGGACCGCCTCGCCGGCGCGCTGAGCCAGCTCGGGCGCCTGATGAAGACGCTCCACATCCTGCGCTACATCCACGAGGCGCCGCTGCGCGAGGCGATCCAGCTGCAGCTCAACCGCGGCGAGTTCCGCCACATCCTCGCCAAGTCGCTGTTCTTCGCCAACCAGGGCGGCTTCCGCTCCGGCGACTACGAAGAGGTGATGAACAAGGCCAGCTGCCTCAGCCTGCTCTCCAACGCCGTGCTGGTCTGGAACACCGTCCACATCGCGCGCATCGTCGACCAGCTCCGCGCAGCCGGGCACGAGGTGCGTGACGAGGAGCTGGCCCGCGTGTCGCCGCTCGCGCACGCCCACGTCATCCCCAACGGCAGCTACTTCCAGTCGCCCCGCCGGCGCGCCGAGGCAGCGCCCGAACCCGTCATGGCCTGAGCCAGAGGAGCCCCGAATGCCTCAAGCCGACCCGGTGAACTGGCAGGCCATCCGTGAGATGCCGCTGATCGCCAGCATGATCGACGGCGCCCTGGACGACACGCGCGAGCACATGAGAACGTTGGCCGAGGCGCGGACGCGACCGCATGTGCTCGACGACACCACCATCGACCGGGTCGAGCAGGTTCATACCGAGCAGCTGGAGTTCGTCGACATCTACGCCCAACAGATCAGCCGCTGGCGGACCGAAAAGCCGTCAGCTGGTCAAACCCGCGAACTGGACCGGATGGACGACCAGAACCAACAACTCCGCACCGTGACCGAGGCCGTCCTCACGTTGGCTACCGAGCTGCGCAAGGGCACCATCGACCGCATCATGGGCATGAGCGACATCGAACTCGGCCTGCAGGCCCTCCTCAGGGGAGGATCGGCCACCTCGCGCTAACCCACCCCTCAACATTGCGTCCAATACCGCTACCGTGCAAAATTACACCGCTGGGCCTTCCGCCCCCAGTCCTTCGCGCCTCCCTCGGGCCGCAGCCGCTTGGCGCCGGGGTAGCGCTCGATCAGCGCCGCGCTCATCCGGTCGCCCACCGCATCCGCGTCGTAGGCCGCCACCACCCGCCACCCCCGCTCCGTCCAGGCTTTGATCCACGGCGCGTCCGGCCGCGCCCCCGCCGTGCTCGCGATCACCCATCGTTCCCCCAGCTCCCGCAGCCGGTCCCGCACCATCGTTGCCAACGCGATCGCCTTGATCGCGCTCTCCACCAGCACGAACCGCTTGACCGGCGCACCCTCCGCCCCGACCCGCAGCCGGAAGTAACCCCGGTTCCGCCGCGACTCCCGCGCCAGCCCCTTGAACGGCCGCCGCGGGTCCGTGCCCACCAGCTCCGCCCCGACGACCTGCCGCTGCCCCCCGGCCGCTAGCCGCACCATCGGGAACACCGCGTTCCGGCGCCGATCCGCCCGCACCAGGTCCTGCTCGCGTAGCTGCTGCACCTCGGCCGCGGCGAACCCGCGCACCTCCTCGAGGTAGCCCGCCACCGCAGGCCACGCCGCCTCGTCGTGCTCCGCCACCTCCGGCTCGGGCTCCGGCCGCTCCGCCACCGCCTGCGCCACCGCCGTCTCCGCCCCGGCCCGCACCGCGCCCGCCGCCTCGCCGGCACCGAACTCCCGCGCCAGCCACGCCACCGCCCCCTGGTAATCCGCCCCCTGCAGGTGCTTCGCCAGGTCGATCGCGCCCCCGCCGCCCTGCCCGGCCTCGTGGTCGAACCACTTGCGCCCCTCCACGCTGATCCGCCGTCCAGGCCCGCGCCACTGCTTGCGGTCGCCTGGATCCCGGTCCAGCCCAGAGCGCTCCAGCACCACCTCCAGGTCCACGTCTCGCAGCTGCGCCGCCAGCTCGCGCGCCTGCTTCCGCGCCCGGTCGCGCTGCGCCTCTAGGCTCCGCGCCTGGGCACCCTTTTGCCGGGCCTCAGAGAGCGCCACAGGCAGGGCCGCCGCCCTGGCCGCTAGGGTGGGTGCGTCCAGAGCCTCAGGCCCCTCCACGGCCCTCCTGGCGGCTTCCACGGCCCCGTAGAACTTCTTGACCGGCTTGTGCCGCGCCCGGCTGCCCTGGATGCCCCGCTCGATCCCCAGCCCCGCCAAGGCCGCCGCGTAGCTCGACTGCATCCCCCGCAAGGTCCGACGGGTGAACAGCTCGTTCGCCGACAGCCGCCCGTCCCCCGTCACCGGCACCAGGATCGCCTGCAGGTGCGGCGTCGCCTCGTCCAGGTGTAGCCGCACGTCCACCAGCTCGCCCGGCATCTCCCGCAGCAGCCAGTCCTCGGCCTCCGCCCTCCAGGCCCGCAGCCGTGCGTCCTCCCAAACTCCTGCCTGCTCCGGCGCACCAGGCCGGAAATACTCCGGCGACGCCGACAACACGACCTCCATCGCTCGCACGCTGTTCGTCCGCACCCGTGCCTCCGGGTGCGTCACCCGTCGGCGAATCACGTCCTCGACCACCTCCAGGATCGGGCTGCTGTGGCTGAACATCCCGACGCTGCGTCGCGCCGGGTCCGCGTTCGGCACCGCGTTGGCACGCCGGTTGTGCGCCGCCGCCGTCTCGATCTTCTGGTCAGAGCGCAGCTTGTGCACCCGTAGCACGGCGTAGGCGGTGTCAACGGCCATCTTCTTTCCCCAGTAGCCAGGGTGGGTCCGGGAGGGTTTTCCCTCCCGGTGGGCGATCCTCGGAGAGGTCGCCCGGGGGTGCAGGGGGTTGCCCCTGCCTCACGTCAGGGCTAGAACCGATCCCCGGAGGGGTCGGAATTCTAGCCCTTAGTGAGTGTATGTCTAGCCAACTAGATGGGATGCTACTAGGGAAAAGAGATGCAAAACCCTGCAAGCTCCTGGAAGAGTCTTCAACACCATCAACCCGCCGAGCAGCCCGATCCCAAGTGGCTTGCTCGCTTGTGCGCGCTCTCCGATGCCGCCGTTCGCGCCTTCGGGGTGCGGTGCTTCTGGTGCGTCCCCGGCGTGCGGGACCTCGCGCCCTTTCCCCAGGTTAAGATCGTCGCCCGCCAGCTGGCCAAGTACGACGGGATGCGTGGCCTGCACATGGCTGCCCGCATCGAGGCCAAACTGCGCACCCTCGGGGAGTCACCGTGGCGATAAGCGACCACCTAGCCCTCGGTCATTTGGGTTTTCCACATCCATCCACAGCGGAAAGTTCAACTTCGTTGAACTTCATAAATTCAGGGTCTTTTTTTGTGTTTGTTTTCAACGGTTTAAGTATGCCTATTGTGAGGAAACGGGCGGGTTGTTGTGAGGAAACGGGCGGGTTGTTGTGAGGAAACGGGCGGGTTGTTGTGAGGAAACGGGCGACTGTGAGTTTAATGAAAGACTCCTCACAACCGTCCATGTGAGCTAGTCTACAAATAGCTCACATCGAAGGGAACCGTGACCAGTACCTTTGAGCAGCGGACTAACCCGGTTGGCTTCCCAAAAGCGGGCGAGCTGATCGAGATCACCGGCGCACACGAGTTGGAGGCGCAGGACCGGACCGTGCTGAACCTACTCTACCAGCATGCCCACGACAGCGGCCGGCTCGGTGAGGTCGGCGCCGAGTGGGAGCTGCCCATGGCCGCCCTGCGCCCGTCCCGGCACGAGAGCAACGACCGCCTGCGCGACACCCTCGACCGCCTCATGCGTGTGGTGGTCACGGTGCCCTTCTTCTCGGCCAAGGACGGCGAGCCGCGCCTGGTCAAGACGCACCTGTTCGACTTCTTCGATCTCTCGGCCAACGAGCAGGCTACCAACGCCACGGTTCGCTTCGGCCTACCTAAGCGGCTCCAACCCGTGCTCGCCCGCTCCTCACGCTGGGGGCGGATCAAGGCCGAGACGGTCTGCGCCATGACCAGCAAGTATGCCATTGCCCTCTACGAGATGATCCAGCTTCGCGCCGGAATGGACCGCTGCGTCGAGATCTTCCCCGTTGCCCGCTTCCGCGATCTGATGGGCGTACCGCCCGGCAAGCTGCTTCGGGGGCCAGATTTCTTGCGCTACTGCGTTGAACCTGCCGTGCTGGAGGTCAACGGTCTGTCCGACATGACGGTGCGAGCCGAGCTGACACGGGCGCACGCTCGCGCGCCGATCACGGCCGTAACCCTGGCTTGGTGGCGTAAAGAGAGCGATGCCTATCGTGCTACCCTGCATGAGCTACAACAGCCCAAGCTCGGCAGGCGCGCGCGCCTGCAAGGGACCGCGAGGTCCGTTTCCAAGGGCGAGCCGGCCTGAACCCAAGCCCGTTGCGGCATGAGCCCTCGTTGATCGAAGCACGGGCACGACGCAAGCGCGGCGCCGGCACTGCTCAGGACAGCGCCATGCCAAGATCCGGATCATCCAGTTCTTCGTCTTCCATCTCCTCGTCTCGAGACGAATCGCCCTCGTCCGCCGGTCCTTGGCCCGGCGCCGATTCAGCCAGGTTCGCGACGACCGTGCGGCAGCGAGCCTTTATGGCGTCAACGAACTCCGGCAGCATGGGATGGCCTCCGGCGGGCATCGCACGCACCTGCATCGCCGCGGCGTCCACTTCGGCAGCCACCGCCGACGCCATCTCCGCCACCCGGCGCAGCAACGCCGTCCCGTTGAGTCCGCACGCTGCGGCCTCGCGCCGCCAATGGCGTGCCGCGATGAACTTGCCGCGGTTCTTGCCCCCGATGTCCTGGGCCATGTTCTGCGTCACGTCGGGCCAGGCCGCGCCGCACATCAGGTCGTACAGGGGAGCCATGGTGGCGCCCTGCCCGGTCAGCAGGAGCGAGTAGTTCTTGGCGTGGGCGTCCACGTTGGACAGCAACACGTTCAGGATGACGGCGTCGCGCAACCTGAGCACGTCACCTGGCTGCAGGTGACGCCGGACCAGGCCGAAGAAGTCCGCAAGACCCGGCCCTCTTATCCCGGTGTTGTTGTGCTCGTATTTCGCTCCCGGAGGCTTGCCGAGCGCCTGGCAGAAATCCTCTTGGTGCAGCCGGCGCCAGCGTCCGTCCCGCTGCACCCGGTCGTAGCGGGTGATGAGCAGGTAAGAGCGCCCGCCCACCTTGCCGGTCGTGACCTCGGCGACACGCTGGCCGACGCGGGCCGCGAGAACCATGCAGAGGGCCTCGTTGTGGACGCTGCCGGAGAGGCGAGAGATGTCCGGCTTGAGGATGTGGGTGGACGGGGTGCCATTGACCGGGATGGCCAGGTCGCCGTCGATCAAGGCCACAGGCAGCTTCTCCTGGGCGCCCGCCAGGCTCATGGAGACCCCGTGCCGCCCGGCCAGGAACGGCCTGGCCGGCAGCTCCGCGATGACGCGTTCCAGGGACCGCTCATCCTGCATGGGGATGTAGCTGGGTCCGCTGGCAGCCCTCGGCCGTCCGATGCTGAGCGCCCCAGCCGTGTCCCGTCCCATCCTCGCGACGAGTCCCACCACGTCCTGGGGCGAGACCCCGAGGTTGCGGCCCACCGTCGGCAGGGCGTTGCCCTCCGGGAGCAAGTTCATCAGCCAAGGCTGCAAGATGGTCGCCGGGAAGCGTCCTTTCCGCACGGGCATCAGGACCGAGAGCGGAAACGCGTTGCGGCGGGCGATCCACCCAGGGTCGTAGAGGAACGTCGGGCCGTCAGCATCCACCTCGATCCACCCGACCGGGATAGTCTCATAATAGACCGGGATGTCGCTGCTCATCGCCTCAGGCCCGGAAGGTCCGCCAGACCGGGGAGGTCGTCGTCCGTGCACGAGGGCGCCATGTCCTGTTGGCGTGCGTCCACCAGCACGATCCCGAGGGCGCTCGCCACGGCCAGCGCCTTGCCGAGCTGGCAGGTCGGCTTGCCCGCCTCGAGATCCACGATGAAGCGTTCACCGGTGTCGGCGATGGCGGCCAGGTCGCGTTGGCTGAGACCGGCCGCACGTCTGGACGCGCGGATCACCCTTCCAAACGCAGCCGCATCCTGCACCATGCCCATCATCCTTCCCGCTCGGGAAGTTAATGGGACGGAGCGCGGATCGCAAGCGCAATTCGTCCCGCTCGGTAAGTTCCGGGCGGCCCTAAGGACCTGTAAAAGTGTCCTTGGCAGTGTCCTCGGCGTCGCCGCTCTCGACGGTGTTTCGGCTGACGGTCCCGAGCCTTCCCCTCGCGCACCCAAGTAATCGCACCCGCCCCGGCACCCTCAGAGGCGTCCCGAACGCAAGTCCTCGTGGTGCCTATACCTGCCCCTGCTCGCGGCCGGTCCCGGCGACTCGCCCTCGACTTCACTTCTACTCCGCCGCCCTTTCCATAATGCCGCTTATAAAATGGTGCAGCGCAGCATGAAGTGCGGGACCTGGCGCCGCCAACGCGGGGATCACTGGTGCCCAACCCCTTGGTTCGTCACGAGCGGTCCGACGATCCCGGTCACCGGATCGGAATGGGCGATGGCGTAAACCGAGGCATACGGCGTCGCGGCGGTGATGCCGTATGGGTTGGACGGGTGCGATGCGAACTCGGCGGAGCGCTGCATCTCTGTGTAGAAGTCCTGCAGCAAAAGGCCGGCGTTCAGGCGGTTGATGTCGCCGACGAGCGCGACGCCCTCGGGCGGGCGGGTCGACCGCCTACGGTCCCGTCAGCGGGCGATCTCAGCTGCTGAACATGCGATTTCCGTTGTCAGATCGAACCCAAAGGCCCACTCTTGGGTGGAGCAATACCGGATATCCGGGGAATGTCGGTCGAAGCCTTCGATGGAGCCTCAGATGAACGATCAACAGGCAAAGCAGATCGCGAAGCAACTGGAGCAGATCGCGGCGTCTCTCGCCCGGATGGAGAGCCAACTGCGCGATCTTGTCCGGGCGCAGCAGACTCAGTCGCCGATCCCGCCCTCGCCCCGAGGCTGACGTATCGCTCCAGCATGGACGCCGCCTCCTATGTCGCGGGCTTGGCGGGAGTGGCAACGGTTCGTCGCAGCCGACGCTCAGCACACCGGCGAACGGCCCCTCTCCCAGGGCTATCGCATTTGGACCTATGGGGGCGAATTTCGGTTTCGGACACACTCTCAATCCAGCCAAATTTGACCAGAACCGCCGAAATCCATCATCGCCAGACTGAAGCGGCGGCTCGGAAATTCATATGCGATAGCCCTGGCCCCTCTCCCGCCTTCCCGAAATCGCACACGTGCACGTGCACGGGTCCGGGGGTGTAGATCGCTTCGTGGGGGGTCACGGTCTTGGCCTGCGGCGGTCTGGTTCCCATGCCGCCGTCCTTTGCTGGCAACCTACTCATTGCAGCGTTCAAGCATCGGCTGAAGCATAGATACCTGGCCATTCTCGACTACGAATCCCTTGTTGATGTTGACCCCAGAATGATATCCCATACTTTGTGACTTTGGGCTTGCTGACGTGACCTCTGAACGCATTAATCTTAGCCGATCACCAAACCGTTGGTACGTGTCTATTTTGAAAAAGGTCTGAGCAGTATCGGTTGTTAGAGACTCCAAACTTAGGACAAGCCCATCTGATGTGATGTTAGCTTCCTTTATCGCAGTCCATTCATAGATATTCTCACGGACATCTCGTGGGTTAATTGGTCCC
>MWWJ01000052.1_pt1 | contig 12433 bp, 8 predicted proteins | sample 1047271 | NCBI WGS metagenome assembly MWWJ01 (sample SAMN06349965, study PRJNA376086) | soil metagenome | isolation source: CN-4 sample Antarctic (ecotone) soil | place: Antarctica | collected 2015-01-13 | reverse complement strand
GTTGAGTTCCTGCTTTAATGTTTCATCCTGTGTCCGTTGATTGCCATGTCGTTCCCCCAACGCAATAGTGCGAGCGCGCATCATGGTTACGGAGTCAGCCAGCGAGTTGAAAGTTGCCGGAAGCGTTTGCGACAAGCTCGCGTCATACAGAGAACGGCGCGCATTGCAACTGAGAACGAGAAGCTTGGGTTGAGTGAGGCAACAGCGTATGCGTTTGGCGATGCCGTTAATAAAGGCTCCGTCGCATCGTCCTCTAACAGTGAACTAAATAACTCTAACAGCGAAGCAAGCGATGTTGAATATGCTCTCAAAGGATGATCGTTCATCGCAGAGAAAAAGAGGCCGGAAGGATTTGAAGAAAAGGGCGTGAACATCAGGACGGCAGCGAGTTTGATGGGCGCGGTTGCAAAGGCGACAAGCGCAGAGTTGTTTGACAAAGAAATCAAAGGTTTCTCGATTGACTCGCGCGCGATTGCGGCGGGCGAACTGTTCTTCGCGTTGTCGCAGAAAGATTACGAGCGCGCCGGTTTCAACGGCACATTTGCCGACGCGCATCGCTTCATCCCGCAGGCATTACAGGACGGAGCGTTAGCGGCTGTCGCACGCGCCGAAAGCATTCGCGATGATGCGGCTCTTGCATCGCTCGGTGACAGACTCTTGATCGTTGACGACGTGATCGCCGCGCTGCAAACGCTCGCACGAAAAGTTTACGAAGCGTGGGGGCGTCCCGTCATCGGCATCACGGGGAGCGCGGGCAAGACGACGACGAAAGATTTGACGGCGCATCTTTTGACGTTCGCGGGCAAGCACGTTTTGAAGAGCCAGCGAAACTATAACAACGGTCTGGGGCTGCCGCTCTCCGTGTTGCAGATGGTGACGGAGGGACGTGCGCCGGCGCAGTTTGATGTCGCTGTCCTTGAGATGGGCATGTCATCGCCGACGGGCGAGATCAAACGCTTGTGCAAAATCACACCGCCAGACATCGGCGTCGAGTTATTAGTTGCGCCCGCGCACCTCGAATACTTCGGCACGATTGAGCGCATCGCGGAGGCTAAAGCGGAGTTGATCGAAGGACTCAAACCTGGCGGCACGGCAATCTTGAACGCCGACGACGAGCGCGTCATCGCGATGCGTTCGCGGCACAAAAGCGGGCGCACGCTCACCTTCGGCATCGAGAACAGGGCGGACGTGATGGCGACAGAAATTGAGAGCGAGCAACTTGGCCTGATTCGCTTCCGCCTGCAAACGCCGCTCGGCCAAGCGCAGGCCATGTTGCCGATGCCAGGCCGACACAACTTGATGAACGCGCTCGCCGCCGCCGCCGTCGCCACCTGTTTTGAGATTGAGCCGGAAACGATTGCAGACGCCTTGAGTCAGAGCCACGCTTCGGAAATGCGCGGCGAGGTTCTGGACTTCGCCGCAGGCTTCACGATTATTGATGATTCATACAACTCGAATCCGGCGGCGTTGCTCAACATGGTGCAAACGCTCGTGACGAGCGGCAGGAATTCGCGGCGTCGCATCCTCATCGCGGGCGAGATGTTGGAACTGGGTTCGGAGAGCGCAGCGATGCATCGCGAAACGGGACGAGCGATTGCGAAGGCCGGTGTTGACCTGCTGTGGGGCGTGCGCGATCTGGCAAGCGAGCTAGTCGAAGGCGCACGCGAAGCGGGAATGAGTGAAGCGACGATGCGGTTTTTTGAAAGTTCGGACGAAGCAGCGACGGCGTTGATGCAAGAGGCGCGCGAGGGTGATTTGATTCTGGTGAAAGGCTCGCGCGGCGTACAGACAGACAAGATTGTGCGACGCTTGCGCGAGCGTTTCCCGCTCGCAGGCGCAGACGAGGAATAGTCTGGAGTCTGGAGTCTGGAGTCTGGAGTCAAAACAAAAGCAGTCTTCGCTTTTTCTTTGACTCCAGACTCCAGACTCCAGACTCCAGACTCGAATGAGATGATCTACTACATCTTCTACGAACTGATCTACAACAACCTGAAGAGTGGGGAGTCGTATCTCGTCAAGGCGCTCAATGTTTTTCAGTACGTCACGTTTCGCACGGCGTATGCGACGGTGACAGCGTTGATGATCTCGCTCATCTTCGGCGGGAAGGCGATACGGGCGTTGCGTCGTTGGAACGTCGGGCAACAGATTCGAGAAGAAGGCCCGCAGGCGCACATGGCGAAGCGCGGGACGCCGACGATGGGCGGCGTGCTGATCGTGGCTTCGGTCTTGATCTCGACTTTGCTGTGGGCGCGTCTCTCGAACATTTATATCTGGACGGTGATGATCGCGATGCTGCTGTTCGCCGCTATCGGGTTCATGGACGATTACTCCAAGATGGCGAAGCAGCGCAGTCTGGGGCTGACGGGACGCAAGAAGTTGCTTTATCAACTGCTCGTCGCCGTCGGCGTCTGGGCTGTCCTGTACTTCTTCGCGCACTACTCTTGGAACGTCAGCATCCCCTTTTTCAAGGCGACAGCAGAGGCTGACCCGCTCAAGAGCATCAGCTACATCGGTCCCTGGTTGTATCTGGCATTCACTGTAATTGTCCTGCTCTTTACATCGAACGCTGTAAACCTGACGGATGGGTTGGACGGGTTGGCGATCAGCGTAACGTTTGTCGCGGCGGCAGCGTTGACCGCCTTCACTTATCTCATCAGCGACGAGCGTTGGGCCAAGTATCTTGATCTGACGTGGAGGCCGGAGGCGGCAGAGGTGACGGTCTTTTGCGGTGCGCTGGCGGGAGCGAGTTTAGGATTCCTCTGGTACAACGCGCCGCCTGCGGAAGTTTTTATGGGCGACGTGGGCAGCCTCGCTATCGGCGGAGCGATTGGAACTATCGGCGTGCTGACGAAGCAGGAATTTATTTTGTTGATGGTCGGCGGCGTCTTTGTGATCGAGGCGATTTCCGTGATGTTACAGGTTTCGTCCTTCAAGATGACGAAGCGACGCATCTTCAAGATGTCGCCGCTTCATCATCACTTCGAGTTACAGGGGTGGAAAGAATCAAAGATCGTCTTTCGTTTTTTGATTCTGGCGATCCTTTTTGCGCTGTTGAGCCTGACGACTTTGAAACTGCGGTAGCTGCTGGTGTCAGTACCGCCTGCGGTAGCGGGCGGGTGACATGCTAAGCCCTTTTAGCAACTGCACCAATGAAGATAAAAGCACCCGCCCGCTACCGCAGGCGGTACTGACAAGACAGTTGTTTGAAAGCGAGTGGTGAAGCAGTTGGAAGTTGCGGGCAAAAAGGTTTTGGTGTTGGGGGCAGCGCGCAGTGGAATTGCGAGCGCGAAATTTCTGGCGGCGCGTGGCGCGGTGGTCGCGCTCAATGATCGGAAGCCTCTGGAGGAATGGTCTGCGGAAGCTTTGGAGTTGATGGATGAAGGCGTCGGATTGATGCCTGGCGATGTGCCGATGTGGTTGTTGGATCAGGTTGAGTTGGTGGTGTTGAGTCCAGGCGTGCCGACGAAAAGCGTTCCGGTGAGATACGCGGATCGCGCGGGCGCGGAAGTGATCGGAGAGATTGAACTGGCGGCGCGATTTATGCGCGGGCGCATCGTCGCCATCACAGGGACAAACGGGGGCTGTCCTGTACTTCTTCGCGCACTACTCTTGGAACGTCAGCATCCCCTTTTTCAAGGCGACAGCAGAGGCTGACCCGCTCAAGAGCATCAGCTACATCGGTCCCTGGTTGTATCTGGCATTCACTGTAATTGTCCTGCTCTTTACATCGAACGCTGTAAACCTGACGGATGGGTTGGACGGGTTGGCGATCAGCGTAACGTTTGTCGCGGCGGCAGCGTTGACCGCCTTCACTTATCTCATCAGCGACGAGCGTTGGGCCAAGTATCTTGATCTGACGTGGAGGCCGGAGGCGGCAGAGGTGACGGTCTTTTGCGGTGCGCTGGCGGGAGCGAGTTTAGGATTCCTCTGGTACAACGCGCCGCCTGCGGAAGTTTTTATGGGCGACGTGGGCAGCCTCGCTATCGGCGGAGCGATTGGAACTATCGGCGTGCTGACGAAGCAGGAATTTATTTTGTTGATGGTCGGCGGCGTCTTTGTGATCGAGGCGATTTCCGTGATGTTACAGGTTTCGTCCTTCAAGATGACGAAGCGACGCATCTTCAAGATGTCGCCGCTTCATCATCACTTCGAGTTACAGGGGTGGAAAGAATCAAAGATCGTCTTTCGTTTTTTGATTCTGGCGATCCTTTTTGCGCTGTTGAGCCTGACGACTTTGAAACTGCGGTAGCTGCTGGTGTCAGTACCGCCTGCGGTAGCGGGCGGGTGACATGCTAAGCCCTTTTAGCAACTGCACCAATGAAGATAAAAGCACCCGCCCGCTACCGCAGGCGGTACTGACAAGACAGTTGTTTGAAAGCGAGTGGTGAAGCAGTTGGAAGTTGCGGGCAAAAAGGTTTTGGTGTTGGGGGCAGCGCGCAGTGGAATTGCGAGCGCGAAATTTCTGGCGGCGCGTGGCGCGGTGGTCGCGCTCAATGATCGGAAGCCTCTGGAGGAATGGTCTGCGGAAGCTTTGGAGTTGATGGATGAAGGCGTCGGATTGATGCCTGGCGATGTGCCGATGTGGTTGTTGGATCAGGTTGAGTTGGTGGTGTTGAGTCCAGGCGTGCCGACGAAAAGCGTTCCGGTGAGATACGCGGATCGCGCGGGCGCGGAAGTGATCGGAGAGATTGAACTGGCGGCGCGATTTATGCGCGGGCGCATCGTCGCCATCACAGGGACAAACGGGAAGACGACGACGACGACATTGATCGGAGAGTTGTTGAAAGACGCGGGACTTCAAGTGCAGGTTGGCGGAAACATCGGGACGCCGCTCGTCTCGCTCGTTGACTCGTCGAGCGAAGAGGGTTGGACGGTGGCCGAAGTTTCGAGTTTTCAGTTGGAGACGATTGTGGATTTTCACCCGACAGTCGCGCTTGTTCTAAACGTGACGCCGAACCACATGGATCGTTACGAGCTGGTGATGGATTACGCGGCGGCGAAGCATCGCATCTTCCGCAACCAGACGGCGGAAGATGTTGCAGTGCTCAACGCCGATGATGAAATCGTCGCTTCATGGGCGAGCGGGTTGCGGGCGCACGTCACGTTGTTCAGCGTGCAGCGCGAGTTGGAAGAGGGATTATTTTTGCGCGGCGGGCGCGAATTGGTATCGCGGACGAAGGATGGCGAGCGTGTGTTGATGATGCGAGATGAGATCGGATTGCGCGGGCTGCATAACGTGGAGAATGTGCTTGGAGCGTTAGCCGTGGGCCTCGCTTGCGGCGCGAGTCCCGATTCGATGCGCGAAACCGTCAAGCGTTTTCAACCCGTCGAGCATCGGCTTGAGCGCGTCGCGGAAATTGATGACGTGAAGTTTTATAACGACTCGAAAGCGACGAGCGTTGATGCAACGCTCAAGGCTCTCGAAGCTTTCGCAGACGATGACGGCAAAGTCGTTTTGATTTTGGGCGGACGCGGCAAACGCGCTCCTTATGCGCCGCTCGCGCCGCTCATTCAAGCGAAGGCGCGCAAGTTAATTTTGATTGGTGAAGACGCCGCGACGATTGAAGAAGAATTGAAAGACTTTGCGCCGAGCGAACGCGCAAGCGACATGAGCGATGCCGTTAGTCGCGCCTTCGCCGCAGCCGAAGCGGGCGACACGATCCTGCTCGCGCCCGCCTGCGCCAGCTTTGACATGTTCGAGAGCTTCGAGCATCGAGGGCGAGTATTTAAGGAAGCGGTTAGCAATCAGCAATCAGCAATCAGCAATCAGTCCAAAACTGAAAACGCTGGCCGCTAATTGCTAAATGCTTTTGCTGATCGCTGACTGCTGATTGCTGATCGCTTATTTATGGCTCGAAAGTTACAAGCAGATAAATGGTTGTTCGCAGCGACGGCGGGGCTGGCGCTGTTTGGCATCGTGATGGTGTATAGCGCGTCGGCGGTGATGGCGGAGCGTGAGAACGGGTATCAATTTTATTACGTCATCAAGCAGGGGATTTGGACGGGCATCGGGTTTGTCGGTTTGCTGGCGGCGATGCGTTTTGATTATCAGCGATTGCGTGATCGTCGAATCGTTTATGGATTGCTCGCGATGACTGCCGTGATGCTGGTTGCGGTCTTTGCGTTTCATCCGGTGAACGGGGCAAGGCGTTGGATCAGGTTGGGGCCGGTGTCGGCGCAGCCTTCGGAGTTTGCGAAATTGGCTTTGACGATTTTCCTCGCATACTTTTTGGAGAAGCGCGCGGGCGAAGAAGGATTATTGATGCGGACGTTTGTGCCGTGTCTTGTTGTGACAGGTGCGCTCGCGGCGTTGATTTTGAAAGAGCCGGATTTAGGGACGGCGTTGATGCTGGCGGTGGTCTGCGTGGTGTTGTGTTACACGGCTGGCGTGAGGTTGTTACATCTTGGATTGGCTGCTGTTCCCGCGTTGGTTGGTCTCGTTGGATTGTTGATCTTCGTGCCGTTTCGCATGAAGCGGATGATTACGTTTCTGAATCCATGGGCTGACGCGCAGGGGAGCGGCTTTCAGGTTGTGCAATCTTTGATCGCGATTGGTTCGGGCGGGACGAGCGGGCTGGGGTTCGCGCAGGGGAAACAGAAATTATTTTTTCTGCCGTTCGCGCATTCGGATTTTATTTTTGCGGTAATTGGTGAAGAGTTGGGGTTGTTCGGAGCGTTGACGCTCGTGGCGTTGTTTGGGATTTTTTTGTGGCGCGGGATGCGTGCGGCGTTGCTCGCGCCGGACAGGTTTGGGATGTTGCTGGGACTTGGCATTGTGACGGGCATCGTGACGCAGGCGCTCTTTAATATCAGCGTTGTGTTGTCGCTCGTGCCGACGAAGGGGATTCCGTTGCCGTTCATTTCGTATGGCGGTTCGTCGCTGCTGCCGACGTTGATTGCGGCGGGCATCCTGCTGAATCTCTCGCAGTACGCGGGTGCGCCGAGCGATGTTGGAAGCAGGGACGATGCGACGCGGCGGCGCGTTGATGCTGGAAGCAAAGATAGGGAGAGCGGGCGAGGCCGCAACGGTGCGCCGCTTCCTCTGCCGCAGCGTCCATTGCAGCAACGCCCATTGTCTGCGCGTCCGCGCTACGGACTTTCAACGCAACGCTTCGCGGCGCGGCGTGAGTTGTGAAGACGATGCGTGTGCTGATTGCCGCCGGTGGGACGGGCGGGCACATCTATCCAGGCATCGCGGTGGCGAAGGAAGTGATGCGGCGCGATGCTGCATCGGTTGTGAGATTCGTCGGGACGGCGCGAGGGCTTGAGACGCGGCTCGTGCCGCAAGCGGGTTTTGAATTGTCGGTCATTGAAAGCGCGGGACTGAAGAACGTCGGGCTGGCTGCGCGTTTGCGCGGGTTGATGGTCTTGCCGAAAAGTTTTTTCGCGGCGCGACGTTTGATCTCGGAGTTTCGTCCAGACGTTGTCGTCGGCGCGGGCGGCTACGTGACAGGGTCAGTGCTGTTGACCGCCGCGTTGATGCGAGTGCCGACGCTCGCGATGGAATCGAACGCGCTGCCAGGTTGGACGAATCGCGTGCTGGCGCGCTTCATTGATAAAGCTGCTGTGACATTCGATGCCGCGCTGCCACACTTTCGCGGCAAGGGCGTTGTAACGGGCAATCCTGTCAGGCGCGAGTTCTTTGAAATTCCACGCAAAGACCGTGACATCACGAGCTTCAATGTCCTCGTCTTCGGCGGTTCGCAGGGCGCGCACGCGATCAATGTCGCGATGGTCGAAGCGTTGCCGCAACTCGCACAGTTCAAGAGCGTCCTGCACATTACACATCAAACTGGCGAAACTGATTTCGAGAAAGTAAGCGACGGTTATTTGAAAGCGGGTTGGAACGAGCAGGCAGACGTGAGGCGTTACATTGACGACATGGTCGCCGCCTTCGCTAAAACCGATCTCGTCATCTGCCGCGCCGGTGCGACGACGAGCGCGGAACTCGTGGCGGCTGGCAAGGCGGCGATCATGGTTCCGTTCCCGCTCGCGGCAGACGATCATCAACGCAAGAACGCCGAAGCCCTTCAAGCGGCCGGCGCGGCGCGCATGATCCTGCAACAGGATTTGACAGGCGCGAAGTTGGCCGCAGAGATTGCCGCACTCGTCCGCGCGCCCGACGCCATCACGCGCATGGAAGACGCCGGACGCAAACTCGCACGCCAGGACGCGGCGGCAGTGACAGTTGATTTGATTGAAGAACTGTCAGTGGTCAGTGGTCAGTAGTCCGTTGTTGCTCTGGCGTGAGTTTAAGATTAAAGGTCGAGCGGAAGTAGCGACGACCGGCAATAAACCAGGAGCGACAACCGACAATAAACTATGAACGACAACCGACAAGTAATTATGAGCTACGGAAAACAGACCACCAACAACGGACAACGGACAACGGACAACTGACAGCTTTGCATTATGTTTCGTCGCATACAGCATATTCATTTCGTCGGGATGGGTGGGAGCGGGATGTCGGGCATCGCGGAGGTGTTGTGCAATCTTGGATTTCAAGTGTCGGGTTCGGATGCGAAGAGATCGAGTGTGACGGAGAGGTTAGAAAAGTTGGGCGCGGAGTTTACGGAAGGGCATCGCGCAGAGAATATCGCGGGGGCGCATGTCGTGGTGAGATCAACTGCTGTGCGCGATGACAACCCAGAAGTCATTGAAGCGCGCAGGCGTTCGATTCCGGTGATACCGCGCGCTGAGATGCTGGCGGAGTTGATGCGGCTCAAACAGCATTCAGTGGCGGTGGCGGGTTCGCATGGCAAGACGACGACGACCTCGATGGTGGCGACGGTGTTGGGACACGCGGGGCTTGATCCGACGTTTGTTGTCGGCGGCGTGGTTCACGCTTTCAAGTCGAATGCGCGGCTCGGCAAGAGCGATTTGATCGTGACGGAAGCGGATGAAAGTGATCGCTCATTTCTGATGTTATCGCCGACGATTGCCGTCATCACAAACATTGACCGTGAGCACATGGATTATTACAAGGACATGACGGACGTGCGGCAGTGCTTCGAGAGTTTCGTTAATAAAGTTCCGTTCTATGGCGCGGCGATTTTGAATCTTGATGATCCGCATGTGCAGGCTGTAATTCCGCACGTTGAGCGGCGGCGCGTGACTTACGGATTGAGCGCGCAGGCAGATGTTTCGGCTCATGGGATTCGTTTTAACGGCGAGTTTGGTTCGAGCTTTACTGTGTGGCGGGGCAGCGACGTGATGGGCGAAATCAGTTTGCGCGTGCCTGGCTTGCACAATGTTTACAACTCGCTCGCGGCGATTGCCGTTGGGTTTGAGTTGGAAGTGCCGTTCGCGCAAATTGCAGATGCGTTGGGCGAGTTCGCGGGAGCAGAGCGGCGGTTTCAATTCAAAGGTGAGGTCAATGGAGTAATGGTCGTTGATGATTACGGGCATCATCCGACGGAGATCAAGGCGACACTCGCGGCGGCGAAGATCGGTTCGGCGGGAAGGCGCATGGTTGTGCTCTTTCAACCGCATCGCTACACGCGCACGCAGGATTTGATGGAAGAGTTCGCGCGCTCGTTCAATAACGCTGACGTGTTGTTCGTAACGGATATTTACGCGGCAGGACAAGACCCGATTGAAGGCGTCAATAGCGAAGTCCTGACGGATGCGATTAAGAGCTACGGCCACAAGGACGTGAACTATATCGGCGCGATTGACGGCGCTGCAAAGACTTTGCGCGATCAGGTCAGAGCGGGCGATCTTGTGATTACTCTGGGAGCGGGAACGGTGTCTCGCGTTAGCGATCAGTTAATGGAGTTGTTGCGGGAAGAAAGTAGAAATTGATTTCGGGCTTTTTGATGAAAGAGATTGATAAGGTGAATTTTACTGTGTATGACTTCACGGATAGAGGCTATTCACCGCAGAGACGCGGAGAACGCGGAGGGGGCGCAGAGGAAAACAAAGAGTCTTTCTCTGCGCCCCCTCCGCGTCCTTTGCGTCTCTGCGGTGAAGACCCGTTGAAATAAATTGAAGTGAGAGTCAATTCATAGATTTGAGATTAAGAGATTTTGTAATGACAGTAGAATTCGAAAGTAGTGTGAGCCTCGAACGGCGCGATGCGGCGATTGAAGAAATTGCGGCTCGACTCGGAGTGCGTGCTGAACGCGGGCGACGGTTTGCGGAGTTGACGAGCCTGCGTGTGGGCGGCGCGATTGATTGGGTCATCTCGCCGCAGACGGAAGAGCAAGCGGCAAGCGTGGTTCATGCGCTCGACGAAGCGGGTATCGGTTGGCGCGCACTCGGCTCCGGCAGCAACGTGCTGGCGGACGATGCGGAACATCATTACGTCGTGGTGAGTTTGAAAGAGTTGAAAGGTGAAGTTCGTTTCGATGGCGAGCGCGTGTCCGTGAGCGCGGGATTTTCGTTGCCGCGTTTGTGTGTTGAGGCGGGACGGCGCGGGCTGGCAGGTATTGAAGGTCTCGGCGGGATTCCTGGAACGGTGGGCGGCGCGTTGTGGATGAACGCGGGCGCGTATGGACATGAGATCGGGACAGTAACGGAGACGGTCAGGGTCGCGCGTGAAGGGCGCGTCGTTGAAGTGGCGGGCAGTGATGTCGTTTGGGACTACCGGCACACATCTTTCCGTGAAGGCGAACTTCTGCTCGGCGCGACGTTGCACTTGCAGCCGGACGAACCCGAAAAGATTAAAGCGCGGATGGACGAAGCCAAGAGCCAGCGTCTCGCAACGCAACCGCACGGTTCGCGCAGCGCAGGATGCTTCTTTAAGAATCCTCCTGGCAGCGCCATCGGCACGGGCAAGATGATTGACGAGATGGGAATGAAGGGCACGCGCAAAGGCGGCGCAGTCGTCTCGCCCGTTCATGCCAACTTCATCGTCACCGAAGGCGAGAACGCGCAGGCCGCAGATGCGCTCGCGCTCGCGGAAGAAATCAGGGAACGTGTCAGGCGTGAGCACGGCATCGAGTTGGAGTACGAAGTCGAATTGTGGCGCGCAACCAAACCGCAGGAGAGTCTGGAGTCTGGAGTCGCGAGTCTGGAGTCAAAAGAAAGAGCGTCCTCCGATTTCGGAGACGAGAGTTTGAAATCTGAAGCGGAAAGTTCCAGGTCAGACGCAAAATCGTTTCCCGACTCACGACTCCAGACTCCAGACTCCAGACTTGACGGAGGTGAGCTTTGAGAGAGCAAGTTATCACAACAAGAGGCAGCAACCGAAGCGCAGCGTCAGGACAGGGACGTTCCGGCGGGATGGTGCAGCGTCCGGTGCGGCGTGATCGCAACGCCGTGACGACGCCGCGCGCTCGCGATGGCCGTAGCAGTGCGCGCAAGGCTCTAGCCTATCTGCCGTTTGTCGGCAAGATCACGTTGGCCGTGCTTGTTGGAGTTCTTCTGTTTGCAGGTTATCGCGCAGTGGCGGCGGCGTCTTTCTTCCAGGCGCGCAGCGTGGATATTAGCGGCGCGTCGCGCGTCAACGCAGATGAAATCAAAACGATTGTCACGCACAACGTCGCGCAGACGGGCGTGTGGAACGCAGACCTCGCCGCAATCAGCAAACAACTCCAATCGTTGACATGGGTGCGGAGCGCTGTGGTTTCGCGCGTCTTGCCAGACGGTTTGCGCGTGAGGATTACGGAACGCACGCCGCGCGCTGTGGCTCGCACATCGGCGGGCAAAATTGTCTGGGTTGATGATGAAGGCGTGCGGCTTGGCACAGTCTCACCGTCGGATCATTTGCCACCATTCTTCATACGCGGTTGGGATGAATCGGAGACGAACGAGGCGCGTGCCGAAAATCGCGAGCGTCTGCAAAAGTTTCTCGAAGTTGCTCGCGACTGGAGCGCGGCGAACTTGAGTGAGCGTGTTAGCGAAATCAATCTCGACGATCTGCGCGATGTGCGCGTGCAACTCGCAGGCGACGATTCACAAATCGAAGTCCGGCTCGGCAAAGAGAATTTCACATCGCGCCTCAAACGCGCCTTGCAGGTGCTTGACGAACAACGCAACACGCCGCGCGCGCCCTTCATCACTTATCTTGACGCGACGCGCGAGACCAGCATCACCGTCGGGCACAGTTCAGGAACGCAGGCTTCAACGGATGGCGCAGGCACGCTCTCAGGCGTCGGTGAAACTGATCTTGCAAAGGCCAACGCAAACGTAACGCGTCAGCCAAAAGCAATCGTCAGGAGCAAAGAAACCAAAACCGAAGCGCCGCACAAAGACAAAGCTGCCGAGCCACAGCGAAAGAAAAATCGCGACGAGAAAGATAAAGCGACTGCCGAAGCCAAGTCGAAGACTCGCCCGCGTCGCGTCGGGTAAATTGAAACGATCAATTGTTGAAATAAGATTTTGTTAATCAGAGGAGCAAAGCTCAATGGCTAAGCGCACGCACCACACAGTCGGCCTCGACATCGGGACGAGCAAGGTGACGTGTATCGTTGGCGAGCCGAACGAGAAC
>MWWJ01000051.1_pt1 | contig 12443 bp, 8 predicted proteins | sample 1047271 | NCBI WGS metagenome assembly MWWJ01 (sample SAMN06349965, study PRJNA376086) | soil metagenome | isolation source: CN-4 sample Antarctic (ecotone) soil | place: Antarctica | collected 2015-01-13 | reverse complement strand
ATACTCCGCTATCAAACCTGCGTGCCAGCTTGTACCGCAGGCAATGATAATGATGCGGTTTGCATTCATCAATTGTTCAATATTATCCTGGATGCCTTTCATTGTTATCGTTCCTGCTTTGGCATCCAGTCTTCCGCGGAGGCAATCATAAATTGTATGCGGTTGTTCAAAAATTTCCTTCAACATAAAATGATCATAGCCACCTTTTTCAATTGCCGCCAGCTCCATATCAAGCTTGGTGATATAAGGTGTTTGCCTTTCGTTACCAAGATTTTTAAGAATCAATTCATCAGCTTTTACAATGGCAACTTCGTAATCATTTACATAAACGACTTCTTTAGTGTATTCCAACATTGGCGTGGCATCTGAGCCAAGAAAATGTTCACCTTTGCCGATACCAATTACCAGCGGGCTTCCTTTCCTTGCAGCAATAATTGTATCAGGATTATCCTGGTCTATTAATAAAATAACATACGCACCCGCAACTCTTTTTAAGGCGATGCGTATGGCTTCTTCAAGACTGCATTGATTATTATTTTTTATCTCCTCAATAAAATTTAATAAAACTTCTGTATCTGTATCGCTGGAAAAAGTATAGCCTTTATTTAATAATTCTTTTTTAAGCTGACCATAATTTTCGATGATGCCATTGTGTATCATTGCAAGCTTTCCGCTGGCGCTTATATGCGGATGTGCATTGCGGTCGCTGGGCTCGCCATGTGTAGCCCAGCGTGTGTGGCCAATGCCTATGTGAGCACTTAAAGATTTGCCAATTAATGATTCTTCCAACTCAGCAACCTTGCCTTTCTTTTTATAAACTTTTAGGCCCTCCTCATTTATTAAAGCCACGCCGGTACTATCATAGCCGCGATACTCCTGCCTTTTAAGGCCTGTAATAATTATCGGGTAAGCTTCCCTCGGGCCGATGTATCCAACAATTCCGCACATATTTATAAAAATTTTTTTGTTACCGTTATAGTTTTTCACAGTCCCGCAATTGCGGGATTGCGTTACACACTTGTACAGAAGTGCATATTTGCAACAATTTCAGGATGCAATATTATTGAAAATTGTTGGTTAGGTAAGGGTATTAGGATGTTGCAGACTTTACTGACACTATAATAAAAAGCGAATCTCCAACTGAGAGTGTAAAATATCTATAACATTATTCCCTTCATAAAAAACAAGGCAACATTAAAATAAATTATCAGCCCTGTAACATCTACCAATGTTGCAACAAATGGCGCTGAAGATGAGGCCGGATCTGCACCTAATTTTTTCAATAAGATCGGCAACATACTGCCGGTTAACGAACCCCATAACACAACTCCTACCAAAGAAAAGCTCACAGTTAAGCAAATCAAAAACCAGTTAGGCCCGTAAATATCTGCGAACACGCCATGATGCATTAGTGTATGCCATAATAAAATTCTGCAAAAACCTATAGCTCCAAGAATGCCGCCCAGCACCAGCCCTGAAAGAATTTCACGGCGCATAACACGCCACCAGTCTGCAAGTGCTACTTCACCCAAAGCCATTGCCTGGATAATTAATGTAGATGCCTGCGAGCCGCTGTTGCCACCGCTGCTCATGATAAGCGGAATAAAATTAGTGAGGATAAGCACCTTTGCCAGTTCATCATTATAATACGCCATTGCAGTGGCAGTAAGCATTTCACTCAAAAATAAAATGATAAGCCAGCCAACTCTTTTTTTGATAAGACTTAAAAATGGCGTTTCTAAATATGGCTGGTCTAAGGCTTCAGCACCACCTATCTTTTGAATGTCTTCACTAAACTCTTCGTTGGTTATCCAAAGCACATCATCAATGGTAACAATACCAAGCAAAACATTATAATCATCCACAACAGGAAGCGCAACACGGTTGTTCATTTTAAATGCGTCGTTGGCAGTTTCCTGGTCATCAGTAACATTGAGTACAATGAATCTTCCATCCATCAGCTCACTTACTTTTTGTGCAGGCTCTGCCAAAATAAATTCTCTTATCCTTATATCATCTAAAAATTCTCCATGCTTATCTATTACATAGATCACATCAATTGTTTCAGAATTTTTTCCAATGTTGCGGATGATGTTTAAAACTTCCTCCACCGTATCATCTTCATGTACATAAACATAATCCGGCGTCATCAGCCTACCCACACTGTTTTCCGGATAGCCCAATAATGAAAGCGTTACTTTTCTTTCTTCAGGGTTTAGTGTTTTAATTAATTCTCTTACTACTTCATTAGGCAGGTCTTCTAAAAAAGATGTTCTGTCATCCGGCGGTAATTCATTCAACAATTCTGCACTTTTTGCAGGCGGTAAAGCTTTGATAATACTAATTTGTGTAGGATGTTCTAAAATTTTAAAAAGCCCGGAGGCACGGTGAATGGAAAGATGGTTTAAAATGTAAGATTCATATTCTTCATTTTCTTCAATAAGGTCAGCCACGTCGCTAATGTTTTGCTCATCAAGAAATTCATGAACAAGTTTATCATCATTGGTTTTCATCGCTTCTTCAAACTGTTCCTGTATTGATATGTTCTCAACTTCTTGCGGCATTAAAAACTAAAAGTTTATTGTGTTTAATTAATTTGCAAATTTATTTTAAATTACTCATCTCTAAGTAAATGATAAAGCCTTACCTGTATTTAAAACTTATAAAAAATAAAGGCAGGGCAGTTTTTAGCAAAGAACGAATTGCTGCAAATACTATTGTTGAAGAAGCGCCGGTGATAGTGATGAATAAAGACGACAGGATTCATCTTGATAAAACTTTATTGCACGATTATATTTTTGAATGGGGAATTAATAAAGATAAATGCTGTATGGCCTTGGGTTTTGTACCGATGTACAACCATAGTTACAAAAGCAACTGCGAATATTTTATGGATTTTGAAGAAGCGATAATTCAAATAAAAACGGTAAGAATAATTGAGAAAGATGAAGAGCTAACGATCAATTACAATGGTAATTGGAATGATGGTAAAAAGGTTTGGTTTGAAGTGAAATAAAATTACATCTCCCCTTTCATTCCCTTGCCGGTATCTGCCATATCAGGAATTTCTTCGGCATCATAAGCACCTGCATCTAATTTCTTTTTTGTTTCTTCAAATGCCTTTAGCGTTAAATCAGTATCCTCATCTGTATGAACTCCCGTAGGAATAAGCCTGAAAATTATTTGCCCTTTGGGAATAACAGGGAATACAACAACTGAACAAAAAATATTATAATTTTCCCGCAGGTCCATCAGCATGCCCGTAGCCTGTGGCAAATCTCCTTTCATAATAACAGGTGTTACCGGGCTATTAGTTGTACCTATGTCAAAACCTTTTTCTCTTAACCCATTTTGCAGCCTGTTTACATTATGCCATAATTTTTCACGAAGCTCAGGCATGGTTTTAAGCATCTCCATCCTTTTTATCATTCCCTCTACAATCAGCATGGGCAAGCTCTTTGCAAAAATTTGCGAGCGAACATTATAGCGCAGGTAAGTCATAATTTTTTTTGGGCCGGCAATAAAAGCGCCAATGCTTCCCATGCTTTTTACAAAGGTGCTAAAGTAAAGATCTACTCCATTTTGGCAACCTTGTTCTTCATCGGCACCGGCACCTGTTGGCCCCATTGAACCAAAGCCATGTGCATCATCAATAAGCAATCTAAAATTATATTTCTCTTTTAATTTTACTAATTCTTTCAGCTTTCCCTGGTTGCCGCTCATGCCGAAAACGCCTTCGGTAATTACCAAAATTCCACCGCCATTTTTCTCCGCTATTTTTTCTGCACGCTGCAATTGCTTTTCGCAATCTTCAATATTATTATGTTTGTAAGCATAGCTCTGGCCGAGTGTTAAACGTATTCCATCCACAATGCAGGCGTGGCTTTCAGCATCATAAACAATTACATCGCGGCGGTTTACAAGCGCATCAATACAACTCATAATTCCCTGATAGCCGAAGTTTAAAAGCATGGCATCTTCACGGCTAATAAATTCTGCAATTACTTTTTCAAGTTCTTCATGTTGATTACTATTTCCACTCATCATGCGGGCACCCATGGGGTAGCCTATCCCCCATTTTGCTGCAGCCTCTGCATCAACTTTCCTTGTTTCAGGGTGATTAGCTAATCCCAAATAATTATTTAAGCTCCAAACAATTTTTTCTTTTCCGCGAAAAAACATCCGGCTTCCTAACCCACCTTCTAATTTTGGAAATGCAAAATAACCGTGCGCTCTTTCAACATGCTGCCCGAGTGGTCCACCATCTAATTTTTCAAAAACATCTGCCATAATAATTATTTAAAAACGGAATGAGACAAAAATAAAACATTATCAGTAATGTATTTTTAGGTTGCATACTTGCTTTGTGTGTTTATCTTTAAAAAATTTTTAAGATGTTTAGAAGAATAATTATTGTTATTTGGTTTGGATGCTTAATGAATTTTTCATTTGCACAAAATGTAAAAAACAAATCTTCTGTTCAACGGCCAAAGCTTGTAATAGGGTTGGTGATTGACCAGATGCGCTGGGATTTTTTATACAGGTATAATGATCTTTATTCTGCCAATGGCTTTAAACGCTTGCTGGCACAGGGCTTCAGCTGCGAGAATACAATGATACCTTATGTGCCTACGTACACCGCACCGGGGCATACCTGCATTTTCACCGGCAGCGTTCCGGCAATACATGGTATTATTGGCAATAACTGGTTTGATAAATCTCTTAATAAAACAATTTATTGTACAGACGATTCAACTGTATCAACTGTTGGCAGTAATTCGTCTTTAGGAAAAATGAGCCCACGCAACTTATGGACAACAACAATTACAGATGAACTGCGCCTGAGCAATAATTTTAAAAGCAAAGTGATTGGTATTGCATTAAAAGACCGTGCATCAATTTTACCCGCCGGGCATGCTGCAAATGCCGCTTATTGGTATGACACAAAAATTGGTAAGTGGATAACCAGTACATACTATATGAATGAATTACCGGCCTGGTTAAATAAATTTAACGAGAAAAATTTGCCCGATGAATACATGAGCAAAGATTGGAATACTTTATTGCCCATAGAAAAATATGACCTTAGCGCAAATGATAATGTTGATTATGAAAAATCTTTGCCGGGAGAAAAAACGGTAAATTTTCCACACAAACTTTCTCAAATAACCGGTGCAAAATATGATGCTTTTGAATACACACCATTTGCCATGTCTTATACATTTGATCTTGCAAAATCAGCAATAGAAAATGAAAATTTAGGTAATAACAACGTGCCTGATTTTCTTACCATAAGCATTTCTTCTACTGATTATATTGGCCATTCATTTGGGCCTAATTCTGTTGAAACTGAAGATGCATATTTACGGCTTGATAATTACATTGCTTCTTTTTTAAAATACCTTGATGATAAAATTGGGAAAGATAATTATCTTCTCTTTTTAACTGCAGACCATGGCGTAGCGCACGTTCCGGCGTTTTTAAAAGAGCATAATACACCGGCTGGTGTATTTACTGATTCATCAATAGCAAGAGAAATAAATGATTTGATAGAATCTAAATTCAACATTAAAAATGCTGTTCAGCTTGTTTTAAATTACCAGGTTTATCTTAACTTAAATAAGATAGATAAAGACGGAAAAAATTCAGGAGAAATTGAGGCTGATGTAATAAAATATCTTAAACAGAAACCTTATGTGGTAGATGCTTTTGAAAATGAAAAGTTATCGCAGGCCTCCATTCCTGAGCCGATTAAAAAAATGATCATCAACGGGTATAACCCAAAGCGAAGTGGCGAGATAGAATTTATGATTAAGCCTGAATACTTTGACTGGACTGCAAAGGGAACGACTCATGGCTCATGGAATCCTTATGATACACACATTCCATTGGTATGGTTTGGATGGAATATAAAACCTGGTAAAACAAACAATGAAACTTACATGACGGATATTGCTGCAACAGTTGCTGCCATGCTAAAAATTCAAATGCCAAATGGCTGTGTAGGGAAAGTTATTGAGGAAGCATTTAAATAATGTTAGGCTTAATTTTCAAGGCCTTTTAAATAATCTGTGCCTGCATTTGTAACATACATGCACAATAATTTTTTACCATTTATATCTTCCATCCTGGTATCGATTAAACCTCTTTTGTATAAACCGGCAAGTGATCCTTTAAGATCTTCCTCTAAACATGGATGACCTTTTTGAGAAGTTTTTTCATGGCAATCTTTTAATTTTTTAATCATGATCTTGGTAAGCGGACGTTGACTGAATTGCATAGAGTTAAGAGTATGTAAGCAAAACTATGTTTATTATAATTGGCACACCTCTTAATCTGCTAAGATTAAGATTCTTATGAATAAATTGTTATTAGCGAAACAAATAAGGAAGTTTCCTTTTGAAAACAGATGCGGTTTTATTTCTTTCCTAAAGCAATTAAATTTGCCATCAACCGGTAAGCGCCGGGCACACCAGCCGGTAACTCTCTAAAAAAAACTAGAGAGGCATAAATAAAATTCCCTTTGCCATATTTTGCAATTGCCAAACTGCCATTGCTTTGCTTTTCATTTTTATCATTCATTCCTAAAGGAATTTCAAAATGCGGATCAATTTGCACAGCCTGGTAAGTACTTCGTTCCTGCACCCAGCCTTCAAAATCTTTATCGGTTATTTTGTTCGGATAATTTAGAACCGGATGATCTGGTAATAAAAAATTCACCTTCGCATCTTCTTCAGTTACTCTTGTGCCTGCATCAATTTGAAAAGGATAAGGCCCAACTTTTACTCTTTTTGTACCAACAACATTGCTCTTTAAATATTGAACGATCATATTACCACCATTTTCAACATAGCGCATCAAAACATCATTCTTATTACTTAAATATTCATAAAGATTATACGCCCTTATGCCAGTAATTATTGCATCAAATTGCTTTAACTTATCATACGACAAATCCGCTTCGGATAAGGTTTCTACGTCATAACCCATTGCTTCCAACGCCTCGGGAACTTTATCACCTGCACCAATAATGTATCCGATCTTCTTACCAATAATTTTAATATCAAGCTTTACCAGATTTGCTTTTGCTTTAGGGAAATAAGTTATGGTTGGAATGTGATCGTAGGCGATCTTTTTTGTGTAGCTATCGAACTTGTTATCAAAGGTTTTTATTTTAATTTCTTCAGATGTATTTGTTTTTGTTGATATTGAAGTGAAATTTTCTATGAAATCCTTTTCTTTGTCCTGGCTGATATTTAAATTAGAATTATCCGAATTTGCTTTCCAATTTTTTGAATATTGTATAGCCCCATCAAAGGATGCTGCATGGTTTTGTACATTAGACTTAATCTTTGCTTTAACTATTACAGGAAAATTATTTATGGAAATGAAATTATCCTTTGTAAAACTCAATTCCACCTTTGGCAACACGGCAACCGGTTCATACAAATCACCTTTTACGGGATCAATAATACGGTATTGCACAGGCCTTTTTATTGAGAAATCTTCACCAAAAATATTTATAAGAAAAGCTGTTTCAAAAGACGGATCATTCTCTGCTTTGCCAATCAATGTTTGGTCTCTTACATCGAAAGTGCCGCCCAGCAAAGGATATTCAAGCCAGTAAGGTTGTGATATTTTTTTATCCGCAGCAATAGGAAGATTTTTATTGATGGAAACATTTTGATTTGTTGCCAATGAAACTGAAAAAGAAGAATCAAAATTTTCTATCCTGATATTTTTTAAAACTGCATTTACATCTTTTCTTTTAATAAGATTAAAATTTATTTTCAGCGTATCACCCTGTACAATCCTTTGCTGGCCTGAAGTTGCTTCAACATACAAGCCCCCGCACGCTTCAATTATTTGTTGTACTTCATTCATTTTTTTATTACGCCAGTTTTCTTCGGGTAATGCTTTTAACGAATGATACAATTTTACAAGATCAGGTACAGATAATTCAGGCTGATCTGGTTTGTAATTACTGATAATATTATTTATTGCTAATTGAATTGTTCCGCCGCCATTTATTCTTTTCCAATCGGCAATGACACCGTCCATTAAATCATTTTTTGCGGCATCTCCGGCTGTTGTTACAAAATATTCAAACGATTGGCCTCTTCTTCTTGGCCTGCCTTCGCCCTGGCTTTTGTGCATTGTTCTTGCATCTCCGCCCATTTCGCCATAACTTTTTCCAAGTAAAGAATTGTAGCCGCCAATGTCAATCTTCAACTGATCTTCACTTGTTGTATTGGTGCTGCCAAAATTAAAAGTGTTCCACATAATTCTTTTTGCCTGCCAGGGTTTTACACCAAATTTAAATTGCTCAGGAAATTTATTTGGGTCTGCCGCCGCCGCAAACGCTTCGTCAGCAAGGATTGCAGAGGCGGCGTGGTGGCCATGTCCGGCTCTTGCATCTGGCGGAAATCTTTTAATAATTACATCAGGCTGGTATTGCCTTATCACCCAAACAACATCACTTAAAATTTTTTCTTTGCCCCAGATGCGTAAAGTTTCCTGCCAGCTTTTACTAAAACCAAACTCATAAGCTGTTGTAAAATATTGTTCGGCGCCGTCAACTCTTCTTGCTGCTAATAATTCCTGCGTTCTTATCAGGCCAAGTTCTACACCTTGTTCATCACCAATTAAATTTTGTCCGCCATCGCCTCTTGTTAAACTTAAATATGCCGTGCGGTATAGTTTTTCATTTGCGAAATATGGAAGCAGTGCATTGTTCTCATCATCCGGATGTGCAGCGATGTATAATACAGAAGCCAGCACATTTAGTTTTTTTATCTGCAATAATATTTCAGAGGAGGAATATGTTTTTTGAGACTGGGAGAAAGTGAATAATGAGCAGTGAACAGTGAACAGTGAAAGAAAAATCTTACGCATAATTTATGTAATTGTTGCACGAAAGTAACATCTCTTATATCAAAAATAAAAGCCGGACATTTTAAGTATCCGGCTTAATAAAAACTTTTAGTAAGATCTATTTTTTTGTATCTAGATCTAGATTTAGTTTAAGTCGCCCAAAATAATAAGCGCCATTATAACCCATTTGCTCTACACGGCGGCTATAAATAAAACGGCCGGAACTTTGGTTGGAGCTATGTGATTGAATATCCTGGTAAACATTAAATAAATTATTTGCACCAATAGTTGCTGTTACAGATTTTGTTATATCATACGACAATGAAAAATCTGTTACAACTTTCGATTTAAATGTTTGATCAGTACTTTCGGTTAGGCCGTTGAATGCATTCACTGACAGGTTAGGAGCAAAAAATTTAGTGCCATCAAGATATTGAACTTCGCCAAACCTTACAAAGCGAACCATTGCGCCGAATTTGCTATACTTATAATTGAAGGTAAGGCTTATCTTGCTTTTAGGATTTGCTACTTCAAACCTGCTCTCGTCTTCCCTGTTAAAATAATTTGCTAACTGGCCACCATTTACCAAAAGATCTGAGGCATGAACTATCGGGTTTCCATTAGCATCTTTTTTTATTTCATTATCAATAAAACTCATTGCAAGCGTTGTACGCAATGATTGTTTATGCTTTAAAGATTTATTATAAGAAAGAACTGCTTCCAGACCTTTTGCTTTGGTATCAACACCATTGGTAAAAAAGTTTGCCTGGTTTGCACCTGCATTATCTAATATTTGTTTTATCTGCGCATTTGTGCTGCCATTAAAGTTATTGGTTAATATGATCCTGTTTTTTATATCAACTTCATATGCATCAATTGTTACTTCAAATCCCGTAAAAGGCTTCGCAGTTAATCCAACTGAATAATTTTGACTGGTTTCTTCTTTAAGTGGTGGAATACCTAAGAGCCCTGCGGCCTGGCTGTCATTTGTTAATGTTGCTGCTTGTATTGGTGCTAGCGGAGTGCCTACAAATAATGTATTGGTTTTAGTGTAGAACCGCTGCTGCATTGAAGGCGCACGAAAGCCTGAACTTACAGATCCTCTTAAACTAAACTTATCGCTAAACAAATAACGGGTGCTGAATTTGTAATTAAATGTTGAGCCAAAATCACTGAAATGTTCATATCGTAAAGCACCTGTTATTAAAAATTTATTTGTAAGATCTTGTTCCAGATCCACGTAAACGGCTTGTGAATTACGTGTTTTATTTCCGCCGGCAGTAAACCCTGGAAATACCTGTGCACCCGGACCAACATTTGATGGAGCCGCATCATAGTTTTTATAGGAAGCTTCTTCACCAGTTCTTGTTCCAAAAGTTTCTGACCGGTATTCCAACCCTGTGGCTACATTCAAACCAGCCAGTACTCCAAACTTGCGGGAAAGATCTGCGTTAACAGTATTCTGTGAAAACTTTAGTCCACCCGGATCAAATGAAGTTTGAGGATTTGCAGTAACTGCAAACTGGGAATAGTTTACAGAATTTGCAACACCAAAATCGAATTTATTAGAGCCATAAGTATTGCTGATGTCAAAATTCCATTGATTAAATTTTGTGCGGAAACCAACAGCAGTTGAAAAATCAGTAATGTCTGTAAGTATTTGAGGAAGGAATCCATTTGGATATAAAGCAAGTGCCTGGGGTGCAAATTTTTGAGCGTTCCCAATATTTGCATATCCGCTTGGGTACCTGAAAACTCCTGTAGCAATACCTTTTTTATTGCTATATCCTCCAAATGCATACACTTCTCCATTAGCACTTACGGGGTAAGCAAAATCATAAAACACAGAGCCTGCTTTCATATCAGAATTTCCTACACGCATATCAACACTGTTTCTATTTAAGCCTCTTGCTGATAATATTCAATCATCTTTATTAACCCCGCTTACACCTGGATAAACGGCTCCTGTATAAGTGCCGGTTCGGTTTGTAGGTTCACGGTCGCTATATTCACCATTAAGATGTAAATAGCCTTTTCCAAGATTAAAACCATACCCAATTGATCCCTGTATAGTTCCTCCATCTTGCACTTTTACATTTGGGTCATCCGATTTATTTTGAATTTTATACAGCGCATAATTTTTAGGGTACTTAGTAATGTACTTTCCATAGCTTATTCCGGCTTCTAATATTCCTGTAGTTTTTTTCAAAATAATATTTATTACACCTGCAATAGCATCAGAACCATATTGTGCCGCAGCGCCATCTCTCAATATTTCAATTCTTTCTATGGCAGTTGCCGGTATAGTGCTTAAGTCGGTACTAACCTGGCCCCTGTTAATTGTTCCATTTACATTTACAAGCGCCGCCTGGTGCCTGCGTTTTCCATTTATCAAAACCAAAACCTGGTCTGTGCCTAATCCTCTTAATTGTGCAGGATCAAGATGGTCGGTACCATCTGCTACTGTTTGCCGTGATGATTGAAAAGAAGGCGCAATAAAATTTAATATCTGGTTAAGTTCAACCTGCCCGGATTGATTGATAACCTGCGCTACTGGGATCACATCTACCGGAACAGGTGTAGATAATTTACTTCTTCCTGCAGAACGGCTACCGACAATTACAATGTCTTCACCGGTGGTTGAAGAACTCATTGTAACATCTTCTGTTGATGTTTCATTTGCTTTTACCTCTATCCGCCTGTTGCTTAATTGATAGCCGGCATAAGAAATTAGAAGTGTGTATTTGCCCGGAGCAATTTTTAATTCATATTCGCCATTTTCATTTGTTGTTGTCCCTGTACTTTTTCCCTGTACTGTTACAGAAGCTTTTGCCAAAGGGCCCCGGTCATCTTTTACAACGCCTTTAATGGTGCCATTTTGAGCTTGTAAAAAAGAAAAAGAAAACAATAAAAAGGACAATGAAAGTAATACTTTGCGTAAGTGGATAATTTGTATCATAAGCTTATTTTTAAGGTTGATCAAAATTAAACATTAAAGCCGAATTACTTAAATTCGGCAAAAATTATAAATGATGTTTAGAAGATATTTAATGACTGAATTATTTTTTATTTTATTATCAAATTCATTATTGTTTGCACAAGCGCAGCAAACAAATGCTTATAAATATGCAATAACAAAACAGGTTAATTGCAAAAACGGGGCAGTTGTATCTGCGCATACATTGGCAAGCAAAGTAGGCGTGAAGATACTTAAGCAAGGCGGAAATGCAATTGATGCAGCCATTGCAACCCAATTAGCACTATCAGTTGTTTACCCCGGTGCAGGAAATATCGGCGGCGGCGGTTTTTTAGTTGCGCATTTAAAAAATGGTAAAAATATTTCTATAGATTACCGGGAGATGGCTCCTGCTGCGGCTTCCAGGGATATGTATTTGGATGCCAATGGTAATCCTGTTACCAGTTTATCTCTTGATGGTCATTTGGCAGAGGGTGTTCCGGGAACTGTTGCCGGAATTTTTGCCTGCATGAAATATGCAAAGCTTCCATTTAAAAAATTAATTCAGCCTGCTATTGATCTTGCAGAAAAAGGATTCGCACTTACCGAAGGC
>MWWJ01000050.1_pt1 | contig 12555 bp, 4 predicted proteins | sample 1047271 | NCBI WGS metagenome assembly MWWJ01 (sample SAMN06349965, study PRJNA376086) | soil metagenome | isolation source: CN-4 sample Antarctic (ecotone) soil | place: Antarctica | collected 2015-01-13 | reverse complement strand
AGGGCAAACCTTCAACACATCGACCAGGCTCCAGGCGTTTATAGCACCTACCGTATTCCTTCCAGCTTGATACCTCTACCAAACAGGTCCGCTTCAGGTAAGCCCGGCTAAGGTAGGGCAAAAATCCATAACTTAGACCGGTCAGAAAAACAATACCATAACCCACTATGGTTTGAGCTTGGGGAAGGGGCGCGAAGCACGCCCCTTCCCCAAGCTCAAACCGTGGTCCCTGCGGGGCAGCTCGTTCCCCTGGGGGCGCTGCCCCCTGCTCCCCCGAGGTAAAAAAGGCATAGAGCTAAGCCGCCTGCCTACTCCCTTTCCCCACTGCCCCATGCCCTACGCCGTTATCCGAGTTACCAAAATCAAGACCCAGGCTCACGCCCTCGCGGCCACCGGCCACAACTACCGGCAGGAGAAGCACCCCCACGAGATAACCAACGCCGACAAGGAGGCCCCCCACCCGAACCGGGAGTATATCAACCATGAGCAAAAGGACTACTGGAGCCTTTTGGAAGCCCGCATTCAGGAGGCCGGGGTAAAGCGCATCCGGTCCGATTCCGTGCGCGGGATGGAGGTGATTCTGACCGGTAGCCCGGAGGGGTTTGTACGTGGCCAGGACGGGCGAGCGGCCGACTATTCGAAGAGCAAATGGGCGCAGGACAATTTGAATTTTTTGAAGGAGCAGTTTGGTGCGAAGAACATCGTATCGTTCACGCTGCACCAGGACGAGAAGACCCCCCACATTCATGCCGTGCTGGCCCCCATCACGGAGAAGAACACCCTATCGGCCGACCAGCTATTCAACCCCAAGAGCTTGCGTCAGCTGCAAACCGAGTACGCCCAGGCAATGGCCCCGCATGGGTTTGAACGCGGCATCGAGCACAGCCAGGCCAAGCACGACCCCATGCAGCGACTGTACGGGTTGGAGGCCCAGCACGCGCAGCGCGTGGCCGAGCTGACCAGGCCCACAGCGCCGGCACCGGCATTCCAGCTCACCGACCCGCCGGCTGTGCCCTGGAAGCACGACGAATGGAAAGCCGGCGAGGAAGCGCGGATTAACGCCGAATTGGCCCGCCAAGCCGAAGCCGCGCGGGCGCAGCTCGCTGAGGTCGCCAAGCTCGCCCAGGCGAACACGGCCGCAACGGAGCAGGTGAGAGTGCTCCAAAAGCAGTTGAGCACGTCAGAGGGGCTAAAACAGGGTCATTTCGGGGCCTTGCAGACCAAGACCCAGGAGGAAGGTGTTTTGTCGCAGGACTACGACCGTACGGCCGTGCAGTACGCCCAGGGGGCTGATTTGCCCGAATTGCGCCAGTTTGGGCAGCAAGTGCGTGAGGAAACGCGCCAGGCGCTTGTGCTCACCCTAGAGCAGACTCTAGCCAAGCCGGTGAAGGACGCGCCCGACTTCCAGGCCAAATTGTTGGCCGCTGGCTATCGGGCGCAGCACGACGAGCAGAACGTCGGGGGAACGGTGCTCGTCCACGAGCTGACCGGGGCCAGGTTCAAAACGGCCGAGCTGCAACCCAACGGCCAGGCCATCGGCCCCCAGCTCACGGCCGCCGTCGAGCGCACCGCGCAGCAGGCCAAAAGCAAAAGTCAGAGCAAAGGTGGAGGGATAGGGATGGGCGGTAGGTAATCCATTCTAAAAGTCCAAATAGTTCGCCTTTTAGGCTACCGGAAAAAACACACCGCAAAACGCGCTTTTTTCCCCTGATATAAGAACCTAAGAAGCAACACCTCATAAGCTACTGATAATCAAGGGGGGTCTGTTAGCTACTAGCTAACGAGACGTTAGCTAGTAGCTATTTTTTGGTTAGCTAGTTAATGGCAAAAAAGGTGAGATTTTGTTAGCTTTTTCGTTATAATTAGCTAACAAGTTGCTACCTTTGGGCTAACAGAAAGTTAGCTTTTTTTCCGGTTTTTTCTAACAAAAAGTAGCCATTATGAAGTACAAATCGCTAACAAAGCAGGCCGAATTTGAGGAAAATCCGTTCGTTGAGCGGGCTATCGAGGACATTAAAATCGTCCAAAAGACCCAGCTTATTCGCCCCCAGAGCAATAAGGAAATCCAGCTAATTGTGAACTCTGGTACCGGCGAGGTGTCAGGCCACAGTGCGTTTATGCGCTACGTGGAGGTAGATGAGGCGCAGTTTGCAAAGGTGTATTTGAGCCAGTTTGCAGCCTTTTGGGAGCTTACTAAGCCAGCCATTAGGGTGTTTGGGTACATTCTTACCAGGCTAAAAATCAAGGAAGACTACTTCTATTTTGACATGGAAGACTGCATGGTATATACCCAATATACCCACCGGAATAACATCCTTACCGGGTTAGCTTGCCTAGTTGAGTGCGGTATAATTGCCCGTAGTACAAAGAGTTACAAATACTTTATAAACCCTCTGGTTGTGTTTAATGGCAACCGGGTGACGTTTGCTAAGACCTACATCAAGAAGAAAAAGGAAGTGAATGAGGCCCAATTGGACCTATTCAAAGAGGTGGAGGCATTGCCACCTGCAAAGCCTAAAAAGGTCGTTTCCACCGATAAAACGCAGCAAATCATAGAAAATAAGCGCAAGCGGCTGGCAGCCGACAAGCCCAAATCCTGATTGCCGGTATTTGATTCCATTCCCCCATTCAACATAGGTTAGACATGCTTAGCGCCGAAGAATACGCGCAGCTCCCGGACGAGCTGAAGTACCCGCCTCACGTCGCTGGCCCGCCAGTGCTGGCCACCATCGAGGAGCAAGACCTGAAACGGGGTTGGTGCTGGTATCCACGTCTGTCTAAGCCGCAGGAAGGAATTAGAATAAGGTTACTAGAAACAGGTGAGGAGTGGTTTCTAAAGGAAATGCTCTACCAAGCAATTTTTACCCCAGATGGTGAAAAGCCATTGCCTGAATCAATCATAGAATTGCCCGAGATAAACAGGTATATCGCTGACTTTGGTAGGCAAGGCGATATATGCTGTATAGCTGAACAGAAGGGAATTTTGGTAGGAGCAATATGGAGTAGGCTATTCAGCAAAGAGCAGAAAGGATATGGTTTTTTTGATGAGCAGACCCCAGAAATAAGCATGGCCTTAAAACCTGCACATAGGGGGCAAGGGATAGGAACCATGCTTTTAAATGCGCTAATAGAAACGCTTTATAAACAGGGTTACAAGCAACTTTCCCTCAGCGTTGATAAGCGCAATCGAGCTTTAGACTTGTATGAAAAGACAGGATTCGAGGTAGTTTCAGAGGGAGGAAATAGTCTGACGATGGTAAGAATACAGGCAGCTTGACCTTATGCCTTTTTACCTCGGGGGGCAGGGGCAGCGCCCCAGGAGAACGAGTTGAGCAGGGGGCAGTGGGGAAAAAAGGCCCACAGCTCGGTACCTAACAAGAGGGAAAGAAAAATCCCCGGCCAAGCAGTAGAGGGCGAACCTTCAACACTGCTGGCCGGGGATTCAGGCATTTATGACCGCTCGCCGTATTCCTTCCTGCTTGATACCTCTACCAACCAAGTCCGCTTCGGGTAAGCAGGGCGAAGATAGGGCAAAAATCCGTAACTTAGACCGGCCAGAAAAACAAAGCCATAACCCACTATGGTTTGGACTTGGGCAAGGGGCCTGCTACGCGCCCCTTGCCCAAGTCCAAACCGTGGTCCCTGCGGGGCAGCTCGTTCCCCTGGGGGCTCCGCCCCCTGCTCCCCCGAGGTAAGAAAGGCATGGGGCCAAGCTGCCTGCTCATCCTTCATTCCCCACCGCCCCATGCCCTACGCTGTTATCCGAGTTGCCAAAATCAAGACCCAGGCGCACGCCCTGTCGGCCACCGGCCACAACTACCGCCAGGAGCAGCACCCCCACGCGATAGGCAACGCTGACAAGGAGGCCCCCCACCCAAACCGGGAGTATATTAACCACGAGCAAAAAGACTACTGGAGCCTTTTGGAAGCCCGCATTCAGGAAGCCGGAGTGAAGCGCATCCGGTCGGATTCCGTGCGCGGCATGGAGGTGATTCTGACCGGCAGCCCGGAGGGGTTTGTACGTGGCCAGGACGGGCGAACGGCCGACTACTCCAAAAGCAAATGGGCGCAGGACAATTTGAATTTTTTGAAGGAGCAGTTTGGGGCCAAGAACATTGTATCGTTCACGCTGCACCAAGACGAAAAGACCCCGCACATTCACGCCGTGCTGGCCCCCATCACGGACAAGAACACCTTGTCGGCCGATCAGCTATTCAACCCCAAGAGCTTGCGTGAGCTGCAAACCCAATACGCTCAGGCAATGGCCCCGCACGGGTTTGAACGCGGCATCGAGCACAGCCAGGCCAAGCACGACCCCATGCAGCGCCTGTACGGGTTGGAGGCCCAGCACGCGCAGCGCGTGGCCGAGCTGACCAGGCCCACAGCGCCGGCACCGGCATTCCAGCTCACCGACCCGCCGGCCGTGCCCTGGAAGCACGACGAATGGAAAGCCGGCGAGGAAGCGCGGATTAACGCCGAATTGGCCCGCCAAGCCGAAGCCGCGCGGACGCAGCTCGCCGAGGTCGCCAAGCTCGCCCAGGCGAACACGGCCGCAACAGAGCAGGTGAGAGTGCTCCAAAAGCAGTTGAGCACGTCAGAGGGGCTAAAACAGGGCCATTTCGGGGCCTTGCAGACCAAGACCCAGGAGGAAGGTATTTTGTCGCAGGACTACGACCGCACGGCCGTGCAGTACGCCCAGGGGGCCGATTTGCCCGAATTGCGCCAGTTTGGGCAGCAAGTGCGTGAGGAAACGCGCCAGGCGCTTGTGCTCACCCTAGAGCAGACCCTAGCCAAGCCGGTGAAGGACGCGCCCGACTTCCAAGCCAAGTTGTTGGCCGCTGGCTACCGGGCGCAGCGCGACGAGCAGAACGCCGGGGGAACGGTGCTCGTCCACGAGCTGACCGGGGCCAGGTTCAAAACGGCAGAGCTGCAACCCAACGGCCAGGCCATCGGCCCCCAGCTCACGGCCGCCGTCGAGCGCACCGCGCAGCAGACCAAAAGCAAAAGTCAGAGCAAGGGTGGAGGGATAGGGATGGGCGGTAGGTAACCCATTCTAAAAGCCCAAATATTTCGCCTTGTAGACTACCGGAAAAAACACACCGCAAAACGCACTTTTTTCCCCTGATATAAGAACCTAAGAAGCAACACCTCATAAGCTACTGATACTCAAGGGGGGTCTGTTAGCTACTAGCTAACGAGACGTTAGCTAGTAGCTATTTTTTGGTTAGCTAGTCAATGGCAAAAAAGGTGAGATTTTGTTAGCTTTTTCGTTATAATTAGCTAACAAGTTGCTACCTTTGGGCTAACAGAAAGTTAGCTTTTTTTCCGGTTTTTTCTAACAAAAAGTAGCCATTATGAAGTACAAATCGCTAACAAAGCAGGCCGAATTTGAGGAAAATCCGTTCGTTGAGCGGGCTATCGAGGACATTAAAATCGTCCAAAAGACCCAGCTTATTCGCCCCCAGAGCAATAAGGAAATCCAGCTAATTGTGAACTCTGGTACCGGCGAGGTGTCAGGCCACAGTGCGTTTATGCGCTACGTGGAGGTAGATGAGGCGCAGTTTGCAAAGGTGTATTTGAGCCAGTTTGCAGCCTTTTGGGAGCTTACTAAGCCAGCCATTAGGGTGTTTGGGTACATTCTTACCAGGCTAAAAATCAAGGAAGACTACTTCTATTTTGACATGGAAGACTGCATGGTATATACCCAATATACCCACCGGAATAACATCCTTACCGGGTTAGCTTGCCTAGTTGAGTGCGGTATAATTGCCCGTAGTACAAAGAGTTACAAATACTTTATAAACCCTCTGGTTGTGTTTAATGGCAACCGAGTGACGTTTGCTAAGACCTACATCAAGAAGAAAAAGGAAGTGAATGAGGCCCAATTGGACCTATTCAAAGAGGTAGAGGCATTGCCACCTGCAAAGCCTAAAAAGGTCGTTTCCGTCGATAAAACGCAGCAAATCATAGAAAATAAGCGCAAGCGGCATGAGGCTAACAAGCCTAAGTAGGGGGCAGTGGGGAAAGGGAGTAGGCAGGCGGCTTAGCCCGATGCCTTTTTTACCTCGGGGGAGCAGGGGGCAGAGCCCCCAGGAGAACTTCAAAGAAAGATGATATGCTAACGAAGACCAATCTGCTCATTCTCTTGGGTTTATTAAGTGCCACCTCTTGCAATATGAGTGATGATTACCAGGACTTAGGTAATAATTATCAGTACATTGGTGAGGGAGGAAATTTAAACTATATAATTGGTAATCAGTCAGTTTATCCTAAGGTTATAGAATTCGAGTCGGATGAGAAATTTATTGTTTTAGCACAGCAGCCAAAGTATGAAGAGTATAAATATCTACTAGGCGAAGAACTGTCCAACAAGTATGAGATTTATGCCCAATACATATCTGATTCAGTCACTCTGAAAAAGGATTATGCTAAGTTCAATTCTCATCAGATAAGAGAGTCAAAGCCTTTGTATAGCCTGTTAAAAGCTCGCGGGCTAACTGATAAGAATATGCCTGAAGATTGGGCTGTAAGAGAGGTAGTCGCGGATAGTATTCTGAAGACTGACTCTTACTACCAGGACGTATTTAGCCGCAAGGTTAACTATTGGATTATCGACAAAGAAAGCGACAGGCTTTATGGTCCTTATAACCTTGCTCAATTCGATAATCAGTGCAAGTTGTTGAAAATAACTCTTGAGTTGAATACAAAAGAGCCTGACCGAGTAGAGGGCAAACCTTCAACACATCGACCAGGCTCCAGGCGTTTATAGCACCTACCGTATTCCTTCCAGCTTGATACCTCTACCAAACAGGTCCGCTTCAGGTAAGCCCGGCTAAGGTAGGGCAAAAATCCATAACTTAGACCGGTCAGAAAAACAATACCATAACCCACTATGGTTTGAGCTTGGGGAAGGGGCGCGAAGCACGCCCCTTCCCCAAGCTCAAACCGTGGTCCCTGCGGGGCAGCTCGTTCCCCTGGGGGCGCTGCCCCCTGCTCCCCCGAGGTAAAAAAGGCATAGAGCTAAGCCGCCTGCCTACTCCCTTTCCCCACTGCCCCATGCCCTACGCCGTTATCCGAGTTACCAAAATCAAGACCCAGGCTCACGCCCTCGCGGCCACCGGCCACAACTACCGGCAGGAGAAGCACCCCCACGAGATAACCAACGCCGACAAGGAGGCCCCCCACCCGAACCGGGAGTATATCAACCATGAGCAAAAGGACTACTGGAGCCTTTTGGAAGCCCGCATTCAGGAGGCCGGGGTAAAGCGCATCCGGTCCGATTCCGTGCGCGGGATGGAGGTGATTCTGACCGGTAGCCCGGAGGGGTTTGTACGTGGCCAGGACGGGCGAGCGGCCGACTATTCGAAGAGCAAATGGGCGCAGGACAATTTGAATTTTTTGAAGGAGCAGTTTGGTGCGAAGAACATCGTATCGTTCACGCTGCACCAGGACGAGAAGACCCCCCACATTCATGCCGTGCTGGCCCCCATCACGGAGAAGAACACCCTATCGGCCGACCAGCTATTCAACCCCAAGAGCTTGCGTCAGCTGCAAACCGAGTACGCCCAGGCAATGGCCCCGCATGGGTTTGAACGCGGCATCGAGCACAGCCAGGCCAAGCACGACCCCATGCAGCGACTGTACGGGTTGGAGGCCCAGCACGCGCAGCGCGTGGCCGAGCTGACCAGGCCCACAGCGCCGGCACCGGCATTCCAGCTCACCGACCCGCCGGCTGTGCCCTGGAAGCACGACGAATGGAAAGCCGGCGAGGAAGCGCGGATTAACGCCGAATTGGCCCGCCAAGCCGAAGCCGCGCGGGCGCAGCTCGCTGAGGTCGCCAAGCTCGCCCAGGCGAACACGGCCGCAACGGAGCAGGTGAGAGTGCTCCAAAAGCAGTTGAGCACGTCAGAGGGGCTAAAACAGGGTCATTTCGGGGCCTTGCAGACCAAGACCCAGGAGGAAGGTGTTTTGTCGCAGGACTACGACCGTACGGCCGTGCAGTACGCCCAGGGGGCTGATTTGCCCGAATTGCGCCAGTTTGGGCAGCAAGTGCGTGAGGAAACGCGCCAGGCGCTTGTGCTCACCCTAGAGCAGACTCTAGCCAAGCCGGTGAAGGACGCGCCCGACTTCCAGGCCAAATTGTTGGCCGCTGGCTATCGGGCGCAGCACGACGAGCAGAACGTCGGGGGAACGGTGCTCGTCCACGAGCTGACCGGGGCCAGGTTCAAAACGGCCGAGCTGCAACCCAACGGCCAGGCCATCGGCCCCCAGCTCACGGCCGCCGTCGAGCGCACCGCGCAGCAGGCCAAAAGCAAAAGTCAGAGCAAAGGTGGAGGGATAGGGATGGGCGGTAGGTAATCCATTCTAAAAGTCCAAATAGTTCGCCTTTTAGGCTACCGGAAAAAACACACCGCAAAACGCGCTTTTTTCCCCTGATATAAGAACCTAAGAAGCAACACCTCATAAGCTACTGATAATCAAGGGGGGTCTGTTAGCTACTAGCTAACGAGACGTTAGCTAGTAGCTATTTTTTGGTTAGCTAGTTAATGGCAAAAAAGGTGAGATTTTGTTAGCTTTTTCGTTATAATTAGCTAACAAGTTGCTACCTTTGGGCTAACAGAAAGTTAGCTTTTTTTCCGGTTTTTTCTAACAAAAAGTAGCCATTATGAAGTACAAATCGCTAACAAAGCAGGCCGAATTTGAGGAAAATCCGTTCGTTGAGCGGGCTATCGAGGACATTAAAATCGTCCAAAAGACCCAGCTTATTCGCCCCCAGAGCAATAAGGAAATCCAGCTAATTGTGAACTCTGGTACCGGCGAGGTGTCAGGCCACAGTGCGTTTATGCGCTACGTGGAGGTAGATGAGGCGCAGTTTGCAAAGGTGTATTTGAGCCAGTTTGCAGCCTTTTGGGAGCTTACTAAGCCAGCCATTAGGGTGTTTGGGTACATTCTTACCAGGCTAAAAATCAAGGAAGACTACTTCTATTTTGACATGGAAGACTGCATGGTATATACCCAATATACCCACCGGAATAACATCCTTACCGGGTTAGCTTGCCTAGTTGAGTGCGGTATAATTGCCCGTAGTACAAAGAGTTACAAATACTTTATAAACCCTCTGGTTGTGTTTAATGGCAACCGGGTGACGTTTGCTAAGACCTACATCAAGAAGAAAAAGGAAGTGAATGAGGCCCAATTGGACCTATTCAAAGAGGTGGAGGCATTGCCACCTGCAAAGCCTAAAAAGGTCGTTTCCACCGATAAAACGCAGCAAATCATAGAAAATAAGCGCAAGCGGCTGGCAGCCGACAAGCCCAAATCCTGATTGCCGGTATTTGATTCCATTCCCCCATTCAACATAGGTTAGACATGCTTAGCGCCGAAGAATACGCGCAGCTCCCGGACGAGCTGAAGTACCCGCCTCACGTCGCTGGCCCGCCAGTGCTGGCCACCATCGAGGAGCAAGACCTGAAACGGGGTTGGTGCTGGTATCCACGTCTGTCTAAGCCGCAGGAAGGAATTAGAATAAGGTTACTAGAAACAGGTGAGGAGTGGTTTCTAAAGGAAATGCTCTACCAAGCAATTTTTACCCCAGATGGTGAAAAGCCATTGCCTGAATCAATCATAGAATTGCCCGAGATAAACAGGTATATCGCTGACTTTGGTAGGCAAGGCGATATATGCTGTATAGCTGAACAGAAGGGAATTTTGGTAGGAGCAATATGGAGTAGGCTATTCAGCAAAGAGCAGAAAGGATATGGTTTTTTTGATGAGCAGACCCCAGAAATAAGCATGGCCTTAAAACCTGCACATAGGGGGCAAGGGATAGGAACCATGCTTTTAAATGCGCTAATAGAAACGCTTTATAAACAGGGTTACAAGCAACTTTCCCTCAGCGTTGATAAGCGCAATCGAGCTTTAGACTTGTATGAAAAGACAGGATTCGAGGTAGTTTCAGAGGGAGGAAATAGTCTGACGATGGTAAGAATACAGGCAGCTTGACCTTATGCCTTTTTACCTCGGGGGGCAGGGGCAGCGCCCCAGGAGAACGAGTTGAGCAGGGGGCAGTGGGGAAAAAAGGCCCACAGCTCGGTACCTAACAAGAGGGAAAGAAAAATCCCCGGCCAAGCAGTAGAGGGCGAACCTTCAACACTGCTGGCCGGGGATTCAGGCATTTATGACCGCTCGCCGTATTCCTTCCTGCTTGATACCTCTACCAACCAAGTCCGCTTCGGGTAAGCAGGGCGAAGATAGGGCAAAAATCCGTAACTTAGACCGGCCAGAAAAACAAAGCCATAACCCACTATGGTTTGGACTTGGGCAAGGGGCCTGCTACGCGCCCCTTGCCCAAGTCCAAACCGTGGTCCCTGCGGGGCAGCTCGTTCCCCTGGGGGCTCCGCCCCCTGCTCCCCCGAGGTAAGAAAGGCATGGGGCCAAGCTGCCTGCTCATCCTTCATTCCCCACCGCCCCATGCCCTACGCTGTTATCCGAGTTGCCAAAATCAAGACCCAGGCGCACGCCCTGTCGGCCACCGGCCACAACTACCGCCAGGAGCAGCACCCCCACGCGATAGGCAACGCTGACAAGGAGGCCCCCCACCCAAACCGGGAGTATATTAACCACGAGCAAAAAGACTACTGGAGCCTTTTGGAAGCCCGCATTCAGGAAGCCGGAGTGAAGCGCATCCGGTCGGATTCCGTGCGCGGCATGGAGGTGATTCTGACCGGCAGCCCGGAGGGGTTTGTACGTGGCCAGGACGGGCGAACGGCCGACTACTCCAAAAGCAAATGGGCGCAGGACAATTTGAATTTTTTGAAGGAGCAGTTTGGGGCCAAGAACATTGTATCGTTCACGCTGCACCAAGACGAAAAGACCCCGCACATTCACGCCGTGCTGGCCCCCATCACGGACAAGAACACCTTGTCGGCCGATCAGCTATTCAACCCCAAGAGCTTGCGTGAGCTGCAAACCCAATACGCTCAGGCAATGGCCCCGCACGGGTTTGAACGCGGCATCGAGCACAGCCAGGCCAAGCACGACCCCATGCAGCGCCTGTACGGGTTGGAGGCCCAGCACGCGCAGCGCGTGGCCGAGCTGACCAGGCCCACAGCGCCGGCACCGGCATTCCAGCTCACCGACCCGCCGGCCGTGCCCTGGAAGCACGACGAATGGAAAGCCGGCGAGGAAGCGCGGATTAACGCCGAATTGGCCCGCCAAGCCGAAGCCGCGCGGACGCAGCTCGCCGAGGTCGCCAAGCTCGCCCAGGCGAACACGGCCGCAACAGAGCAGGTGAGAGTGCTCCAAAAGCAGTTGAGCACGTCAGAGGGGCTAAAACAGGGCCATTTCGGGGCCTTGCAGACCAAGACCCAGGAGGAAGGTATTTTGTCGCAGGACTACGACCGCACGGCCGTGCAGTACGCCCAGGGGGCCGATTTGCCCGAATTGCGCCAGTTTGGGCAGCAAGTGCGTGAGGAAACGCGCCAGGCGCTTGTGCTCACCCTAGAGCAGACCCTAGCCAAGCCGGTGAAGGACGCGCCCGACTTCCAAGCCAAGTTGTTGGCCGCTGGCTACCGGGCGCAGCGCGACGAGCAGAACGCCGGGGGAACGGTGCTCGTCCACGAGCTGACCGGGGCCAGGTTCAAAACGGCAGAGCTGCAACCCAACGGCCAGGCCATCGGCCCCCAGCTCACGGCCGCCGTCGAGCGCACCGCGCAGCAGACCAAAAGCAAAAGTCAGAGCAAGGGTGGAGGGATAGGGATGGGCGGTAGGTAACCCATTCTAAAAGCCCAAATATTTCGCCTTGTAGACTACCGGAAAAAACACACCGCAAAACGCACTTTTTTCCCCTGATATAAGAACCTAAGAAGCAACACCTCATAAGCTACTGATACTCAAGGGGGGTCTGTTAGCTACTAGCTAACGAGACGTTAGCTAGTAGCTATTTTTTGGTTAGCTAGTCAATGGCAAAAAAGGTGAGATTTTGTTAGCTTTTTCGTTATAATTAGCTAACAAGTTGCTACCTTTGGGCTAACAGAAAGTTAGCTTTTTTTCCGGTTTTTTCTAACAAAAAGTAGCCATTATGAAGTACAAATCGCTAACAAAGCAGGCCGAATTTGAGGAAAATCCGTTCGTTGAGCGGGCTATCGAGGACATTAAAATCGTCCAAAAGACCCAGCTTATTCGCCCCCAGAGCAATAAGGAAATCCAGCTAATTGTGAACTCTGGTACCGGCGAGGTGTCAGGCCACAGTGCGTTTATGCGCTACGTGGAGGTAGATGAGGCGCAGTTTGCAAAGGTGTATTTGAGCCAGTTTGCAGCCTTTTGGGAGCTTACTAAGCCAGCCATTAGGGTGTTTGGGTACATTCTTACCAGGCTAAAAATCAAGGAAGACTACTTCTATTTTGACATGGAAGACTGCATGGTATATACCCAATATACCCACCGGAATAACATCCTTACCGGGTTAGCTTGCCTAGTTGAGTGCGGTATAATTGCCCGTAGTACAAAGAGTTACAAATACTTTATAAACCCTCTGGTTGTGTTTAATGGCAACCG
>MWWJ01000049.1_pt1 | contig 12573 bp, 13 predicted proteins | sample 1047271 | NCBI WGS metagenome assembly MWWJ01 (sample SAMN06349965, study PRJNA376086) | soil metagenome | isolation source: CN-4 sample Antarctic (ecotone) soil | place: Antarctica | collected 2015-01-13 | reverse complement strand
CGACAATCGCGCTTCGATGAATCCGCAAGGCCTCGCGCCACACACGCTCATCACGTGGCGCGGCTGTGTGGACGGGCGCAGATTGTTTTTGCTGCGTCAACCCTTCAACACGCGCCTCTGCTTTCGGCTCCGCCGTCAAGCCGCCCTCTTTCATTCGCGCGAGGCTCGTGCGATACGGCGCGGGCGGATCACCGCCGAGATCGTAGTCGTCATTCGTCATCGGCGTCGTGATGTCGTTGTGCCCGTCAACGACAATCGCGCTTCGATGAATCCGCAAGGCCTCGCGCCACACACGCTCATCACGTGGCGCGGCTGTGTGGACGGGCGCAGATTGTTTTTGCTGCGTCAACCCTTCAACACGCGCCTCTGCTTTCGGAAGCGACGGCGCAACGAGCGCGAACACGATGACGAGCAACGCGATACTGACGCACAAGATTTTTTGTTTGTTCATAGTCTTCTTTCCAAACCCGCTGTGATGCAAGATGCGGAGTATCATTGTCCAGCCTTAGATTTATTTCAAGACTTCTTAGAGACGAATGGTTTGATAAAGAGTAGAGGGATGCGGCGATGTTCAGCCTTATCGAGCGCGCGGCGTTATATTTCGCACTGATAACGTATAATCATTTGCGGGGAGCTGATGATAAATGAAACGGGTAGCGTTGCTTGGGAATGCTGGAGGCGGGGAATCAACGCTCGGTCTGAAACTGTCCGTCGGCAAAAACATCCCTCTTCACTTTACGGATCAACTGCAATGGAAGCCTGGCGGGGCGGCTGTCCCTGACACTGAGTTTGAAAAACTGCACGATGAGATTCTCGCTCAGGAGCGTTGGATCATTGATGGATTTGGAACTTATCCGACATACCTGCGGCGTCTCGACGCAGCCGACACGATCATCTTGATTGACCATCCCATCTGGCGGCATTATCTGTGGACGATGCGTAGAAATTTCTTGAGCGTGTTTGCGACGCTGCTCGGGTTTCCTGAAAAACAGTCCTTTGATTCGACGCACTTTTTGGATAGCTAGGTTCATGTGGTTCGTTCATAAAAACTTTACTCCGACCAACAGAGGGATGATCGCGCGCTACGCCGCAACGAAGAACGTCTTTCATCTTCGCTCACCGAAAGACATCAAAATGTTTTGCGAAGAATATTCTTTATCATAACCCGATAGCCTTAACCTTAAAGGAAAATACCAGCAGCTAATTGCTCTATATTAGGGTGAACATGATGAGAGGAAAATGGGAAATACGACCTTATATCGCGCTTGTCCTTTTTACCATCTTGTTTCTTTTTCTTTCGCCTTGTTCCTTTGCTCAGCTGAATAAAATCGAGGCAATTGAGTTTAAGTCTGTGTGAAATGGGTTAGGCCCGACTTCTCAATCAAAGGTTTCTATTAAAGAGAAGAATGGTGAATTCTATTTCAAGGGTAAACGAGTTAGTAAAGGATTGATTGAAGAGTTGCTGAAAGAGATAAAGACATCAATTCAAACTCCAAATTTAGAAAATCTCGGTATAACCGAATTATGGCTTCAGGCCTTTTCAGAAAGCGCTCTGCCTGAAAGATTAAAGAAATCACATCAGAGTGAAAAGGATTTATTTTTAACTTCTTTTCGAGACATCAAATTGGTTGAAAAGTTATTGCCTGAAATTCTCAGGGGAGGATGGACTGATGATTACCCAGACTTTGAACTTCAGATTCAGAATAAAGACGGCTCCCTAGTAACAATCAGTTCCAGCAGGCAAAATATTTTTATGATTCCTTTTGTCATTAATGAAAATGCTGAGACTCGCTTTAGCTATAATGCAAATTTGAGTCGAGCGATTGCCGCGTTACTTCCCGAAAAGTTTACAAATCGTGAGCGTTTAAGTGGCGAGCAATTGTCTAATCGAATTGCCGAAAGAGTAATGCTTGAGATCGAAGAAAAGTTCAATCGCCTGGAAACAAAAAACAAGATTGGAACGGAACTAAAGCAACTTGAAGAGCGATACACTTTGAAAAAGACTGCTATCAACGGCATTTCATCTGTTGATGTAGGGACGCTTGATTATTCAACCGAAAAATTTCCACGTTGGAATGCCGAATTGCATAGAAATGATTTGCCGCAGAATATTATCATCGGAATCAGCCTTCCTTATGAAAACAATAAACTGACAAATTTTAATCTTTTTCTGAGCAAGATCGATTCACTGGTTGACCTTGCGTTGTCTGTGCCTTGGTTTTCAAAATATCTCTTAGAACATCCTGATACAACAATGGAGATTCGGTTTGTTACTGATCGGTCGATGAGTCCGAAAGCTGTTGGCTACTTTTTAGAAACTCTAAAGGAATTAGGAGCGAAAGATTTTGCTGCAAAAGTGCAAGGACAACTTCCTGAAAGTGTTTTCCTTGAAGTTTCGGAAAAGGATGGATGGTCGCGGTGGGTAGTATTACCAGATCGGAAAATGATTCTGTTTGATTTTCAAGGGGACAAAGTGCTTCGATGGGGACTTGAATCTTTCGAGAGTCATACCAGATACGATACAAAATATTGGCACATGACTGGAGCACTAATTTCTCCGAATGGTGAAATCGAAATTAGGTAGCTTCGTATATGCTTTAATTGTTGATGCTGACCAACAACTATTCAACACGCTATGACGGATGAACGCAGAGAAGAAGAGCGCACAAACATTTCGCTGCTGGTACGTTGGGAAGGTGCGACGGGCGCGGATACGTCGCGGCTGACGGACATCGGACTCGGCGGATGTTTCATTGACACGCTGGGGCAGGTCACGCCTGGCGAGTTAATCGAACTGGCGATTGAGACGCCAACGGGCGAGTGGCTGCGTTTGCGCGGCGAAGTCGCTTTCTATCAACCCAACATCGGGTTTAGCGTGTGCTTCACCTTCCTGACGGAAGAAGAGCAGGAAGCGATTCAACAGTTGATGAATGGATAAGTCGAGCCATTTTGTGGTACACAAAGCGACAGTCGCCCCCAAACAGTAATGCAGTGATAGGCAATAGAAGTGGTAATGAGTGATGAGTAAGAATTGATACGCGGCGAGTCATGTGTTAATGAGACGCGATTGTCTTCAACTCATTACACATCACTTCCATTCACCACTGCACTTCCAAGGAGTTTGAATATGCCGCGCAACTTGACGATGGATAATCGGACTGGGCCACGTTATCCGGTGGCGTTGCTGGTGCAGGCTGAGTGGGATACGGAGGCGGGAGCGCACGTCGTGGCTGAAGGCGAGACGGAGAACGTCGGCCCCGAAGGCGCGCTCGTGCATTTGCAGCGCGAGTTACCGGACGTTGGCAGTCGCGTGCAACTGCGAGTGTTGAGCGAAGAAGGAGAGAAACTCCAGGTCGTGACGGAGGTCTTGCGGATCGAACGCAACGCCGCTCACCCGCTCGCCGCGCTGATGCTGCTCGACGCCCTTGACGAATGGCGCGGCCTCGTCTGGGAGCCATCCGCGCCGCTCCTCGTCCAGCGCGTCTCAAACGACGAAGATGATGAAGAAGACGATGAAGTTACACACTAGAAAAGCAAGGATGAATCAGGAAGGATGAAGGAAAAGCAGGGTGAAGGGGGAAGGGTGTAGGGTGTAGTGAAAGATACAAGTCTCTGTCTTGCGTTCGGATTGACTGTCAGAGTTAAGAGGCAGCACAAAAACCGTTCTCCGTTCTTCCCTACACCCAACACCCTACACCCTACACCCTTCTTCTATCATCCCTCCTAACTCATCATTGCTCTTCACGCGGGGGTTTGCTTTGGACGATAAGAAAGAAAATGGAAGCGTAGCGGAGACGGTGGCGGTGGCGAACGCTGAGGCGTCTTGGGCACAGTCGCGCACTGTCTTGCGTGTGATCGTGCTGGTGCTGGTGGTGGCGGCAACGTTGTGGCTGCTGTACGCGCTGCAAAGCGTGATCCTGCTGGTGGTGCTGGCAATCTTCTTCGCGTACCTGATCGCGCCGCTCGTCGAGTTTGTCAGTCGCCCTTTCAAGATGCGCGGGCGCGAGCGTGTGATGCCGCGTGCGGCGGCGATTGGCGTTGTCTATCTGGCGATGTTTGGTTCAATCGGTGTCACCATCTCGCTGCTGCTGCCGCGCATCAGCACGCAGATCACGCAGTTCGTCCAGCAGGTTCCAAAATACATCGCGTCGGCCAGCGCACGCGCGCAGGGTCTGAACAATATCTATGACCGCTTTCAACTTCCGGCGGGAATTCGTACCGCCGTCAACGACCTAGTCACGCGAGTCATCAATTCGGCGGAAGCTTATTCGACCGAGAACGTCAGCTTTCTGGTCGCGTGGGTTGGCTACCTGCCCTGGCTGGTCTTGATTCCGATACTCGCATTTTTTCTCTTGAAGGATGTGGAGAGTTTCCGTCGTTCTGCCTTGCAGATGTTACCGACGGGTCGCTGGCGCTGGCGCGGCGACGAATTTTTTCAGGACGTGAACAGCACGCTCGCCGCATACATCCGCGCGCAACTGACAGCCTGTCTCATCATCGGCACGATCTCAACGATTGGCTTCTGGGCTATCGGCGTGCCTTACTACTTTCTGCTCGGCCTCATCTCCGGCTTCTTTGAATTCATCCCGCTCGCGGGGCCGTTGCTGGTTGCTGTCCTCGTCGCACTGATCGCGAGTTTTAATTCGCTCGGACAGGCGGGCGCGGTGCTCATCTTTCTCTTCGTGCTTCGCATCGTCGAAGACTATGTGATTTATCCGCGCGTCATCGGACAGGGGATTCACCTGCATCCGTTGGCGGTGATTCTGGCAATTCTGGCAGGCGCGGAACTGGCGGGCATCACTGGAATCTTTCTGGCGATTCCGGTGATCGCCATCGCCACCGTCAGCTATCGCCACTGGCTCGAACACAAAGGCAGCGAGGGCTTCGTCGCAGACTTTTTGAAACCGGCAGAGCAAGCCATCATGTCACCGTCACCTGTGGCAATCGAGCAAGAAGCACTTCAAGCCGAGCAGGCTGCTTCCGCTTCGCAACCAACTCCGAAGCCGCGTGCGGCAACTCCCAACTCAACGCCCACGCATCCCACCATCGAGACCACACCCGAAGAGATGGCACGCGCCCGCCCCGATCTTTCACGCGAGTCATCAATTCGGCGGAAGCTTATTCGACCGAGAACGTCAGCTTTCTGGTCGCGTGGGTTGGCTACCTGCCCTGGCTGGTCTTGATTCCGATACTCGCATTTTTTCTCTTGAAGGATGTGGAGAGTTTCCGTCGTTCTGCCTTGCAGATGTTACCGACGGGTCGCTGGCGCTGGCGCGGCGACGAATTTTTTCAGGACGTGAACAGCACGCTCGCCGCATACATCCGCGCGCAACTGACAGCCTGTCTCATCATCGGCACGATCTCAACGATTGGCTTCTGGGCTATCGGCGTGCCTTACTACTTTCTGCTCGGCCTCATCTCCGGCTTCTTTGAATTCATCCCGCTCGCGGGGCCGTTGCTGGTTGCTGTCCTCGTCGCACTGATCGCGAGTTTTAATTCGCTCGGACAGGCGGGCGCGGTGCTCATCTTTCTCTTCGTGCTTCGCATCGTCGAAGACTATGTGATTTATCCGCGCGTCATCGGACAGGGGATTCACCTGCATCCGTTGGCGGTGATTCTGGCAATTCTGGCAGGCGCGGAACTGGCGGGCATCACTGGAATCTTTCTGGCGATTCCGGTGATCGCCATCGCCACCGTCAGCTATCGCCACTGGCTCGAACACAAAGGCAGCGAGGGCTTCGTCGCAGACTTTTTGAAACCGGCAGAGCAAGCCATCATGTCACCGTCACCTGTGGCAATCGAGCAAGAAGCACTTCAAGCCGAGCAGGCTGCTTCCGCTTCGCAACCAACTCCGAAGCCGCGTGCGGCAACTCCCAACTCAACGCCCACGCATCCCACCATCGAGACCACACCCGAAGAGATGGCACGCGCCCGCCCCGATCTTCTTTCCGGCGAACTTCAAAAGCCGACTTTGGACTGACGATTGAATTGACTCTGTCGAAATTGTTCCGCCTATCCGTAAAATGTTAAGGTATGGATGAGAAGGAATTTTGTTATGCAAAGTAAATTCGTCACGTTCGATGCTCTAACGCAATCAGATTTGTGGCAGAAATTTGAAGCGTCGGCACAGAAGAAACGTCGCCGCCCGATTGATTTACTGGCTGAAGTGATTGCCGACTTTCTTGAAACGCAGGATGACGTTGCCTTGTTCGATTCGATAGAACGCGACTTGCGCCACACGGGTTATACGGAAGACGATTCGGTTGAACTCGTTAAGTCTTATCGTGCTTCGCGGAGAAAATAGATGGCGCGCAAAGACCGGATTCCCGTTGTCTTTGACACCAGCCTTTCCATCACGCGCTTCTTGCCTCACAAGAAAAACTACGACAATATGTTTCTCGATACGGCTTACGCAGGCAAAGCAAAACTTCTCATTTCCCGCGACCAATCGTGTATACTATAGTTATCATATATGAAGCCAGCAAAACAACAAACTGGAGTTAGCATAATGGAAAAACAAACTGGATATTCGATTTATAACGAGGACACTAAAAGGCGAACCAGACAAAATACATTCTCAAGTCTTTATCCTGAATTACCCAATAAAAAATTTGACATAATTTATGCTGACCCCCCCTGGGATTACAATGGGAAATTGCAATTCGATAAAAGCAGCAAAAATGCAGAAGAGATTGATTTGTCAAGGAACATATTTATTAGTTCGGCTTCATTTAAATACCCAACATTAAAACTCGCTGAACTAATGAAAATCCCTGTTCAAGAAATCGCAAATGATGATTGTCTTTTATTTATGTGGACATCAAATCCCCATTTAACCCAGGCTATAGAGTTGGGGAAAGCGTGGGGATTTGAATATAGAACAGTTGCGTTTGTGTGGGATAAGATGAGCCATAATCCAGGGCAATATACACTTTCAAATTGTGAATTATGTTTGGTATTTAAGCGCGGTAGAATACCAAAACCGAGAGGCGCAAGAAACATCCAACAATTAGTGCGAAGCCCAAGAAAAGAACACAGCGAAAAACCAACAGAAGTAATCGAAGCAATAACTAAAATGTTCCCAACTCAGGAACGCATTGAACTGTTTGCAAGAAGGGAGACTGAGGGCTGGTCAGTATGGGGGTTAGATATAATAATGAAAAGTAACGGTGCAAATGGACATGACTTACACAATGAGACTCCGATTCTTCGAGAACTCCAAAAGCTGTTATTTTCAGAAAATGATTTAGTCTAAAAGATGTTTTAGTTTGGTATTAAAATGGTGGGTCACTGATTTTTCATCTTTTGAGTTACTCCATAAAAAGAAATGGTCAGAGTGGTCACCATACCAAAAATGTATTTCTCTTACACGTTTGGGGTCTCGTGCAATATCGCCCTGGAAGACAGTCCAAAATGGGATGACATCATCACCAAGCCCGCCTTTTTCTCTCAGCATTTTCATTAGTCCAGGAGTAAAGAATTTATTTGACCTCTCATGTGCATTTCCTCGACCCGCCTTCCGTTCCTTTCCTTCTACCCATCCATCCTGTCGCTTGACTTCAACGTATAGAGTTTTGTTGGTCTTAGTATTATCAATCGCAAAGTCTGGGACTACTCCATGTATCCAAGTTTCATCAGGATTATAAATATTTGCCAATACTTCATCACTAAGAATTATTTTAGAATAAATATCTCTCAATTCTTTTGGTTTTGATCGAATTTCGTAGTCTGTACCTTCAAACTCTTTTTTGAAAATTTCGTAAAAATTCTTCTCAGCAACTCCAGCATTTTTCCCGCTAATGTTTTGCCAATTTTTTCTTTTTCTTAATTCGTTTGTGCCCATAAATTTATTTTTCCAAATTCATTAACTTCACGAGTGATATTTCGAGAGCTTTGGCAAGTTTCTCAATATTTATCAATGTAATGTTCTTCTCAGCACGTTCAATCATGCCGATGTAGGTTCTATGCATTCCAGCTTTTTCAGCCAGTGCTTCTTGAGAAAGACCTCGCTTAAGTCTTTCTTCTCGTACTCTCTCACCAAATTTTTCGAGTATTTTTGTTCCCATACATCAAGGAGTAGATATTAAATTGCTGCATACTAAAGTTCTACATACTATGATTAGCCCTGCGCTGATGGCTGTGGCTTACAGGGAGACTTACTTAGAAAGGGGTAAGCATCTCGAAATCTTGAAGTGTGCTGTTAGAAAAGCATTGAATCCTTTTCTTAACAGTATTGAGATTAAGAGTGTAAAGGTATCAAGGCGGTCTAACGCACATTAGACCGCTTCGCTTACGCCCGCTGCTCTTCCATTAGTTTGATGAAGCGTTGGAAGTGATGCTCGGCGTCGTGTGGGCCTGGGGCGGCTTCGGGATGGTATTGGACGGAGAAGATTGGCAGCGTGCGATGGCGCATCCCTTCGACGCAGTTGTCGTTGAGGTTGATGTGCGTGACTTCGATCTCATTGGGCAGGCTCTCGGCGGAGACAGCGAAGCCGTGATTGTGTGAAGTGATTTCCACCGAACCCCCGCGCAAATCTTTGACGGGTTGATTGCCGCCGCGATGTCCGAACGCGAGTTTGTATGTCGAGCCGCCGAATGCGCGCCCTAAGAGTTGATGGCCGAAACAGATGCCAAACGTCGGCACGCCCGCTTGCGTCACGCGGCGAATCTCTTCGACGACTTCGTTCATCGAAGCGGGATCGCCTGGCCCGTTGGAGAGAAAGATGCCGTCGGGCTGCATAGCTAAAACTTCTGCGGTAGGTGTCGCGGCGGGAACGACTGTCAGGCGGCAACCGTATCCGGCCAACTCGCGCAACGAATTTGTCTTGACGCCGAAATCGTAACAGACGATATGAAAACGCTCTTCACCAACGGCTGGAACTTCGTAAGCCTCAGCGCACGTCACGACACTCGCCAGTTCTCTGTTCGCCATTGAAGGCGACTGCAAGGCCTTTTCAACGACGCTTGCTTCGTCAAGATCAACGCTTGAGAGACAGGCGCGCATCGCTCCCTTGTCGCGGATGTGGCGAACGAGTGCGCGCGTATCTATGCCTTCGAGCGCGACGATGTTCGAGCGTTTCAAGTAAGCGTCGAGCGTTTCTTCCGAACGCCAGTTGGAAGCCATCCGCGCCGCCTCGCGCACAACGAAACCTTCAACCCAGGGACGCGACGATTCCGAATCCGCAGCGTTGACACCGTAGTTGCCGATCAGCGGATACGTCATGCACACGATCTGTCCGGCGTAAGACGGGTCAGTCAAAACTTCCTGATAACCGGACATCGAAGTGTTGAAGACCATCTCGCCGCAAGCCTCGCCCTCCGCGCCCCAAGAGCGTCCGTAAAAACTGCGCCCATCTTCGAGCGCGAGCAAAGCAGGTTTGGAATTTCTCATCGGTTTCAAACTTTCAACTTAAATCAAAGATTAGCCACAGAGGCACAGAGACACAGAGATTTTAAGAAGATAATTGAGGAGAGAGCGAGAGATGTGTGCTTCCTGTTTCTATAGATCATTCTTTCCGCTTTCTACATTTCCTGCTCCGTGCCTCTGTGTCTCTGTGGCTAATCTTCTTAAAGGTGCATCTATGCTTTCGAGCGGAGAAACTGCTGCGCTTCGTTGAGCCAGCGTTTCTCTGTGCGGTACTTGTAAGCGGGCGAGGTCTTGACGGCTTCGATGCAGGCTTGCATCGAGTCTGCGGCCTCGCGTTGACGCCCCAGGCCAGCGAGCGCGCGTCCCATCAGGTAGAGAGCTTCGGGGTCTGATTGACGATGCTCTAGAAAACGCCGGAGCGTGTCGCGTGCATCGTCGAACTGTCCGGCGGCGAGATAGGTCGCGCCGATCTCGCGCCAGATTTCATGTTGCGAGTGCGACTCGTCGCGCGCGACGACTTGCTCGAAATGTTTGATGGCATCGGGCAGACGGTTTTGTGTGCGCGCGATGCGTCCGAGTTGGAAATGCGCGTCGAGTTCGTCGGCGTCAATTTCAACGGCGCGCTCGAAACGCTGGCGCGCTTCGTCCAATTCGCCGCGTTGTTGATGAATGAGTCCGAGGTTGTAATGCGCGGAAGCGTCTGCGGGATTGAGCGTCGAGGCTTCGAGATTCTGTTTGAAGGAAGCGCGTGCGCGTTGCGTCTTCATCACTTCGCCGAAGTAGCCGCGCAGCAGGAAGAAGAGAATAATTAAGAGCAGCGGCGAGCCGAAGACGTTCGTGAAGAGGAACAACCAAAGCGGCGACGTGACCAGAATCAGAATCGCGCTGCCGATGAGCACAATCAGAGCGCGCGGGATGCTGAGACGAAACACTTCGCGAATCGCAATGACCGCCCACACCGCGAAGAGGATGATCTTGATCCAGCGAAATAAATTCTCCGCATGAAAGCGCGGATTCGAGAGTTGCGCCAGCACCTCCGGCGGCAACTTCATTAAAGTCTGCAACTGCCGCCCGCCTTGCATCGAGTTGGCGACGTATGCGGCCTGCACGCCGCTCACGTTGGCGAGCAGCGTCAACGGAATCGCGATCAGGTTAGCTGCGGCCAGCGCGTAGAAGATCGTCGAAGCGAGCGGCGCGTATTCCTGTTGCAGCACAAACCCGAAGCTGCCGCGACGATCAAACAGGTTCGCGATGAACGCCATCAACGGAACAAGCACAACAGCGATCAGCAGCAACGAACCTGCGGAACGTAGCACAGTTGGAACAAGAGCCGCCGCGCCGTGCAACACAAACGCGCCGCCACTCAAGAGCCACTGCATCACCGGCGTGTAAACAACCTGCGCCACTAACGCCACCAGCATCGCCGGCACGAGCGGCGCGCGATCACGCACCTCGCTCATCCCGCGAGCGGGCGCGTAGAACATCAAGAGCAGAGGACGTAACCAGTCGAGCATAAAAGCTGTCAGTGGTCAGTTGTTCGTTATAGATCGTTCATCTTGCATGTTCAACTCAAACATGAAGACAAACAGCAACGGACAACGGACGATGGACGATAGACTATTTTTCATCGTCTCCATCGGGCGCATCAGACCTGTACGTGTTGGTTTGCGGCGCGATGTTGTAATCGGGATCGTGGGACATGACGGTGGCATCGGCGAGCGGCCAGTAGCGAAAGAGGGCTTTGCCGTAGATGTATTTTTCAGGGACGAGACCCCAGAAGCGAGAGTCGCTTGAATGATCGCGGTTATCGCCCATCACAAAATAATAATGCTCTTTGACGACGACCGGCTGCTGGCTCATGTGCGAGATGTTGAGTTGCGGTTCGAGATAATTTTCCTGCAACTCCTGCCCGTTGATGCGAACGCGCCCTTCATGCACTTCTACTATTTCGCCAGGCAGCCCGATGACGCGCTTGATATAACTCTTCGACGGATCGTTCGGATACCAGAAGACTACGATGTCGCCGCGCGAGATTTTCGGCATCCCGTAATAGACCAGCTTGTTGACGAAGATTCTCTCGCCATCATGAAGACGCGGCAACATCGAAGTCCCTTCGACCTTGACGGGCTGCACGATGAAGACGACGGCGAGCGCGGCAATCATCAACGCGAAAACGAGATCGCGCAACAACAGACGCGACTCAGCCCAGAAGTTGCTGCGCGCCGCGACCTGTGGCCGCTCAATCTCAATATCCTGATCGTCGTCGGCGGTAATCGTCCCGAAGACTGGCACGCGCCGAGTCTTTTTGAATCCGAACATAGACATCATAATTAAAGATGATTTCCGTGTGATGAACGATGCAAAATCCTCTCTCATTCACCATCAATCAAAACGATTCGAGGTTAGCCGCGCCCCATGCGCTTTGTCAACGAAGGGGATTGATTCATTAACTCATTGGTGCATCGGTTCATTGACTCGTCAGACCTCTTGCCAAAGTCCCGTAGGGACGCTTCGTCAATAGCCCAGCGATTTATCGCTGGGGATCAGATCACATAATTTTTCTCTTGAGTCCCGTAGGGACGGTTGAACCTCCTTGCCGCAACTTCAGCCGTCCCTACGGGACTGCGACGATCTATTCGCGTCCTTCCCAGCGATAAATCGCTGGGCTACTAACGCCCTGTCCCTACGGGACGAAGAAACGAGCCAACGATTTATGCAAGAGGTCTATTGAAGAAATTAATCATTCTTTTCATTCATGATTCATCATTCGTCATTCAGCATTGCTCTTGACAGTGTTCGCCGCACGTCTCTATCATCGCGTCAGTTGGTTTACCGACCTTGAGTTAAACCCAAAATTCCTGAAACCTGAATGAGACAGACGGAGGCCGAAACGTGATTAAACTCGACATCGTGAATCGTGTGGCGGACAAAACGGGCGTGCCCAAGATGAAGGCCGAGCAGGCGGTTGACGCCCTCTTTCACTCGATGAAAGAAGCTCTCACGCGCGGCGAACGCATCGAGTTGCGCGGCTTCGGCGTCTTCGTCGTCAAGCCACGCAAGCGCGGCGTCGGGCGCAACCCGCGCACCGGCGAAGAGGTCGCCATCCCTTCCGGCAAGACCATCCGCTTCAAGCCTGGTAAAGAACTGCAAGCGCACGACGATGACTCCGCAAGCAAGCCTACTGCTCCGCGTCTCCCCGATTCAGA
>MWWJ01000048.1_pt1 | contig 12660 bp, 7 predicted proteins | sample 1047271 | NCBI WGS metagenome assembly MWWJ01 (sample SAMN06349965, study PRJNA376086) | soil metagenome | isolation source: CN-4 sample Antarctic (ecotone) soil | place: Antarctica | collected 2015-01-13 | reverse complement strand
TTCGTATCTCGACTACGCCATGTCCGTCATCATCGGACGCGCCCTGCCAGACGTGCGCGACGGCCTCAAGCCCGTCCATCGTCGCGTGCTCTGGGCCATGCATGAATTAGGAAATCAATATAACAAGGCTTACAAAAAGAGTGCCCGCGTGGTGGGCGACGTTATTGGAAAATATCATCCGCACGGCGACACGGCTGTTTACGACACCATCGTCCGCATGGCTCAAGACTTTTCGTTACGTTATCCGCTGATTGATGGTCAGGGCAACTTTGGATGCTTTACCGGTGAGACGAAGATCAAGCTTTTGGACGGCAGCGAAAAATCTTTTGCTGAACTCGCAGACCTAAGTTCCGATGAGATTTTTTATGTTTACTCGATGGACAAAGATGGACAAATCGTTGTCGGTGAAGGACGCCATGCGCGCGTGACTAGACGCGACGCTCAACTCATCGAGTTGACGCTTGATAGCGGCGCATCTATTCGTTGCACGCCCGACCATCGCTTCATGTTGCGGGACGGCACATATAAAGCTGCCAAAGATTTAACTGAAGATGACAGTTTGATGCCTGGCTACTTCGATGCCGTTCCGGTTAAGGAAGAGTTGAACGAGTATTTGCGTGTCCTTCAACCAGCAACCGGCAAGTATGAATTTGTGCATCATCTCGCGGATAAGTTTAATGAACGAAAAGGACTGACCAGGAAGTTCAAGGGGGCGTTCGTTCGCCATCACAAGAATTTCAATCGTTGGGACAATCGCCCGACAAACATCGAGCGCATGGAGTTTCTCGAACACCTACATCTCCATGCCGAACACATTACGGAGTTGTGGGCTGACGATAACTTCCGCGCAGCACAGCGCGAAGGCGTCCAACGCTATTACCACGATCACCCAGAAGTTCGAGAAGAGCGTCGGCAGAAATTCATTAATCAAAATCAAGATGAAACTTTCCGTCGCGAAAATGGGCAACGCACAGGGGCGACGCTTCGGCAGTTGTATCAAGAGAGGCCTGAAATGCGCGCCGAAATTTCCAAACGGATGAAGGCGTTGTGGGCTGATAGCGATTATCGAGCCAAGATGAGCGCGGCGCTTTCAGGCATTGAGAAGAGACAGTTGAAGCCGGAAGAAAAGGCGCGCGTGGCTCAGATCATTTCAGAGAAAAGCCGTGCGATGTGGAAAGACGAGGCGAAGCGCGTCGAGATTGTTGAAGCCATCTCTCGCGCTCTCGCCTCTGATGAAGTGCGGGCGAAGATCAGTGCTTCTTCGCAGCAACTCTGGCAGAACCCAGACTATCGCGCGAAGTATGCGGACGATCATTTCTCGCGGATGGCGCAGACGCTCTGGGAAAAACCAGCCACACGCGAACAACATCGCGAGAAGATTGCCCACCAGTGGGACGATGAAGCATTCCGCGATGCTCAACGTGACGGTGTCAGGCGCAGCAATGCACGGCGTCAGACTGCCGCTCCACAGATGATGACTACGCTTGCCACACGCGCTGCCAAAGCATTAACTAAAAAATGGACAGACCCAGAATACAAAAAGCGAGTAATACGTCAGAGGGTAGCGCGATATGGTTCGAGCCTGTTGGCGAAGCATGGTCGTGAAAGTCTAACGCCGGAATTTTATGAAACTAACAGAGACGCTAACTGGATTCCGCGCCTCAACACGGCGCTCAAATACTTCAACGACTTTGCAGAGCTACAAGAGGCTTCTCAACACTACAATCATCGCATCGTGTCGAAGCGGTTGCTTGGTGAACGCGCTGACGTGTATGACATCACCGTTGATGTTCATCACAACTTCCTGCTCGCTGATGGCGTGTTCGTTCATAACTCAGTTGATGGCGACGCCGCTGCGGCAATGAGGTACACCGAGGTACGCATGGCGCGCTTCACGACGGAGGTGCTGGCGGACATTGAGAAGGAGACGGTTGATTTTAACCCGAACTACGACGAGTCGCTGTCTGAGCCTTCGGTATTGCCGACGCGGATTCCGAATCTGCTAGTGAATGGTTCTGATGGCATCGCAGTGGGAATGGCGACGAAGATTCCGCCGCATAATTTGACGGAGATCGTGGATGCGACCATCGCGCTGTTGAAGAAACCGACGACGAAGCTGGAAGAGTTGCTGAAGATTGTTACCGGCCCAGATTTTCCGACGGGCGGATTTATTTACGGGCGCGAAGAGATCAAGCGTTCATACACGGAAGGGCGCGGCATTATTCAGATGCGCGCGCGTGCGGGGATTGATCGCATCGGGCGCGGGACGACGGAGCGCGATGCCATCGTCATCACGGAGATTCCGTTTCAGGTGAATAAGGCGCGCTTGATCGAGCGCATCGCAGAGCTTGTCAATGAGAAGAAGCTCGAAGGCATCTCGGACTTGCGCGACGAGTCTGACCGCGACGGGATGCGAATCGTCGTCGAGTTGAAGCGCGACGCGGTGGCGCAGGTGGTCTTGAACAAGCTGTACAAGATGACGCCGATGCAATCGTCTTTCGGCGTTATCAATCTCGCAATCGTCAACGGGCAGCCGCGCGTGTTGAATCTCAAGCAGATGCTGGAGGCGTTCGTTGATTTCCGGCGCGAGGTGGTGCGTCGGCGAACTGAATATGAGTTGAGGAAAGCAAGGGCGCGGGCGCATATCCTCGAAGGCTTGACGAAGGCGATTGACGCGCTGGATTTTATCGTGACGTTGATTCGCAATGCGCGTTCGGTTGATGAAGCGCGGCAGTGGTTGACGGGCAATACGGCTGGGATGCTTGAGGTCAAGCAATGGAAGGGCGCGCCGAATGAGCTAACGCTCGCGGGCTATCTAGGCAAGTTGCAGAAGGCGATGCAGCGTCTCCAGTTTTCGGAGATACAGGCGCAGGCGATTCTCGATTTGCAACTGCGTCGTCTCTCCGCGCTCGAACGCCAGAAGATTGTTGACGAGTATGAAGGCATCATTCGTCTCATCGCGGAGCTTGAAGAAATTCTCGCGAATGAAAACGCTTTGCGCGCTGTGATCGCTAAAGAACTCGAAGCCATCAAGAAAGAGTTTGGCGACAAGCGGCGGACGGAGATTGTTGACGAAGGCGTCGAGCTATCCATCGAAGACATGATCGCGGATGAAGACGTGGCGATTACTGTCACCAACAGCGGGTACATCAAGCGGACGCCGATCACGACGTACACACGGCAGGGTCGCGGCGGCAAGGGACGCTTTGGCGCGGCGGCCAAGGGCAGCGACTTCGTCGAGCATCTCTTTATCGCTTCAACGCACGCTTACCTGATGGTCTTCACGGATAACGGGCAGGTCTTCAAGCTCAAGGTGCATGAAGTGCCTGACGCTGCGGCCTCTGCGCGCGGCAAGGCCGTCGTCAATCTCATCAACATTCCTTCGACGCGCAAACTCGCGGGCGTCGTGCCCGTGCGCGAGTTCTCCGAAGGTCGTTACGTGATGCTGGTGACGCGCAAAGGCACGATCAAGAAGACCCCGCTTGCGGAGTTTCAAAACATCCGCACGAACGGCATCAACGCCATCAACATTGATGACGGCGACGAACTGCTCGACGTGGTTTTGACAGACGGGACGAAGCGCATCTTCATCGCCACGCACAACGGTCTCGCCATCCGCTTCGACGAAAAAGGCATTCGTCCAATGGGACGAGCGACACGCGGCGTGCGCGGCATCGCCCTGCGCGAAGATGATTTCGTCGTTTCACTCTGCGCCGTTTCCGCAGACGATAATGAAAGGATGCTCTCTGTTTCCGAGCAGGGTTACGGCAAGCAGACGAAGATCACCGACTATCGTTTTCAATCAAGGGGCGGGCGCGGCGTCATCAACATGAAGGCGACGGAGAAGACGGGCAAGGTCGTCGCGGTCTTCCCCGTTGATGACGATTCCGAGATTATGATTATCACGCAACAGGGCAAGCTCATCCGCATCGAAGCCGACAGCATTCGCAAGACCGGACGCAGCGCATCGGGCGTTCGTCTGATTAAGACCGATGGCGGCGATAAGGTGACGAGCGCGTCCCTTGTTGACCCCGCCACCGAAGAGGCGGTGGCGGAAGAGACAACGGCAAGTTGAGAACGGCAAGTTGAGATTGAAGCTTCAAGCCTTGTTTGAAAAAAATGGCGAGTCGAAGAAATGTTCGACTCGCCATTTTTGTTGATTCAGTGATAGCGGTTTTTTGTTGGTTCGGTCTTAGCCAATTGCGGCTCATTATCTTGAAGCGAATTTTTGTCGGATGGGTGGCGCGTCACGCTCGCGCCGCAACCTGTTCAGCCAGTTCGCGCATCCAAAGCGGTAACGCACGCTTCTCCCGCTTGCCAAGTCAGGCGACTCTTTGCTAAACGTCTGAGGCGTTATTCCGCAGCATCGAGTCATAAAAAGTTCAGCGTTCATTTTTTAGGAGAAGATTATGAAGAAGTTTACAACCCCGCTCGCAGCCTTCCTGCTCATCGTTTCTTTGAGCTTCGTCACCCTCGCTGACACAGTTCACCTGAAAGACGGCAGCGTGATTCGCGGCCAGGTCATCGGCTTCAAAGACCAGCAGTTCACAGTGCTCATCGGGAGCAACTCGCGCGGACGTCGCAGCCGCGTCACGCTCTACATGGAAGATGTGGATTCCATCGAGTTCGATTCGGCAACGTCGGCGGCAGCCTCCGCACTCGCGAATGAAGGCATCAACGACGCGAACAATAACACGATGCCCGCTCCTCAAACATCGCGCCGCAACAACAACATCAACAACACGCCGCCGCCCGATAACACCATTTCTCCCGACGACAATAGCAACAGCGCGAGCGCGAACAACCCAGCGCCCGCTCGCACTTCTCCCGCGCCGCGCTCCACATCTTCGCCGACCTTCTTTCAAATCAATGCGCGCGTCAGAGGCGACAACGCGAGCAACGGCTGGACGAACACCGGCCTCGTCGTCAAGCGCGGCCAACGCCTACGCATCAACGCGACGGGGCGCGTCGCGCTCAGTCCAGGCCGCTTCTCGACGCCCGCCGGACTTCCAACCTTGCCCGATGCGACCAAGCTCATGCGTAATGAAGCGACCGGCGGCCTGATCGCCGTCATCGGCGACGATAACGACGACTTCATCTTCCTCGGCAGCCATCGCGAGTTTACAGCCACACGCGACGGCGTCCTCTTCCTCGGCGTCAACGAAGGCAACCTCAACGACAACACCGGCGCGTATGAGGTCGTGGTCGAGGCCGAAGCAGTCAGGTAAGTGTTGCGTGATAGATGCCGCGTTAAGACAGGGGTAAAGGGGAAGGGGTAAAGGGTCAGGGAGAAGAAGCATTGTCCTTACCCTTCCCCTTTACCCCTTCCCCCTTCCCCTTCTTTTATCCATCCGTCATCCCTCATTCCTTCTGTGAGCGAACGTCACTACGGCTTTGTGCATCAATAAAGTATGGTTTTCAGATAAGGGTCGCGCTCAGTCCAGGCCGCTTCTCGACGCCCGCCGGACTTCCAACCTTGCCCGATGCGACCAAGCTCATGCGTAATGAAGCGACCGGCGGCCTGATCGCCGTCATCGGCGACGATAACGACGACTTCATCTTCCTCGGCAGCCATCGCGAGTTTACAGCCACACGCGACGGCGTCCTCTTCCTCGGCGTCAACGAAGGCAACCTCAACGACAACACCGGCGCGTATGAGGTCGTGGTCGAGGCCGAAGCAGTCAGGTAAGTGTTGCGTGATAGATGCCGCGTTAAGACAGGGGTAAAGGGGAAGGGGTAAAGGGTCAGGGAGAAGAAGCATTGTCCTTACCCTTCCCCTTTACCCCTTCCCCCTTCCCCTTCTTTTATCCATCCGTCATCCCTCATTCCTTCTGTGAGCGAACGTCACTACGGCTTTGTGCATCAATAAAGTATGGTTTTCAGATAAGGCGTGGCACAGCTCAACGCTTGAAGTTGATGCTGGTTTGACGGCCTGCGAAGGCAAGGCATATAGTCGCGTGAAGCAGCCTCCGTTACGTTTCTTCCTACAATTTGCAAAGGATTTCTTGTGATGCAAAGCATGGGTTCCAATCGTCGTCTCTTTCCTCTTGCCATTGCGCTCACGCTCTGGCTCGGACTCGTCGCTCCGTTTCAAATAATCGCGCAGTCGCGCAGGCTACCGCCCACCACGCCGAGCCAGAATCAGAAGAAGAACAAGCGGCCCGCCGAGGGTGAGAAAAAAGAAGACGAAGACCTGCCCCCAGATATTATCAACAAGCCGCAAGAGGCCGAGACCGTCAAGGTCAAGACCGCGCTCGTCAACGTTGACGCTGTCGTTTATCAGAAGAAGTCCGGCCAGATCATCACGGGCTTGAAGAAACCGAACTTCGCCATCTTTGAAGACGGCGTGCAGAAAGAAATCACAAACTTCTCAACGCCCGAAGCTCCGATTACCGTCGGGCTGTTGATCGAGTACAGCAAACTGACGGAGCAACTCGGCTATTACGGGAGCGGCGGGCAAGAGCCAGGGCAGTATGAAGTGGTGCGTCCGGCAGCAACGTTTCTGACGCAGTTCGTCAAGCCTCCGGATGATTACGTTTCCGTCATCGCGTTCGACATTCGCCCGACGCCGCTCACGGATTTCACCAACGACCCGCGCCGGATTCAACAGGTCATAGACATTCTGCTGCGAAACTCTCCCGCCTTTAGCGAAACGAATCTCTTCGACGCGCTCAAGTTCACGCTCATCGGCGGGCGCGGTGACTCCGTTGTGCTCGATGATTCAAAGGAGCGCAAGGCAGAGTACAGCGGACTGGCGAGTTTGCAAGGTCGCCGCCGCGCCATGATCCTCATTGCCTCCGGCATTGACACCTTCAGCAAGACCAACTACGACCAGGCGCGCAAGGTCGCGCAAAACGCAGGCGTCCCTATCTACATCATCGGCACTGGCGAACTCTATTTCAAAAAGTATGAGAACCAACTCGGCGCGCTCGATAGCATGACGGGCAGCCCAGGTCGCATGACTTTTCTGCAAGCCAAAAACGCGCTCGGCACTTTCGCCAAAGAGACCGGCGGGATGTATTTTCCTGTGACCTTTGAAGGCGAGATTCCGAAAGTTTTGCAATCAATCAACGGCCTGCTCCGCAACCAGTACAGCCTCGGCTACAATCCTGGTGACATGCATGACGGCAAGCAACACAAGATCGTCGTCAAGGTTGACGTGGACGGCGACGGGCAATTCGACGACAAACAATACGTCGTCCAAAGCCGCCAGTTCTACAACGCCCCAAAACAATAAAGGGTGTGCGGGATTTAATAGTTAAGGTTAGGTGGTAAACGTGCCGTAGAGGTCGAGCACTTCGATGCTCACGAGCTTCTTGCCAGCATAGTTGTAGATGATGCCGCGATCAGAATCGTCTTTGCTATGGGTCGAAGGCGTCTCATCATCAAGCACGATAGCCAGCAGATCAACGTCCGATTCATAGTCAAGCTTTAGAGGACCATCAGGTAATTTGACGCGCTCCCGCGCCAACGTCATCAACTCTTCTTCGCGAGATTGAATAATTGCTATTGATCTTCTTCGCGCCATCACCTTTTATTTCCTAGACCGCGTAGAGGCGTAGGCGAAACTCATCGTTGAAGGCATGAACTTCGGCGCGCTTGCCTGAGAAGAGACGTGATTCGCGCAGGAGCATGGGCAGGCCGCCGCGCGCAAGGCTGAGTCCGTAAGCGTTGTTTGAAAAGATGGCCGCGAGTTGCGGATTGAGGCGTTGCGGTACGCCGAAACGAATCGCGCGTTGAGCTGATGGAGCAAAGCCCGCCGTGCGTCGCGCGTTGATAATCTCTATCGAACGATCAAAGATGTGGATGCGCGTCGCGTGGTCTCTGAGCGCGAGGTCGCGATGCACGAGCGCGTTGGCGATGCCTTCCACAATGACGCCGCGATGATAATTCGAGCGCGCGATGATGGGAGACTCAGCCGCTTCGGCAGTCTTGAAAGAACGTGGGCGCGCATCCCACACATCGCAGTAGCGCGAGACGAAGCGCATCGCAGATTCATAGAGCGCGTAGAGATTGCCGCCGAGTTTCATGCTTTCGATGATCGGCGCTTGCGTCGTCTCACCTGCGAAGCGCGTCGCCGTCAGCGATGAACGCGGCAGCAACTCTGCGACTCGTTCATCGCGTCCGAACAGCAACAACCCCGCCACCGTCGGAATCACTTCGCCCATGTTGCCCGCCGCCAGCAAGAGGTCGCGCTTCAAGACATCGCCCGTCGGGTAATCGCTGGCCGACGCCTCACTCTCAAAAGCGTCGCCCGCAAACTCGCGCACATAACTCCAGAGATGTGCTTCATCAATGTCATCCATGCCAGCGCCCATCACCGGAACATTTTCATAACCGAAAGGCCGCGCTTCATCCATCAACGCGGAGAGTTCCTCGCGCGTCGCTTCGCGCTTCTCGGAGCCGATGCGTAAATAAAAACGTCCATCGCGCGTGCGATAGGGCCTGCGCTTGCCTTCAACGTCGAGCGCGACGATACGGCGTCCGTTATCAAACGCGACGCGATCAATCAAAGGCACGAGCGGCGGCTGAATCTCTTCGCGGCAGATGCGGACGAGTTCATCCTGCACGCTCTCCGAATCGTCAACGCCTTCGACTCGCAGTTGATCGTTGACGCCGAAGACGATGACGCCGCCGCCGGTATTAGCGAGCGCGACGATCTCCTGCGTAATCTTTTCCGTGTTTGAGAGTTTGACTTTAAGTTCGAGGTAGGTGTCTTCGCCGCCACGCACTTCACGCATCAATTCTGTGCGCGAGGTTTGCAACGCGGGCGTTGAAAGATACTCCTGGAACGAACGTTCCGTAGAGGGTTCGTGACGCTGGTTGTTACGAAATTTTCTGCGAGCCATTTGTGTCAGGACGGGGCTTGCTCCACCCGCCCAGATGTCGTAAGCGTTCGCCCTCTCTGAAGGTTCACGCTTCGCATCACTGGAATTAGAAAGATTGAATCATTGATTCATCGGTTCATTGACTCATTGAAGAAATAAATTATCTTTTCATTGAATCAATGAACCGATGAATCAATGATTCAATTCCCCTCATCTCGTCCACTGACGGCTTCGAGAATCTCTGTTTCGCGTCGCGCGAGGCTGCGTCCCTGCTCGTTGATGAGCCAGATGTAGAGCGTGAGCGCGATGCCTGCGAACAGAATGAGTGTAGCATATTTGATGGCGAAGCTTTGCGCGAGGTAACCGGCCAACGCGGCGAGAAACGGCGGCAACGCGAGCAGAATCATAATCGGAATCAACATAAATCCGGCCACGCCTGAAACGTTCATCCGCTTGCCGAATTGCAGACGCTTCGGGAAGCGCATCGAAAACCAGTTGCCGATCAGGGCGAAGAGCGCGCTCCACAAAACGAAGCAGAGCAACGCGAAGGCGAGCGCAGGCAACGTCAGATCGCGGAAGACGAGTTGATTGATAAAGATCAAAGCCATTGAAAAGATAAACGCGATCACCGTCACCGAAATATTTTTTCCGACGAGAATCAATCGTCTCTCAATCGGCGACAGGATGAACGAACGCATCCCGCCCTCTTCAAACGCGAACAGGTTACACGCCAGCGACGAGAGAATCATAAAGACGTAAAGCACCCCGCCCGCCACGATCAAACCATCGCCATACTGCGCGAAGCCTCCGATCAAAGAGTTGATGCTTGAAGACGATGGGGCGCGACCTCCGACACCACTGCCGCCGTTGCCACTGCCTCCCGCGTTCCAGCCAAAACCTCCCGTTCGCATCAAACGCATCCCGATCAGGATCAACGGCATCAACGCCATCATCCGCAGTTGCGCGTTTCGCATCGCATAACGCAACTCCTTCTCGATGATGGCTGACAATTCCGTTGAAAGAAACGGCAACTGCCAGCCGACGCGACGCCCACCGCTGCCTGTCGCCACAGGCTTCACGCGCTCTCGCCGCGCACTGCCGCCGCCACCGCCGAGAGCCACGCGCCGCGCGATCCAGTAAGTGACGGCGATCAGGATGAGCGTGTACGCGATGAGCGTCACAACGGCGAGCGCGTAATCTCCTTCACCGCCGCGCCGCAGTCCGAGAGTCAGCGCGATGGCTGCCGCGCCTGGCGGCGTCCAACGCAGGCCGCGAAAATCCAAACCCTGCCGCGCAATGATGGGCGCGAGTTGACCGAAGAACGCGCCTGCCAATCCGACCACTGCGCTGAGCAGCGCCAGCACCGTCTCGCCGCGCGTGCGCCGCTTCGACATCAACGCGCCCATCGCCGTCGAAAGCCACTTCGCAAGCGCGATGCCGAACATCACGGTGCAGACACCAACGACGAGAGCCATCGCCACATTGCGCCTGCCAAGCCCCGCGCCAATCGCGAGCGCGAGCATCGCCGGAATCGCGAAGATCGAACCGAGACTCGTCAACTCGCTCAAAAAATCAATCGCGAAAAGTTTGCCGAGACTGATCGGATACAACAGCATCCTTCCAGGATCAAACTGGCTGCCCCGCCCCATGCTCAAAGGCACGACCGCCCACATCACATAAATCAACGCGAACACCATAAACAAAAAGAACAACCCATCCCGCCGCGAATCAAACGCCAGCAACCCGTAAGCGGCCACACCTAACCCCGCCGCGATCAATAGCGCCAGTGCCAGCGCGACAATGACGCCCAGCGCCGAAGCCACACGGCTCACCACAGCCTTGCGCGAACGCATCACGTTGCGAAACAGCGTCCACTTTAACCAGATGAGCGTGAAGAATTGTGACATTGAAAAAGTCCGGAGTCTGGAGTCGTGAGTCTGGAGTCAAAAGCTACGCTATCGCACGCCAAACAATCATTCAATTCAAACATTGAATGAATTGAAAGCGACGTAGCGATGTTGTAATTGTGATTGTACAATAGCGACGAAAATTTATCGTGCGCGCGTTTACTACGCCGGCAATAAAAAGATGAACCACCGCTTCAAAACAAAGACCCGACCTATTTATTGAGAATCAAAATCTCATGCCCTCAAACTCCAACACTCAGCTACCAACATCCCCGACCCCTGACCCACGACTCACGACCCCCGCCTACGCCTTCGTCGGTCTCGGCTCAAACCTCGGAGACCGCACCGCGAATCTCCTGCTCGCCGTGCGCGGCATGATGGATGCTGGCCTGCGCGTCGTGCGCCTCTCATCAATTTATGAAACCGAGCCGGTGGACTTTCTTGAACAGCCCCCATTCCTCAATATGATCGCCATACTCGAACGCACAGACATTTTTTCATCAGAACAACTCCTCGCACGCCTTCTCCGCGTCGAACACGCCTTAGGCCGTCGTCGTGACATCCCACGCGGCCCACGCACCATTGACCTAGACCTCTTGCTCGATGGCAACGAACAACGCGACACAGAATTTCTTACCCTCCCACACCCACGCCTGCATCTGCGCCGCTTCGTCCTCGTCCCCCTCGCCGAACTCGCCCCCCAACTCGTGCATCCGACGCTTCACCGAACCATCTCCGAACTGCTTGCTAATACAGAGGACGATTCAAGAGTCGAAAAATGGAAAGGCAATCAGGAGGGATTAAAAAGTTAGAGCCACTTGCGCTCACTTGCAAACGAACGCCTTTCCCTTGCCTTATTGCCTTCCATTCGTCATTCATCACTCCGCATTCATCATTGCTTTTCGCCGTCACTGTCCTATAATTGCGGCATTGCACGCCTCGAAGATTAATAGATGAAAGATGAGCGGTGACTGCGGTTGAACGTGGTCGCCGCGTTTCGGTCTGGAGAAACGAACGATGGCTTATCTCAAACCGCAACGCCCAGAGAAAGTGACTGCGCCGAGTTTACGCGCCAGCAAGGAACGCGGCGAGCGTCTCGTCTGCCTGACAGCTTACGATTACACGATGGCGCGCATCGTTGACGAAGCTGGCATAGACATCATTCTCGTCGGCGACAGCATCGGCAACACAGTGATGGGCTACGGCAACACAGTCCCCGTCACGCTCGACGAGATCGTCATGCACACACGCGCCGTCCGTCGCGCCACGCAGCGCGCCTTGCTCGTCGCAGACATGCCTTACGGCTCTTACCACACGGGCGCGGACGACGCGGTGCGCGCAGCCCTGCGTCTCATCAAAGACGGCGCGGCGGAGGCTGTGAAGCTTGAAGGCGGACGCAAACGCGCACCGCTCGTCAAGCGGCTCGTGGACGAAGAAATTCCGGTAATGGGACACATCGGACTGACGCCGCAATCCGTCAACAAGCTCGGCGGTTATCGCGTGCAGGGCAAGACGGCTGAGACGGCGCGGGCGTTGATTGACGACGCGAAGGCGCTCGAAGAAGCCGGAGCATTCGCCATCGTGCTCGAAGTCGTCCCACGCGAAATTGCCCGACTCATCACAGAAAGCGTCAAGATTCCCACCATCGGTATCGGCGCGGGCGTACATTGCGACATTCAAGTCCTCGTCATACACGACCTGCTCGGCCTCTCGTTCGGCAAACTGGCGCGCTTCGTTCGCCCCTACGCCAACTTGCGCGAAACGATGACCGACGCCATCACACGCTTCGCCGATGATGTGCGCTCAGGAACATATCCCAACGACGCCGAATCCTACGGCTTGCCCGCCGAAGCTGCTATCGAACTAAATATCGAGAAGGATCACAACTCCGTCGGTAATCAGTAATCCAAAAGCTGTCCGTTGTC
>MWWJ01000046.1_pt1 | contig 12699 bp, 17 predicted proteins | sample 1047271 | NCBI WGS metagenome assembly MWWJ01 (sample SAMN06349965, study PRJNA376086) | soil metagenome | isolation source: CN-4 sample Antarctic (ecotone) soil | place: Antarctica | collected 2015-01-13 | reverse complement strand
AATATGAGCTGATAGCGCGCCAGGCCGAGGAGCAGGCCAGCCAGCCACCGACGCTGTTTGACCTTGCCCAGGAGCCCGTACCTCTACCAGAAACACCAGTTTTCCGTTGCTATGCAGTAGCCACCCGCAGCCTACCCCAACAAAATCACACCTCAAGCACCACCGCGTTTACTGAGGATGTGGTGGTTGATGGAGGATGGTATGAACTGTAACACTACCAGGCAGATGAAGCGGAGGGCCGGGGTGATGAGCGGCGAGCGGCGTTCATCCGGCAGGCATGGGAAGGGCTTTAATATCCATACCTGTATGCTACTGTTTTCGATCATTGAAAAGTTGACCTTTTGATCGTCTCGTTGACCACCACGCACTGTTTACACCGATTTTCGCTGCTGGCCGGGAATGCTGCGTCCAGCAGCGCTATGCATTGCCGTTGTGGCCTACGACTGTCAAAGGAAATGTGGTCAACCCCACGCGATCAAATGGTCAATAGTTCGACAATCAAAAACATGCTACCAAGATACTAACGAAGTAGTACTACTCACAGGCCATTACCACCTGTCCGTGACAACGTTCGCGGGAAATTTGGCGACTGGTGGCATGAACTAATGAATGCTAATTTACTGTCCCCAAAACGAGTGGGGCGAGGTAGTGCCTCGCTCCATATAAAGTATTACCTTTGATGACTATATGATAAAGGCGTTACTTTGCCTTCCCTTTGATTTTCTGCTGTAGCGTTTCCAGATCTACCCCGTCGAGATCCTTGGTGACCTGATACTCCTGCCGTGCACCTGGTACTGTAGTCAGTTTTCCGCTCTCAAAGCCATAGTGTCCTTGCTGTCCACCAAGGATCACATATTTCCCATCCTGCTTTCGCTCCAAGAACAGTACATATGCTCGACCTTTCTGTGCGGTGGGTTCGCCCTCAACGACATACGTGATCTTGTTCTTTTCATCTTGTCCCCCAAGATAGGTGACTATAAGAGTGTCAGTGGTCAATACTCCAGCCAGCACCTGATTAACTTTGATGACAACATCGGTAACGAAGTAACCCGCATCAGCTTTGCTTGGTGGAAGTTGACTCGCATCTACACCGGTAGGAAGGATGCGGACTGCTGGCAAAATATCCTGTACTGTGCCTTGTACAACTAATGTAGACTGATTGGCAAGATCGATAGGGCTTGTGTAGACAGGATAGTCGGCAAGCATCTGAACCGTTTGCGTATGAACTATGGCCGGTTCTGCTATCCTACCTAGCTCTCGTGAGGAGCCACCACGAGTGAGCAAGGTCTGTCCGAAAATAAGTATACCCACCAGTGAGACGGTAGCAATCACGCTGTAAATCAGCTTGGACTTCATTGCTTCTTTTCTCCTTAGGTTAGTATTTCAGATGTCCAGGTTTTTCTGCGTACCCCAGACAGGTTGATTAGTGACTACGGGTAAAGTGTGTTGATATTGCTGATGTCATAGCTCTGGGGTGTGTTGTAGCCTAGATCACCCTGGAACATAATGGAAGTCACGCCAGATGCGGTGGTGTGTGCAAGTCCAAGTCCATGTCCGGTTTCGTGAGCTGCTACTTTTTGGGCACGGAAGGAGTTATTTTGGCCGATCGTGCGTGAGTTGACGTATTCCTCGGTCCAGTTGTAGGTGCAGTTACCAGTTGTGGTGCATGGATGTGGCACAGTAAGCCCCCACCAACTCTGAGTACTGGACTGACCATAATAAACCATCTGGGCGACGGAGTAATTAGTCGTCTCATGAAAATATAGTTTGGTAGGCGTGCTGTACCAGCTAATTACGGCCGAACCTATTTCGCCTTGGTAATCCGGACCGTTTCTCATGTACCATAGGTCCACGTTACTACCTGTGGTATGGGGCCAACCTCCACCTAAGAAATCGGCGAAAGCTATAGTACTAGAAAATAATAAGCCTACAACTAGGATGACTACCCACGCCCTAGTTCGCACCAACGTCCGAAAAGGAGCTTTCATAAATACGTTACCTTTTTGAGGGGGGTTCGTGATGAGGGGGGTACATGATGAGTCTAGTACGTAGGTCAATGGCCAACAACAGTTGAAATTGGAAACCTTTTAAGACAGTCTCTAGCCTTCTTATAGTATGGTGTGGGGAGTGGTTAACTAACTTTACACCGTGACTATAGCTAAATGCAAGGGAAGAATTCCCGAAATTTCGGGAATTCTTCCCGAGGTAGTTCAATCGAGCAGATCGAGGCGGCCCCAATAGTACAGCATTGCCGCAGAGCGGTCTGGCAGTCCGAGCTTTTCGCAGATGATTGTGATCGTATTGCTGACGGTCTTTGAGCACACACCACGTACTTCTGCAATCCGCTTAACTGACCAGCCACGAGCGATGTAGCGGAGCATAACGCGCTCTGGAACTGTTAGGACCATCGAATAGCCAGGTGTTGAGCGGTAGCGCTCTCCCTGTGCGGCTCGTGTGATCGCATCATGCACCTCGCCGCCTAGGCTATCGCCGACTAAGAGGATTGCCGGTTGGAAGCTCCATAAGTCCTCCCAATATTCTGGACATGGATTATGGGTTGTTACGATGATGAGGCGTTCCTTGCTGTCTATCTGTTCCAGTTCCCGTAACGCGGAGCCCTGGGGCGCATCAACGAGTAAAAGGATGGATGCTGTAGCTGCTTGTCGAAAGCCGTACGCGTCCAGGCTATTGGTCATCAACCATTCGATGGCCGGCATGCCACAACGGATCGTGTAGGTGTAGGGATGGACAGGAGGATTGCCGAGGCAATCAGGAGTATCTAGTCTTGAAACCACGCTGTTTCACATTTCCGGGGGGTAGATGATCGACTTGAGGGATTGTATGGTGAGTATATAGCACGCAGGTCAATAACCAGTACGGTTGAGGGTAGTACTGCTAGCACATAGGGTATGCAAACGGTGCTTTTCACAAGTTATCTCGCTCCTCTCCTATTTGAAAAGTATCAGAAATACCCCCTGTATTACATTTGAAATACGCTATAATCAAAAGGAGCAAAGGAGCGCTGATATGGCAGGTGTCAAAGAGCGGAGTGGTGGTGCACGGCCGGGAGCAGGCCGACCGCAGACAACCTACAAGCTGACGGAAACGCCTGCTCGCCAACTGCGGGAGCTGGCAGCTACGCGCAACATGCATCCGGAAGCCCTGCTCGCACAACTGATCGGCGATGCAGTTCAGCAGGAAGCCCGTCCCATGCAGGACGATGCTGCACACCTGTTGTACCTACTTGCACCTGAACCTCAGACCGTCGCAACCCTCTGCAAACGCCTCCGGATGAACAAGGCCGATCTCGAGCAGCTCATCATCATGCATAAAGATGAGTTGGTACACCGTGGCCTGCACGTGCATGTAGCAACCCGCAGCGAAATAGCAAAAGCGATCAAGCTCCCCAGCGTGCTCAATCCAGACGAATTAACCTACTATAGCAAGCTCTCGCGTAACTTATTTGGCCTTCGGTAGAGACAACAATGCTTTACAATAGGCGAAACATGAACGGTGGGGCGCGTCGCATGGGCTGGGCGCAGCCTCGCTCGCGGGAAGCCCCGCTTGAGAGCGGTAGCAAGATAATACAGTGCTCTCCATCCAAGGAGATAGTGGTGGGCCATGGTATTCAGGAAGCACTGCCTATGGTGTTATGAGCGGATTGATTACTAATGGTAGTGCTACGGATGCTATTTATATGGCAATTAATTATGCTAGCGATCTTGGCGTTAGTGTAATCACGCACTAGTATTTCTCGACGAGGTAAACAATAGCAGTTTCAGTGATACCCATTCCAAGGTAGTTTCGCTGAAACTGCTGTTCGTATTTAAATTCTATAGGTGAGAATATATGCACGTAAAAAACTCTCCATACTATCTAATAGCTACAACTCTTGCCAATCTACCAGTCGATATTCAACCCTATAATCTTCAATTCAGCACTTGGTTAATGACTGTTGCACGCCTTCTACTGATAGTTAGTCTGACAGCGTTTGTTACAACGTCCTGTAGTCCAATATCGCCTGCCGACGCTAACATATCTCCCAACTCTATACCATCAGCGTTTCCTTCTCCTACATATTCACCTTCCAGCATCAGCACTCCAGCTCCTTCTCGTATATTCTTCCCGCAACAGATACCTACGAACGAAGAACAAGGCAGTGCAGCCGCCTTACTTACAGGCAACCTCATCATCGTCAATAACTGTCTACGGATAACGGTTCGAAATGGGGCTGCCGATTACCTCATTATATGGCCGACACATCTCAGTCTGGATACAAAGAATAATCCCCTTAAGATACAAAACAAACAAGGGCAGACTGTTGCACGTGTTGGAGATCAGATTCACCTTGGGGGAGGTGAAGTTCCTACATCCGCCGCTACGTGGTTGTCCACGAAACTACGTAACAAGCTACCTGACACATGCCCAGGACCATATTGGCTCGCTAGCGATATTATTCAATAACTACACTGTACCCTTTCTAACTTTCTAGCTCTACGCTTAGTCGTAGGGCTATTTGCATCCTTTAGAGTTACGTAGTGATTTTGGGGGAAGTTACTACGTATTGCATATGCAAAGCAGAGTTTTCACAAGCTGTCATGTTCCTCCTCTATTTGAAAAGTGCCAGAAATATACCTTGTGCTCCTATTTGAAAGATACTATAATCAAATGTAGCAAAGGAGCAGGGAGATGGCAGGTGTCAAAGAGCGGAGTGGTGGTGTACGGCTGGGAGCAGGCCGACCGCAGACAACCTACAAGCTGATGGAAACGCCTGCTCGCCAACTGCGGGAGCTGGCAGCTACGCGCAACATGCACCCGGAAGCTCTGCTAGCGCAGCTCATCGCCGAGGCAGTTCACCAGGAAGCCCAACCCATGCAGGACGATGCTGCACACCTGTTGCACCTCCTTACACCTGAACCGCAGACTGTTGAAACCCTCTGCAAGCGCCTCCGGATGAAAAAGGCCGATTTTGAGCAGTTCATCATCATGCATAAAGATGAGTTGGTACACCGTGGCCTGCACGTGCATGTAGCAACCCGCAGTGAAATAGCAAAAGCGATCAAGCTCCCGGGTGGGCTCAATCCAGACGAGCTGACCTACTATAGCAAGCTGTCGCGTAACTTATTTGGCCTTGGGTAGTGACAACAATGCTTTACAATAGGCGAAACACGAACGGCGGGGCGCGTCGCATGGGCTGGGCGCAGCCTCGCTCGCGGAAGCCCCGCTTGAGAGCGGTAGCAAGATAAGGGCTTCCCAAATACGCTTGAACGCGCGATTTGGGAAGCCCACGGCCGCGACCAGGTGAAACGGCTCCCAGAAGTGGAAGGAGTTTTACTATGCCCAAGCGGAGAATGGGCACCATCCCCAGCCACGTGCGATTGACCCAGGCGACGAGTGATCGCATCGACGCTTACCAGCACCAGCACCAGATTCCATCCTTCAGCGCGGCGGTTGAAACGCTGGTGCGTATCGGCCTCGACCAGTCACCCGGGGAAATCCTGGCCCCCATCATTGCCTCGACAGTCAAGCAGGAGCTGGGGCGCGGCATGGAACGGTTGATTAAGTTGCAAATCTACACCGCGATTGAGGCCGGCATCGGCCAACGTCTGACGGGGGCAGTGGTGCGGGACATCGGGCGCATCAAAAAGGATGAACCGGAGCGCGCCGACCGCATCCGCCAGCTTGCCACGAAGGAGACGCGCATGCGGATTGCACGCGGCAGCATTGGGGAGGTTATTGCCGACCTGTATCAAGAGTTTGCACCGGACGACGATGGCGATCATTAAGGCTAGCTACCAGACTCGCGCCAAGGGCACGAAAGGGGTGATGGACTCCCATCGCTATTACTCCTACCGTGAAGGGCCGGACCTGGCACAGCGCCAGTGGTACGACCGCGATGGCCGAGCGCTGGACTTTGATACAGCCCGGGAGGAGATGCGGGAGCGGGCCGAGCACTACGGCTATACCTATCGGATTACCTTGAGCACCGCTGAGGCCGAGCTCTCGCCCGATGACTACCGCACCGTGCTGGGAGAGCAGTTCCCAGAGTATTACCTGATCGAGCATGCCAATACCGAGCACCCGCACGCGCATGTCGTGGCCTTTGGCAAGCAGACGGTCAAGCGCGACGAACTGGCGAGCATGCGGGAGCGTTTGAGTGAACGGGAGCAAATCCGAGAACAGGAGCTGGTACGCGAACAGGCACGCGCTCAGGAACAGGAGCAGGCACGTAAGCAGGAGCTAGCACGTGAACAGGCTCGGAGGCAGGAGCTTGACCGTGGTTGGGATTATGAACGCTAAAAGGTAAAGGAGAGAACGATGTTTAAGCGCAAGCAGCAGGGAAGCGGTGCAAGTACACGTGCACACCCGAAAGCGCGGGCCGAGTTACAGCGCCAGCTCGAAGAGCGGTTGAGCTATTGGCGGCTCTTTTTGGAGGCGAAGCAGCTGGAGCTGGAGGAGCGGCGCGCGGCAGGTGAGTTCGAGGCAGATGTGCTGAAGCCGGTCGCAGCGCAGCAGGAGACGTCGAAACCAGTCGCACCGCAGCCGGTACAGCGAGCAGGAGCAGCCCGGACGAATGCAGCACCGCAGCCGAAGCCGGTAGAATCAGATGACCAACTCATCTGATGTGTCGATACGCTACGCCAGGCCAACAGCTACGCTACCACATGGCACAAAGGCCGGCCCTCGAGCCGGTCCCTGCGGGCAAACCTTTGCTGCTCGTGTGGTGCGATCTGCTTGTGGCCTGCCTACGCTTGTGCCCCACAGGGAGCAACGGTGTGGTGTGGTGGTGTGGTGTGTATGGGGCTTTACTAGCGACGGAGTCGAACATGTGCTTAACGACCCTATTGCACATCATCATTGGTGACTGGATTCTTGCCCGAAAGGCATCATTTTAGTCTCATCCTAGTTTTCGTTCCGCTGCTACACAAGCCCCGTTTTATGGTTACAAGTCTGCCGAAGTCTCGTAACCATAGGTTATTTTCCAAAGAAGCAGCATCCCAGGCTGCGTTGACAGTAGCAATGGGATGAAGTAGTCTACTCGTGACAAACAGGAGAATTTTGCGCATGGCTACGTGTAAGTGTGGATGTGGAGAGAGTGTTAAAACAGGGAGGGTCTTTGTCAATAAGGAACATCAACTTGAATGGATGAACAATGGAGGTGCTCGCGAGATGAATGCACTACTCCCTCAAGAAGTGCGAGTCAGAGGAGGCCAGACCGCAGGGGAGGCAGCGATATTGTCGGGACGCCTCTTGAGAGCTGCGCAAAAAGGGGGAGCCCGCTCTCACGAGATTGCAGAGAACGTGCGGGCGAAGCGGCGACCGGCCTAGTGTCGATAAGCAAAATTAAAACAAGACGAATTAAGTTCTTGGAGGTTCCCATAGCTGCTGTTGACCATAAATAAGACTGGGGCTATGGCGATAATCCAGAGTTGATAAGAGCCACTATTTCCTACGTAGGTTGACATAGTTAGATTGAGCAAAGGGGCGTTTTCACAAGCTATCTCGCTCCTCCTCGATTTGAAAAGTGCCAGAAACACCCTTGCGCCTCCGTTTGAAATATACTATAATCAAATATAGTAAAGAGCTGGTATATGGCAGGTGTCAAGGAGCGTAGCGGGGGAGCACGACCCGGAGCAGGACGGCCAAAGACAACCTATAAGCTAACCACCACACCGGCTCGCCAACTCCTCGAGCTCGCAGCCACGCGCAACATACACCCCGATACACTCCTAGCGCAGCTTATCGGCGATGCAGCCCGCCAGTCAACCCACCCTATGCACGACGATGCAGCACACCTGCTGCACCTGCTCACACCCGAACCCCAGACCGTCGAAACCCTCTGCAAGCGCCTACGGATGACAAAGGCCAAGCTAGAACAGGTGGTTACTGAGCACCGTGAGGAACTGATACACTATGGCCTCCACTTGCATACCGCGACCGCTAGTGAAGTAGCCAAAGCGATCAAGCTTGCCGGTGGTCTCAACGCCGACGAACCGACCTATTACAACAAACTCTCGCGACAGTTGTTCTGACCTAACCACTTCACACAAAGGGAGGGCTGAGATACCCCCATTCAGCCCCCAATCTAGCCTTCTTGCACAGCATTGCTATGCTTACTAGCCATGACAGACAATGACAATGAGCGGTATATCACGATTGAGGAAGCAGCGAATCAGCTCAAGCTCAGCTATAGACAGGCTGCTAGGTATGCTGAGAAGGTTAGGACCCGCAAGACTGGTAAGCGCATTATGTTCCATGCTGGAGACGTGGAGCAACTGGCGAAAGATATGCAGGTCGAGTACCGACCTCCTCTAGCCCCACGCTCTGAACTAGTCCCCATTAGTGAGACCTTGAAGCACATCAGCCACCAGGAAGAACGGATAGCAACTCTTAGCCATGAACTAGGAAGGCTGCAAGGTATCCTATCCGAACGTGACCACCGGCAGCAGGTGCTGACGCTAGATATTGACGACACCAAGGCACGACTCGCAGCCGTGGAAGCTGAAAGAGACCGCCTGAAGGCCGAATTAGCGCGAGTACAGGAGCGTCCTTGGTGGATGCGTTTCTTTGACGGCAGCAGACGGCATTGACGGCATTGACAGTTGACAGATAGAGTAAAATAGGGGATATGGAAAAGCCACGCAGCGCTTGCTACGCTCGTGGCATGGCCTTAAACCTTTAGGAGAGGTGTTAAGACGATGGCATTATCACAAGCACCAGCCCGTACCGCAAGCCGACCAGTACCACCCACAGATCAACAAGCCGTTTTATCCTATCTTGCAGTTGGCCATACCACTGCTGAGACAGCACAGCGATTCGGCATTGCGGAGCGGAGCGTTAGGCGCATCCGGCAACGTCAAGACGAGCGCCACGAGCAGAGCCGACGCACACAACACATAGCGGCGCAGCGACCCGCAGAACAGCTTGCAGTCCCGTGCGTTAAGGTCGTACCTCCACCATCTGTACTCACCCCGCCACACTTCGCGCCAGCTCGACCGAGCGACGTTGCCGGCAAAGGTGTATTGTGGCGCTGCCCGGTTACTGGCGCTCTCATCCCGGTCCCACCCGGCGCGATGCGCGGCGAATGGGAAGCAGACCGCCGGAGCCCGACTCCACATAAAGAGCCAGACACGACCCTGATTGCGGACGTAGTGGCCAGTCCAGACATCCGGACCGGACAGCCGTTTACCGCATTAGAAAGAGCAACGGATAGCGGACCGACCGCTATCACGCAACCCCTACCGACTCTTACCACTGTACATAATTCACTGGCGCCCATCAGTATCAAAGCCGACTATGTGAGGCAGCGAGAAGCAGTGCATCTACCCAAAAAGTACCCGCGTACTGACGTCGATCTAGCACAACTCATTGAGGTGCTGGCCTATCAAATTGGTCCAGTACCAGTAGCCAGCCTGCTCTTATTCCTAATGTTATTGTGGCTCATAGCACACTGATCAATACAATAAATATTGGGCTTCGCCGCCTAGTTGCGCCAAAGCCCACAGCCGATCAATAATTCGCCAACTTAAAGCACAACCGGCAGGTTAGCGCTCAGCGATCAGGGACCAATCTGATCAAAGAACAACCCGCCGATGTACTGGACGACTACATCACCTAGCCGCCGCTCAGAAGATTGTAGCACAGGAGGCACAACATTGCACCTCCTGTTGCACCACATGACTCACGAGTCGCGACAGCACACGCGAATCGGGAGTCATATTCATGAACACCTACGCCGACCTTTGCAGCGCCGCCCTCAACCTCTACGACGCCGGCTATTCCGTTATCCCCCTCCACAACAAAGAGCCCTACGACCCCTATAAGCAGCCCTACCATGACAGCAAAACCGGCGAGTTCGTCGAATACCCCCGGCTGAACTGGAAGCGATACACCACACGTCACGCCTCACATCGTCAGATTGAAGCCTGGTTCAGCTCAACCCTAGCACCACATAACCAACCCAATGGCATTGGCTACTGCACCGGCCAGGTCAGTGGCAATATTCAGGTGCTCGACTTCGAGAGCGAGCAGCGCTACCACGCATGGCACGCCGTCATCGGCGACGAGCTTGCAGATAGCCTGCCCACAATTCGCACCGGCCGTGGCTACAATGTCGTCTGGACGTGCCCAACACCCTACACTGCCAAAGATCACGATCCCGGCCAGGTGGAGGCACGCGGCGACCAGCTCTACAGCATTGCCCCACCATCATGGCATCCCAAGGCTAAGCGCCAGTACGCCTACACCCACGGCGATCTCCTCCATGCACCGCACCTCGATCAGGCCACCAGTGACCACTTGATCGCCGCAGCTGCAGCAATGACCTTACCGGAAACACCTATTTCCCGAAACACCAACGTACGGCCCCAACTCCAACCATCACCCCCAGGAGCGATCACCGGTGAGGAGCTACGCACGCTCTATAACCAGCAGCACAACCTCGAAGATGAACTACGCCGCTATGGAGGACGACCAGCCAGTGCCGGATGCTGGCATTGCCCAGCTCACCAGGACCATGAGCACCACGACCAGGACGGCAGCTTTGACGTGTCGCCGAGCAAATACCCAGAGAAATACGGCCACCTGATCGGCGGCTGCTGGCAACCAACATGCCGCTTATTCGGAACCAAAGGCCGCATTATTAGCTCCTTTGATCTCATGCAGATCATGGAAGGATTAACACGCAGCCAAGCCCACCGCCACGCCGCCGAACGCCTCGGTATCACCCACCAGCAGCACACGATATTTGCCCCTACAACCGCACAGGAAGCCCCAGGAGCAGCCGACGACCAGGACGACGATCCCGACGACACGAGCACGCCTGATGACGATCCAGATTGCCCACCGGCTAACTATAACCCCGAGGCACCCACTGCCGCACGCCCAAGCAGCGACCGCTCCTACCCTACTGTCTTTTGGGGCGTCGAGCACAGCCTCATGGACTTTCTTACCGAGATGCGCACAGCCCATAAATGTATGCCAGCCACGCTCTTTTATGCCCAGGCGATCCGGAGCATGGGGCGCGAGGGAACCATCCTCGAAATGCAAGCGACGATCCGCATCCACCATTGCAGCTACAGCGATCGGCATGTGAAGAACGCCCGCCGCCAGTTCCACCAGCTCGCAGCTGCATACCACCAAGCAACGCAGCAGGGTGAAATAATTTCACCCCCCCCAGCACATATAAAGGAAGTTAACTTAATCCAGGCCGAAACCATGCCCTCTAACGAGAGTTTGGGGTGTGATTTTGTTTGGAGTGGTCCCCTGGTCGCAGCGGACCCCGGCACCCTACCTATGCAGCCTGACCAGGAGCAGGCCGAGCTGGAGGAGGCCCGCAGCGCCGCCGATGATCGCCAGCTTGCGCAGGAGCGTGTGAGCCCCCCCCGCCCCAAGCGCCGCAGCCGACCACTCAACAACCCGCCGACCGTTGACGACGTGCCCGAGCTGAAACGCCGGCGGTATGCCGCCCAACGTGCCGCCCAACGCGCCCATGACCGGGGCAACGTAGCCCAGGCACGCGCTATTACGCGGAGCATTCGTACCTACCGCGAGCAGATCGAGCACCTAGAGTATGCGCATGCAGCACGCCAGGCCGAGGACCAGGCCAGCTGGCTGCCAACGCTGTTTGACTTTGCCGACGAGCCAGCGCCTGCCCTAGCTCCTCCACCAGAAATACTCGTTGCAGGCAGCTATGCAGCAGCCACCCGGACTATACCCAAACAAAATCACACCCCAATCCCCGTTCGCACTGTTCAGCAGGCAGCGTGTAACGATTTTGACAGTGCTAAATCGCGCTCCAAAGGGGTAGTGGGCGACGGTCGTAGTGTCAGATTAGGGTCTGGACCTTCGGGAAATGTTGTCAAGAAATGCGAAAACGAACCCTATTCTGACGCATTTTCGGGGGAGTTCTGACGTCAGGTTGAGGTATACCCTATCTTAACAGATTATGGGCTAGGTAAGCAGCAAAACGCCCCTAGTCGAGGGGGCCAGAGGCGTTGCGCTCCTAGGCGCTCTGGTTAGTCTGAGCTAACCATATGCCTCGTTGCACAGCTTTAATTATACGCCCCCTATCAAGGAGGTACTCGTCACTATGAAAACTGCTATAAATCAACTACTGAAATCCATTACTTTTCATTTGAAAGCTGGTAGTATTCAGTGATGGAAAGGGAGACTAGGAATGACCGCCACGCCAGCGAAAAGGATGGGAGGTGCGCGACCAGGAGCAGGCCGAACCCAAACGACCTACAAAATCAGTGTGGAGGCGGCCCGCAGGCTGCGGGAGATCGTCACGTACTACGGCGGCGATCCCGCTCAGATCATCGAAGGGCTTATTAATCAGCACTACAGCGCCATCAAGCCAAGCGTGGTCGAGCTTTTGCCGGACGTCGCCACGCAACTGCTTGCGTTACTCACACCCGAAGCCCAGACCGTCGAAACCCTGTGTAAGCGACTGAGAATGCCGAAGGCCGAGCTCGAAGGGCTCATTGCTCAGCACCAAGACGAGTTGGTTAAAAACGGTCTGCATCTCCACGTTGCTACCCACAGCGAGGTGGCGCGCGCGATCAAGATCCCCGGTGGTCTGAATAGGGAGGAACCAACCTACTACAATAAACTCTCGCGGAACCTCTTTAGTTTAAAGTAGCCCTTTCCTCTTTTACACTTTACACTTAGACAGGATATACTAGCATGGTGTAGACC
>MWWJ01000045.1_pt1 | contig 12985 bp, 10 predicted proteins | sample 1047271 | NCBI WGS metagenome assembly MWWJ01 (sample SAMN06349965, study PRJNA376086) | soil metagenome | isolation source: CN-4 sample Antarctic (ecotone) soil | place: Antarctica | collected 2015-01-13 | reverse complement strand
TCAACGAGCCGACGGCAGCCGCGCGAAGACAGTGGCGTAGATGGTTGGCAGGTAGTAGCCGCTGCCGTAAGGGATGCGGGCGGCGAAGAGAATGACTGTGATGGAGAATATCTGAACCGCAGTGTTGATTTTGCCGAGCCAGGAGGGACGGAAGTTGCGGAAGCCCGTGACGATGTTAATGGCCGCCGCGCCCACGATGATAAAGATGTCGCGGCTGATGACGGCAATCGTCACCCAGAAAGGAATCGGCAAGTGATTCGGCAAAGGCTGCGGAAAGACCGCGCGCATCGAGAGGACGATGAAGGAAGTAACGAGCAGAAGCTTATCCGCAATCGGGTCGAGAATCGTGCCGAGTTGAGATTTCTGATCGAAGCGTCGCGCCAGCAAACCGTCTAACCCGTCCGTCACGCCCGCCAGCACAAACACACCGAGCGCCCAGAGGAAGCGCTGGTAAAACAGGAGCGTCACGAAGACAGGAATCAGCGCCATCCGAAAGATGGTCAACAGATTTGGCAGCGTGACAATTCTCGAAGACATTTAAGAGCAGTGACGAGTGATGAGTGACAAGCAAAGCAGCGAGCGACGCTGAGAACAAAGAGCGTCGAAGTGTCGAGGACCAGGCGCGACGAGATTAAATGATTTAACTCGTCACTTGTTACTCGTCACTTGTCACTGCCTTTCTGAGTTCGAGGAGAGAGACTTCCGGCAGACAGCCGTAGCGAATGGGGAGGACGCTCGTGCCGAGTCCGCGTGTGACGTAGATTTGTGTGTCGCCGCGTTGGCCGAGACCTCTGAGCAGGCGGCGGCGTGGGCGTCCAGAGGCATTGCGTTCAGAACGCCAGGTGACCTGTCCGCCGTGCGTGTGCCCGCTTAAGACCAGATCAACTCCGGCGCGTGCGGCGCGTCGCAGGATGATGGGATTGTGCGCCAGCAGCAACTTCATTTCGTCTTCGCTCGAACCCGCGAGAGCCAGCGGCAAATCTTCAAGCCCGACCATCGTATCGTCAACGCCCGCGAGCCAGAATGATGCGCCGCGTTGCTCGAAGCGCATCCCTTCATTGACGAGAACGCGAATCCCCGCGAGGCGAAAGAGGTCTGCGATGAGCGCGGCATCCGTCCAGTGGTCGTGATTTCCGAGCACTGCATAGACGCCGTAACGCGCGCGCAAGCGTCCGAGCATTTCGGCGCAGGGCGCAGCGTAACCGCGTTCGTGCGAAACGTAGTCGCCGGTTAAAGCGATAATGTCGGGGCGCAAATTATTGGTCGTCTCGATGGCGCGCAGAATTTGCTCTGTGCCTGTGAAGGGGCTGTGATGAATGTCTGAGAGTTGAACGATCCGCAGGCCATCAAGCGCGGCTGGCAGACGCTTGAGATGAATGACGTGATGCTCGATGGCGAGCCTGAACGGTTCAGCGAACGCAGCACGCGCGAGTTGCGCGAGGCCGGCAGTGATCGCCCGCCAGGGTGTGGCAGGTGGCGCGGGCGGCGCGGCGGCGGCGATGCGCGTCAGGCGCGACATGCGGCGGCGTTCTTTCCATCTTAGATTACTTGTCATGCGTTAAAGATATTCGGCGAGAACTTTCAGCGCGCCGCTTAACTCCCACTAACCGGACGCCCCCTCTGAAAGTCCGCGCATTATAATGACTGCCCGCTATCGGTGCAAGCCGGAAGGGCGATGAAAACAGGGCATGACATTAAAGCGCAATTTTTAGTTTTGCAGGAAGCGTCGAGAGCCGTCAGCGCCATTGTTGAGGCTGCGGCAATTTGATTGCAGATCAGAGGCGAAGAGGACATCACCGGATGTCTGCCGCGCTATTGCCTTCCTTTCATTATTTAACCTATCATTCCAAGCATGAGCAGTGAAGATACTACACAAGACATCAAACAGAAGTACGACACGCAGCCGACGATTGCCACTGTGCTTGAACGTCTTGACGAGCAGGCTAAACGTCTTGACGAGCAATCTATGCGTCTCGTCGAGCTTAATGAACATTTCATCGAGTTGACTAAACATTTTGTCCAGCTCAATGAACGGGTTGATTCCCTTACTAATGAGGTGCGCGCTGGTTTTGCAATGTCGGAACGACGCTTTGAGGCGATTGAAGAGAGGTTAGATCGGATTGAGATTGATATTGACAGATTTGGTAGCGCGTCTTTAGAAGCGCGAGGCGATATGCGCTCTCTACGCTCTGATGTCAAAGAACTCCGCTCTCATTTGAAAGAGCCTGCCTAAGCCGCACCTCTCAGGCTTCCCCTTTCCGTTTTACAACTCCAACTTTTTCACCAATGATTGATTCAGACCGGCTGAAGGCTGCTCGCTGAACGCTTTCTTCGATTCAAGTAAACAGCGATTGCTCGACTGCCGTCGCAGCCTTTTTCGGGGCGCGCTTCTTCGCGGTCTTCGCAGGCGCGGAGCCTGGATGATGCGCGAGGTGTTCGGCGTTGAAGCCGAGTTCGCGCAAGGTGGCGGCAAACTTCGGTGCGCCGTGCATCGTGATGATTCTCTGCGCGCCAGATTCGCGCGCGATTCGCACAAGCTCGTCAAAGTCCGCGTGATCGGAGAGCGGCAGCACGAGGTCAACGTTCTTGTACATGTATGGCGCGCTCTTATGCAGCGCCCAACCCGTGAGCATGATGACGTAGCGGCGTTCGATGTTGGTAATCATCGCCTGCTTGCGGCAACCTGGCGGCGTAATGAGGACGCGCCCCTTCAAGTGTGCGCGATCATACTTTTCATAAGACGCGGAAAATTCGACGCCCAACTCTCTGTAAATCTCCGAGACGTTCCACACGGAGCCGTGCAGCGTGACGCGATAGCCTCCGCGCAGGAGCAACTCTAGAGCCTCCTGTCCTTTGCCGAGCGCATAAGCAAGCACGACGGGCACGCGATCATCCGAGAGCGCGCGATCAACTGCGGCGTAGAGACGCGCAGTGGTAACGACATCGGGCGGAAAGCGATAGAGCGGCTCGCCGAATGTAGATTCCATGACGAGCGTGTCGCAAGGGACAATGACGGCGTTCTCCGCCGCGACGTTTGGACGCAGTTTGAAGTCGCCCGTGTAAACGAGACGTTCACCATCAGCTTCGATCAAGACTTGCGCTGATCCCAGGCAATGTCCCGCCGGATAAAACGTCAGCGCGTAGCGTCCGTAGTCGCGCCGCTCGCCGTAACGCAACGTCTCCATCTCCGCTTCGCCACGACGATGTTGAAAGATGCGCGCCGTCTCAGGTGTCGAGACGATAGCGCGATGCTCCGCGATATGATCGGAGTGCCCGTGCGAGATGACACAACGGTCGCGCGGCCCGTCGGCGTCGAGCCATAAATCAAGATCGGGTAAGTAAAGACCGTCTCTGTATTCAACTCTTAACAAAATAAAATCTCCATTGCCGTCGCGGGCGGTGCGGGATCACGCGCATCATGCACGGCCTTGTTAGAATCCACTTACTCGCATACTCTTCGGGAGTTAAACTTGAGCCAATGATAGTTCATCAACGCGGCGCGGACGACTGCGGCCAACATAAATTTAAGATGTCTGTTTGATGCGGTGAAGGGAGACTTGGATGACTCCAACAGGAGAAGATAATCACGAGGTAGAGGCGCCGGATAAGAGTGCGTCGGGCGGTGTCACGCGCGAGCGCGCGGCGCGGCGATTGTGGCGGGCGCAGACGGTTTATACGGTCGTGCTGCTCGCGTTCGGAGCGCTCGCGGTGTTCGCGCATCTCTACAAGTATTTCAGTTGGGATTTGGAAGCGGCGCGTTTTATTCAATCACTGCCTGGCCTGCACGCCCTAATGAGCTTTGTCTCGCTGTTTGGCAACGGCCTGATTCCCTGGGTCTTGACGATTCTGACGATGATCCTTTTTTTCATTCGCGGGCGGCGCAGCGAAGCTGTCGGCACAGTCTTGAGCGCGGGCGGCGGCGAACTAATCAACACACTTATCAAACTCTTCATCGCGCGCCCGCGCCCGACAACCGATCTCGTCAAGGTTGACCACATTCTCAAGACGCAGAGTTTTCCTTCTGGTCACGTCACCTTCTACGTCTGCTTCTTTGGCTTCCTCTTCTTCGCCGCTTACGCGCTTCTGCGTCGCGGCTCACTCACACGTCGCCTCGCGCTCATCGCCGCCGCGTTGCCCGTCCTGCTCATCGGACTTTCGCGCGTCTATCTCGGCGAGCATTGGCCCAGCGACGCGCTCGGCGCATACCTCCTCGGCGGACTCTGGCTCGCGCTCTCGCTGCATCTCTATCGCAAGTGGAAAGAGCGCGCGACGTTTCATCCGAACGCGCAAAGTTGAGCGCATCGCTGGCGCTGTGCCATAAAAGTTTTTGGATTTAATGAATTGCCACTAGCTTTAGCTAGTGGAAAGCTTTCTTCAAAAGGCATCGGCTTTAGCCGAATAGTTCGGCTAAAGCCGAGACTTGTTAGCTTCTCAATCCTCCAGCTAAAGCTGGAGGCAATTCAATGAACTTTCATAACACGGCACTTGCAGGTCGCGTTTATTTCTTCGGCCTGTCAAAGATGCTGCACGCCTGGAACGCGCCCGTCGGGTCAACGGCGGTTCGGCCCTGTTCGATATGGCGGATGATTCCCTCTTTATCAACGACGAAGGTGGCGCGCGTCGCGTAGCCGCTTTCTTCGTCGAAGATGCCGTAGTCTCTGACGACCTTGCGCTTCCAATCACTCAAGAGCGGAAACTTGACGCCGATGTCTTCGGCGAAGCGTTTGTTGGCGGCGAAGCTGTCCATGCTGATGCCTAAGATTTGTGTTTGCGTCGCGTCGAATTTGGCGATATCAGACTGATAAGCCTTCAACTCTTTCGTTCAACCACCTGTGAACGCGAGGACGTAAAAAGCGAGCACGACATTCTTCTTGCCCTTAAAGTCGCTGAGCTTGACCGGCTTGCCCTCCGTATCTGTCAACGCAAAATCCGGCGCGGCCTGGCCGACCTTCAAATTCGTCTTCGGTGCGGCAGGTTGTTGCGCGGACGCGGCGACAGCGAGCGACTGCGGCCAACATAAATTTAAGATGTCTGTTTGATGCGGTGAAGGGAGACTTGGATGACTCCAACAGGAGAAGATAATCACGAGGTAGAGGCGCCGGATAAGAGTGCGTCGGGCGGTGTCACGCGCGAGCGCGCGGCGCGGCGATTGTGGCGGGCGCAGACGGTTTATACGGTCGTGCTGCTCGCGTTCGGAGCGCTCGCGGTGTTCGCGCATCTCTACAAGTATTTCAGTTGGGATTTGGAAGCGGCGCGTTTTATTCAATCACTGCCTGGCCTGCACGCCCTAATGAGCTTTGTCTCGCTGTTTGGCAACGGCCTGATTCCCTGGGTCTTGACGATTCTGACGATGATCCTTTTTTTCATTCGCGGGCGGCGCAGCGAAGCTGTCGGCACAGTCTTGAGCGCGGGCGGCGGCGAACTAATCAACACACTTATCAAACTCTTCATCGCGCGCCCGCGCCCGACAACCGATCTCGTCAAGGTTGACCACATTCTCAAGACGCAGAGTTTTCCTTCTGGTCACGTCACCTTCTACGTCTGCTTCTTTGGCTTCCTCTTCTTCGCCGCTTACGCGCTTCTGCGTCGCGGCTCACTCACACGTCGCCTCGCGCTCATCGCCGCCGCGTTGCCCGTCCTGCTCATCGGACTTTCGCGCGTCTATCTCGGCGAGCATTGGCCCAGCGACGCGCTCGGCGCATACCTCCTCGGCGGACTCTGGCTCGCGCTCTCGCTGCATCTCTATCGCAAGTGGAAAGAGCGCGCGACGTTTCATCCGAACGCGCAAAGTTGAGCGCATCGCTGGCGCTGTGCCATAAAAGTTTTTGGATTTAATGAATTGCCACTAGCTTTAGCTAGTGGAAAGCTTTCTTCAAAAGGCATCGGCTTTAGCCGAATAGTTCGGCTAAAGCCGAGACTTGTTAGCTTCTCAATCCTCCAGCTAAAGCTGGAGGCAATTCAATGAACTTTCATAACACGGCACTTGCAGGTCGCGTTTATTTCTTCGGCCTGTCAAAGATGCTGCACGCCTGGAACGCGCCCGTCGGGTCAACGGCGGTTCGGCCCTGTTCGATATGGCGGATGATTCCCTCTTTATCAACGACGAAGGTGGCGCGCGTCGCGTAGCCGCTTTCTTCGTCGAAGATGCCGTAGTCTCTGACGACCTTGCGCTTCCAATCACTCAAGAGCGGAAACTTGACGCCGATGTCTTCGGCGAAGCGTTTGTTGGCGGCGAAGCTGTCCATGCTGATGCCTAAGATTTGTGTTTGCGTCGCGTCGAATTTGGCGATATCAGACTGATAAGCCTTCAACTCTTTCGTTCAACCACCTGTGAACGCGAGGACGTAAAAAGCGAGCACGACATTCTTCTTGCCCTTAAAGTCGCTGAGCTTGACCGGCTTGCCCTCCGTATCTGTCAACGCAAAATCCGGCGCGGCCTGGCCGACCTTCAAATTCGTCTTCGGTGCGGCAGGTTGTTGCGCGGACGCGGCGACAGCGAGCATCAAAAGAACAACGACGCTGAGAATTTTTTTGACGATCATGTTCTTCTCCTTTTCTCCTTCAGTTCAGAATTATAGTGGTTATCATTTGAGTGCAACCTAAATCGAAACCTACAAGAATGGGACACTCGGCTGGGAGCGCAGGCATCCTGCCTGCATGAGCGCGGCACCGCGCGAACCGCTCCTTCGCCGCTCGGCCACACCGCACGCTAACCAAAACACAAGTTCGCGTCCGTGGGACGCTCAGGCAGGCAAGGATGCCTGCGCTCCCAGCCGAGCGACCGTGTCCCAATGTCGCGTGGCCTGATTTAGCCCCGACAGGGGCGGCATCTCAGTAGCCCAGTGCGTCAGCACTGTGGGATGGATGCATCACATTTATCTTTCAAGCCCCAGCGGGGCGACATCAATACCGTCCCGCTGGGACTCCAGAATTTATTGATAACGTTTGCACCCATAGCTCACGCTATGGGCTACTGATAATTCGCCCCTGTCGGGGCTGGTTGTACTCAATGCCAGCAGACCTTGACCCAATCATGCGTGGCTGGATTTTCAAGTGCGAGTCTTTAACCGGCAGGCAGCAAGCGCCAGTTGTTATCGGCTTCGGCGGGGATGCGTTTGTTGCGCTCAACCCAATCAATAATCAATTCGCGTATCTCTTCGCTGGAACGATAAACGACGCGCGCCTGCTTGTACATCGTGAAGCCGCCGCCACCGTTGACGCGATAGTTGTTGGTGACGAGCCGGAGCGTTTGCGTTGGGCTGAGCGGTTGCCCTTTGAAGCGTAAATTACGGATGCGCTCTCCCACGGGTTTGGAGATGTCGAGGTCATAGCTGACGCCTTCGGCGATGTCAAAGTTGTAGCCTGGAACTTTTTCATCAACAAGATCGGCGGCAGCTTTATTGGGCGTGTAGGCGCGAAAGTATTTTGCGGAATGTTCGAGCGCGTCCTTTAATTGTTGTCCCGTCACTTCGAGCGTGACGAGCGTGTTTTCATATTCGTAAAGTCCGGCGATGTCGCGCACGGTGACGTTGCCTTTCGGGATGCGCGCCTGCGGATTAAAGCTCGCGGCCATCGAGACATCGGCTTTGCCCGCTTCCAACTGCACGCGCTGAATCAAATCGAGTATCGCCGTATCACGAAAGCGCGCGTCCGTCGCGGTCAAATCCGCAGGTGAATCTCCAATCACGCGACCAAGCCATTTTTGCGTTTCATCATCATAAGGCGCGGCGAGTTTCGCGACCAACGCATCAGGCTCAACATTTTCATTTACCGGAATCGTCCGCGCAGATTTTGCCATCACCTTCCAATGTCCATCCGCGTCTTGATCGAGATAGACGTCCACGCGCGCGACGCGATGCGCCCACTTGTCTGCCTGCGTCAGGAGGACGCCGTTGATGAAGACGGCTGGAACTTCCGTGTGCGTGTGTCCCATCAAAATCACGTCAACGCCTGGAACTTCGCGCGCTATCCGCACCGCCGCGTTTTCGTTGCCGACCTGTCCAGGATTAATTTGTCCCGTTCGCAAATCTTCCTCTAAGCCCATGTGCATCGGGATGACGACGAGATCAACGTGTTCTTTGCCGCGCAACAACGCGACCCACTTCTTCGCTTCGCTGATGGTTTCGCGAAACTCAAGTCCGGCATAGTTCGGCGGGTTCTCCCAGTTCGGAATGCCTGGTGTCGTCAGACCTAGAATACCGACGCGCACGCCGTTCACTTCTTTGATGAGATAAGGTTGATAAGCCGTCTCGCCCGTGCCCGTCTTGTACGTGTTCGCGGAGAGCCAGGGGAACTTTGCTTCGCCGTGCGCCTTCTCTAAAACTTTCAAACCGAAGTTGTACTCGTGATTGCCGACGGTCATCGCATCGTACTTCAAAGAGTTCATCACGAGCATCATCGGGTCAGGCGGCTGATTATTTTTCTTGTTGTGATAATAGACGAGCGGCGAGCCTTGAATCGTGTCGCCGGAATCGAGCAGCAAGAGGTCTGGAGTTTTTTTGCGCTCGGCCTTGATGATCGTCGCGGCCTTTGCGAGGCCGCTCTGGTCAGGCTTGTTCGTGTAGTAATCAACGGGCAGGATGTGGCCGTGCAAATCCGTCGTCGCGAGAATCGTCACCTGCACACGCTTCGGCGCGGCAGCACTGCCAGCGACTGTGTAAGCAAGGACGGCCAGCGCCATGACCAGGCCTAACGGAAGGAAGATGCGAAAAGGATTTTGTTCTTTCATACGTCGCGATTCACTTTCAGCTCGGATGCTTGCTGCTTCGACCTCATGTTGCTTCGTGTTGCCTTAAAACTCACGTCACCGAATATAAACCTCTGCGGCGTTCGCGCCCTGCACGTTGACTTCATAAACTTTCTGAAAATGCGCGCGCACCTCTGCGAGTTTTTCCTGATTCTCAAAGTATGTGCGCCCGCGTTGCACGATCACAAAGGTTGCGCCCTTCGCATCCGCGAGATTGAACTTGCGATCAGAGAGCGCACGCGATTGTAAACCCGTGCGCGTGTACTTTTCCAGATAGTACCGCACGACGCCAGGCGTTTCGTTGAAGACAGTGGCATCTCGCGGTGCAGTTTTGCAAATGAAGCGGACGGCTTCGCGCATGCCGTCGTCGTAAAATTCATCATGCGGAAAAAAATAACCGGCGCGCCCCAAACCGAGCGCATTAGTATAGAGCGCGTAGTGCGGACGGCTAGCATAGGCCGTGAATGCGGGTAAGGCGATGAAGATGATGAGAGCCAACGCGCTCGCAATTCGCCGGACACGTTGCGCGCTCGTTTCTCTGAACAGCGTGCGGCATAAATCAATGAGTGTGACGATGCCGACGGCGGCGATCATGTACACGAACGGCATCAGCGAGAGCGTGTAGCGCAACCACTTCGCGCCGAACAGAGAGTAAGGAATGATCCAGAGCAGAAACATCAGCAGGAGGAAACCCGCGCCAGCTTCGCGCCAACGCCGGAAGCAAGCGCAGAGGCCGACGATGAAGGCCAGGAGAACGGGCAACGGAATTTTGATCGCCATAAAGAGCGCGTAAAAATAAATGGGCGTGCCCCAGAACGGCGTCCCTGAGGCGTTGTTTTTGTAGAGATGCGCGCCCATCAAATAGCCCGTGTGCGTCAGCAGTTGCTCGCTCGAATAAGCTTGCAGGTAAGTCCACGTTGAGGGCAGCAACGCAGCCGGATTCGCCAGGAGAAAGACGACGAACATGATGACGTAATACCGCGTCGGAATACTCCACTGCGGTTCGTTCGGCTCTAACTCACGCACGCAGAAGAGGCGATGATAAAGCGCGTTGAGACCAAAGTAGTGCGGGAAGTATTTCGAGGCGAGCATCAAGCCAAACGATGCGCCGCTCAAACCGTAGAAGCGCAGTTTGCTCTGCGCGTCGAAGCCGCTCGCTTGTTCGGCGCGGATGTAGAAGTAGAAAGCGAAGAGCATGAAGAAGACGAGCAACGTGTCTTCTTTGGCGATGCGATTGATCGTGATGGCGTTGATGCCGAAAGCCCAGAGCGCGGCGGCGACAAACGCTGTGCGGCGATTAAACAAAGCTGCGGTTAAAAGAAAAAGCGGCAACACGGTCAACGCGCCGAAGACGATGTTGGGAAGCCTGAGCGCGGTCTCGTCCTCGATGTCATCCTCCGCGCTCGCGTTATAGATGCGCGCTGCCTTCATCGAAGCGAGCATCAACATTTTCATCAACATCGGATGCTCCGCGTTCGGACGAATGTCGCCATGCTCATAAGCGCGCTCGGCTTCGAGCTTGTTGATCTCGTCTTCCGCGAAACCGATGCGCTCGATGCCGCTCAAGCGTAGGCCGAAACCGAGCAACATCAGCACGGAGAGCGTTGCCACCACGCTCCATTCCAAAGTCATCGTCAGCCGTTGACCTCGCGCCGTGCGTACCTTGATCGTGGACTCAGCGCTGGTGCCGGAATTGATGTTGACAGTGTGTGACAAGACTATACCTTGCAGTTACAACGCAGAATTTATCAAGAATGAATAATGTTCGGAGAAGCTAAAGACGAACGCTTTGACCTTCACTTCATGTTTCGTCCTCGTCGCTTATCTCGCCTCGCTCCCTTGCACGGCAACGGAACTGTTCGCCGCCTTGGCATCGTCCGCAACTGTTTCACGCGCGCTCGCTCTTTCCGCATCTCCCGTCACAGTCTTTAATGACAGGCCGCGCTTTATCAATAACGCCACACCGACCGCTGTCCAACAAACGATGCGCGCTTTGCGAATGATCGCAAGGGTGACGCCGCTCGCCGTCCCGAACTGCAAAACTTTTGTGAGCAAGCCTGTGCCCGCTTCATCAATCCCGACGCGCAAAGGGATAAACTTGAACACGACGTTGATGACGCGATTGACGGATTCGAGAATAAAGGCTGTCAGGAATGTCGGCGCGAGCGTGTCGCTGATGAACGAGAGCGTGACGTAAACCTCCGCGACGCCGGCGAGATGAAAGCACGCTTCGAGAAAAAGAATCGGCAGAAAGCGTGAACGGTTGCGCGCGTAAAAACCGTAGATGCGATCTTCGAGACTGCGAACGCGCTCGCGCCGCGTCTCCGTCAAAAGATTGCGCCCGATGCCGCGCACGTAAAGCCGTTCAAGCACGCCGCTCGCGAATCTCCACTCTTTACGAATCACAAAACCAGCCGCGAGGATCAACAGCGCAATGATAATCAACGCCGCGATGCTCGCGATACGAAGCGGCTTCGGCAAAGGGAACACGAACAGCAGTGCCGCCGCGCCTGAAAAAATAAAGAGCACAACCGAGAGACTGTAAAAAAGATTCTCGACGACGAGCGCCGAGAGCGCCGTCATCAATGGCACACGTTCGCGCACCAGTGCCGCCTTCGCCGGTTCGCTCACGACGATGCCAAGCGGCACGAGCGTCCCAACCGCGTCACCGATCAAGTAAGCCGTGAACGCATCGCGAAAACGAAGTCGCGTTTCTCCTTCAAAGCACCGCGTCCAACAAACGGCACGCACGATGGGGCGGACGCTTGAGATGGCGAGCACAAGTAGAAAGCCCACGCCCAAACGCTTGCCGCCTTCGACGATCTCCGCGACGCCCGCCTTCTTCACAAAGTAAGCGAAGAGCAACAGACCAAGCAGCGCGAACACGATGCCAACGGGCTTCAAACGTTTCGACTGGCTTCTCGTTTCGCTACGCTCTTTCATCACACACTTTCAGCCCGCTTGCTCAACAAGGTTGCTTTATCCAGGTCTTAAAAAGTTTATAGGCAAGATACGAAATCAAGCCGTGAATCTCAATCAAGCAACATCCGTACCCGCTCGATTCGTGGGTAAAAACGAGCGTTAGCTTTCAGAGCGAAGGGGAGCGGAGCAACATTCAACGGACAAGTGTCAGATAAAGTTGTGAAGTCGGCGGACTCCTGGTTTCACGCGAAGGCGCAAAGAACTGACGAACCAAAGCTCGCAATGCTGAGGCCGCAACTTTTTGCGAGCTGACGTTTTTCTTTTTTGCGCCCCCGCGTGAAATTCCTTCTCTGGCTCTTATCAACTTCGCTTCATCAGGTTTCGCCAACACCTTTTTCCGCAACACCATCTTTGCCTTTTGCCTCGCGCCTTGATTATCATGCTACATGTTCCAATCAAACAAAATTTACACAGAGCCGAGTCTAATGCCATGAGCCAAACTGCCACCGAACTGCAAACCCATCGCCCGTTGACGGCGCTTAACGAAGACGAAGAAATGTTTCGCTCAAGCGTCCGCGAATTTGCCGAAGGCGAACTCCGCCCGCGCGTCGAACACATGGACGAAGCGGGCAAGCTCGACCCCGCGCTCATCAAGCAATGCTTCGACCTCGGCCTGATGGGCATCGAGACTTCAGAAGAGTACGGCGGCGCGGGCGCAAACTTCTTCACAGCCATCATCGCCGTCGAAGAACTCTCTCGCGTTGACGCTTCCGTCGGCGTCTTCGTTGACGTGCAGAACACGCTCGTCAACAACGCGCTCCTGCGTTGGGGCAACGACGAGCAAAAGAAAAAATATCTCACGCAACTCTCATCAGAGCGCGTTGGCGCATACGCTCTTAGCGAAGCCGGTTCAGGCTCTGACGCTTTCGCGCTCGCCACCCGCGCTGTCGAGCGCGACGACCATTACATCATCAACGGGCGCAAGCTCTGGATCACCAACGGCAACGAAGCAGAAATCTTCATCGTCTTCGCCAACGTCAATCCAGAAGCGGGCTACAAAGGCATCACAGCTTTCATCGTCGAAAAAAGTTTCGAGGGATTTTCCGTCGGCAAGAAAGAAAACAAACTCGGCATCCGTGCTTCTTCAACCACCGAAATCATTCTTGAAGATTGCCGCGTGCCGAAAGAGAATGTGCTTGGTGAAGTCGGCAAGGGCTATAAGGTTTCAATCGAGACCCTCAACGAAGGACGCATCGGCATCGGCGCGCAGATGATCGGCATCGCACGCGGCGCACTTGCCGCAGCCTTGAGCTACAC
>MWWJ01000044.1_pt1 | contig 12991 bp, 13 predicted proteins | sample 1047271 | NCBI WGS metagenome assembly MWWJ01 (sample SAMN06349965, study PRJNA376086) | soil metagenome | isolation source: CN-4 sample Antarctic (ecotone) soil | place: Antarctica | collected 2015-01-13 | reverse complement strand
CTAGCTCCCCCCCGCGCTCCACACATTTATCCATCAACGCTGGTCGATAAAGTGGTCATTCGTGCGGGCGATTCAAGCTGTGTCCTGCCAACTGTCAGAATTGATTCAGAGCATCTTGAAACGATGCGGCATTACACGCGAGAGTTGGCGCGTGCGCTGCATGTGCGTGGGTTGATGAACATTCAGTTTGCGATAAAGGATGACCGCGTCTATGTTCTGGAAGTGAACCCGCGAGCGTCGCGGACTGTGCCATTTGTCTCGAAGGCGACGGGTGTGCCGCTTGCGCGCATCGCGTCGCTCGTGATGGCAGGGCGCGCGCTCAAAGAGTTTGATTTGCCGAGCGAGCTTTCGGTGAATCGCTTCTTTATCAAGTCGCCCGTGTTTCCGTTTGCAAAGTTTCCTGGCGTTGATCCGATCCTGAGTCCAGAGATGCACTCGACGGGCGAAGTGATGGGCGTTGGCGAAACTTTTGGCGAGGCGTATGCGAAGGCGATGATGGGCGCGGGTTTGACTTTGCCAAGCGGCGGCACGGCGTTCATCAGCGTCAACGAAACGGACAAAGGGCAGGCGGTGTTGCTGGCGCGTCGTTTGATGCGTCTGGGATTTGAGATCGTCGCGACGTTTGGAACGGCGGCGCGGCTGCGTGAAGTCGGCCTCAAAGTTGAGAGCGTGTTCAAGGTCAACGAGGGGCGACCCAATATCGTTGACCTCATCAAGAGCGGCGAAATCGCACTCATCATCAATACGCCTCTGGGACGCGCTTCGCACTTTGACGAACAGGCGATTCGGCGCGCAGCCTTGCAATATAACGTGCCGTGCGTGACGACGATGACGGGCGCGCAGGCCATCGTCGAAGCCATCACTGCGCTTGGGGCTGACAGAAAGATGAGCGTTCATTCATTGCAGGAGTTGCACGCTCTGAGCAGTTCCGTTGGTTAAGCCCTAAAAGAATTTTCAAGGCATCAAGGCGATAAAGGGAGAACAAGCAAATGGAGCAACAAGATAATCAGGTCAACAGCAAAGAAGCCATCAAACGCATCCTTGACGAATGCCGCACCATCGCCGTCGTCGGGCTTTCTTCAAACCCGCAACGCGCTTCCAATAGCGTCTCAGGTTACATGCGTCAGCAAGGGTACAGAGTGATTCCGGTCAACCCGCGCGAGGAAAAGGTCTTCGGCGAAAAGTCTTACCCGTCGCTGGCGGATGTGCCAGGGAAGATAGACCTCGTTGATGTGTTCAGGCGTTCGGAAGAAGCGGGCGCGGTGGTTGATGAAGCAATCAAGATCGGAGCGAAGGCCGTCTGGTTGCAGGAAGGCGTGATTGACGATGCTGCCGCGCAACGCGCGCTTGATGCCGGTCTACTTGTCGTCATGGATCGTTGCTTGCTCAAGGAACACATCAGAATGAAGTGATAAAAATGAACGTTGAGATTCATGCTGTGGCATTGACGGTCAGTGATCGTTGCTCGCGAGGGGAACAGGAAGATGTTTCGGGCGCGACGCTTGTGGAGTTGTTGAAGGAGATGGGCGCGACAATTTCAGCGTGGGAGATTGTGCCGGATGATCTTGAGTTGTTGGCTGACAAATTGCGCGCCTTCGCTGAACGTGCGGATGTGAACTTGATCGTGACGACGGGCGGGACGGGATTCTCGCCGCGAGACAATACTCCGGAAGCGACTCGCACCGTGATTGAAAGGGAAGCGCCAGGGTTGGCGGAAGCGATGCGTATGGAATCGTTAAAGCAGACGCCGATGGCGATGATCTCGCGCGGCGTGTGCGGCATTCGTGGCGGTGCGCTGATCGTCAACCTACCAGGTTCACCCGCAGGCGTGCGCGAGAGTTTCAATGTCATCAAACCCGTTCTGCCACATGCCATCGCGTTGCTTGCTGGTGAGCTACATCAAGAGCAAGTAGGAGTTATGAAGGCGGAAGGCGGAAGCGAAGAAAAATCTGAAGTGTAGAAAAGTTTTGACAAGCGGGGCTGGGCTTAGTATTTTTGCGGCGACGATTAGCGTAGTGCTATGTAATGAAAGTCTTTAGATTTAATGAATTGCCACTAGCTTTAGCTAGTGGACAGGGCTTTCAATAATTCCTCGGCTTTAGCCGAATGATTTGGCTAAAGCCAAAATTATTTTATCTGCTTGATCCTCCAGCTCAAGCTGGAGGCAATTCAAAAGACTTACATTACACAGCAGTAGGCAGTTTCACGGGCGACTAAATAAAAGTTGGATGCCTTTGAAGATTGAACGAAGCTTCGGTGAACGCGGCTGAGTGTTAAGGCGAATCTGGAGACAAAGATGCTGGGCTTGATTATTTTGCAAACGGTGAACGGGACGCAAAGCGTCGGGAGTCCGATCACGGCTTACTGGCCGGTGATGATCTTCTTTATCTTCGCCGTGATGTTTCCCGTGTTGCCGATTGTGCTCGGACGCTTTATCAGGCCGATGCTCTATCAGAAAGACAAGATGCGGCCTTACGAGTGCGGCATTGATCCCGTCACAGACGCGCATGATCGTTACACAGTCCGTTACTACATCGTTGCGATGCTCTTTCTGATCTTCGATGTCGAAACGATTTTCCTTTTGCCCTGGGCGATCATCTTTATGGGCGACGATTTCTCGTTCACAAAATTCGCGCTCGTCGAGATGTTCATCTTCATCGGCATTCTCATCGTCGGATACTATTACGCCTGGCGCAAAGGCGCGCTCGAATGGGCTTAACAACAGTGACAAGTGACGAGCGACAGGTGACAAGTTGAAAGACTTGTTCATGCTCCCCACTCGTCACTTGTCACTCAATTATTATGGCTGAACATCAAGAAGGATTTGTTCTCACGACGGTTGATTCGCTGATTAACTCCGTGCGTCGGAGCGTCGGGGCGAAGGCGATGGACATGACTGCGCCGGTGGTGAACTGGGCGCGGAAATCTGCGCTGTGGCCGATGACGTTCGGTTTGGCGTGTTGCGCTATCGAGATGATCGCGACGGGTTCGAGCCGTTTTGATATTGATCGTTTCGGCGCGGGCGTGTTTCGTCCCTCGCCACGTCAAAGCGATTTGGTGATTATCGCGGGGACTGTGACGTTGAAGATGGGGCCTGTGGTGCGGCGTGTTTACGATCAGATGCCGGAGCCGAAGTGGGTGATGGCGATGGGCGCGTGCGCTTCAACGGGCGGGCCGTTTGATTCTTATTCGACGATGCAGGGCGTTGACCGGACGATTCCCGTTGACGTGTATATTCCTGGCTGCCCGCCGCGTCCAGAAGCGTTGCTCTACGGGTTGATGCGACTTCAAGACATCATCATGCGCGAGCATCCGTCGGCTTATATCTTCGAGTCTGACGGGACGGTGCATCGCCAGCGCCAACTCGAAGGCGATGCGGAGTTGCAGGAGATTTCACCGCTTGATCGTGAAGCGAGCGAGGTCGTGACGGCTGCGACTAAATAATCAGTGGAAGTTGAAATTCCGCCGGACGGTTCGGTTCAGTGAAGATAAAGGGTCGCTCATCAACAGGAGCGGCCTTTTTTTGTTTTCCGTTAAAACGGTGTCTAGCTGAGCGCGGCTGTCTAACTCTCTGCGCCCCCTCCGCGTTCTCTGCGTCTCTGCGGTGAAGGTTTTAGTCACACTTTTAGGGTAGAAGTGGCAAAGTGAAACGTTCACCGCAGAGACGCAAAGGACGCAGAGGGGGCGCAGAGAAAAGCCAGAAGCAAAATGATTTTGGAAGAAAATCAGATGGTGATTCGTCTAATGTTTGATAGTTGATTAGACGGAGGCAAGGGATGGAGCAGCGGGCTGCGATGAGGATGCAGCACATTGATGAGGATGTCATTGAAGCCTGCCGGCAGGGCGACAGGGAAGCGTTTCGTCTGCTGTTTGAGGCTTATCAGGACAAAGTCTATTCCATCGCGTTTTATTTTTTCCGTAATGATGAAGCTCTGGCGAAAGACGCGACGCAGCAGGTTTTTCTCAAGCTGATGACGAGCATCGGTCAGTTTCGCGGGGACGCGGAGTTCACGACCTGGCTCTATCGCTTCGTGGTTAATGCCTGTCTTGATGAGCAGAGAAAACGAAAACGTTTCGTCTTTTTTGGAGAGTGGTTCGAGATGAAAGCGACTGGCGAACAAAGGCCACAGGAAAAGCGTTACGAGCGAATCGAAATCGGCGAAGCCGTCAAAGAAGCAATTACGCATCTTAAACCGAAGCTGCGCCTCGCCATTCTGCTCAAGTACGTTGAAGAACTTTCTTATGAGGAGATGGCGCAGGTCTTAGGCTGTTCAAAAGGAACCGTCGCTTCGCGCCTGAATCGCGGACACAAAGTCCTGGCGCGGAGTCTCGCGCATTTGCGCGGCGCGGTTGTCACGGGGGAATAGAAGATGTACGGCAAGCACGTTGATAAAAAACTTTCCGCTTACAGGCACGGCGAACTTTCATTGGAAGAATCGCGCGGCGTGGCGGAGCATGTCATGGCCTGCCAAAGCTGTCGCAGGGAGTTGGAAGAAATCGAGCTGGGCATCAAGCTGGCGAAACATTTGCCCGAGGTCGCCGCTCCTGAATCGTTGTGGGACGAGATTGAGACGGCCTTGCCACACACGCCGCGCCAAACCTCTCAGGCATGGGCGAACACTTCAACGAAGCGTCAGCGCCGCGCTCACCTTTTGTTTACGCCACGCTTCGTGGCCTTCGCTTCGTTGGCGATTGTCGCTTTGTTCGTCGGCGGAATCTGGTTTCAATATGTGCGCTCAACAAAGAAATCTTGGGATGTCGCGAGCCTGAACGGTGCGCCGCAAATCGAGTCGGAGCGCATCGGTGACAATGGCAAACTCGCTGTGGGTGAGTGGCTGGAAACGGATAACGAGTCGCGCGCTCAGATTAGCGTCGGCGGAATCGGCAACGTCGAGATTGAACCGAACACGCGCGTCCGTCTCGTCAAAACAGCAGCGACGGAGAACAGGCTTTCGCTCGCTCGCGGCAAAATGCACGCGACGATCTGGGCGCCGCCGCGTCTCTTCTACGTTGATACGCCGTCGGCAGAGGCGATTGATCTCGGATGCTCATACACACTGGAAGTGGACGAGACGGGCGCGAGTCTCCTGCACGTCACGACTGGTTGGGTCGAACTTGATTTGCGTGGACGCAAGGCGACAGTTCCGGCGGGTGCGATATGCGTTTCGCGTCCAGGCATCGGGCCAGGGACGCCTTACTTTGATGATGCGACGGAAGCATTCCGCAGGGAATTGACGCGGCTCGACTTTGAGAAGAACGATGAAGCCACGCAATCGCGTTCGCTTGATGTATTGCTTGTTGAAGCGCGCCCGCGTGATGCGCTCACGCTCTGGCTTTTGCTGGCGCAGACAAAGGACGCCGACCGCAATCGCGTCTTCCAACGCCTAGCTGAGTTCGTGCCACCACCTGCGGGCATTACGCGAGACGGTGTTTTGCAACTCGATCAGCAGATGCTTGATCGCTGGCGCGAAGAATTGACGATACATGAGTAAGGATAATGCCTTGCGTTACTGCCGGTTTTATCAAGCGTGGAGCTTGAACGAAAGAGAGGAAGTTAATTATGCAAAACCAATTTTCGGAAGCTCGTCGGAATTTTATCAAACGCGCTTCACTGATGGCCGTCGTCGTTCCGTTTGTGCCGCTCGGCGCGTACCTGTTGGGTGATGGTTTGCGGGGTGGAGTGCAGCATAAAAAAATGCTTTCCGATCAAAGGACATTTGGAGTTCCAGGCGCTCCATCCAATCTCAGTTGGAAGACGAAAGTAGTCGGGGATGATGAGCCAGGCGAGCCGCTCGTTATGTCTGGGCGTGTGCTCGATGCAAAGAGCATGAAGCCTTTAGAGGGCATCACGCTCTACGTCTATCAAACGGATCAGACAGGCCATTACACACAGGACGGCAATGACGACCCGCATCATCCACGTCTGCGCGGTTGGATGCGAACGGATGCCGAAGGCCGTTACGAATTTCAAACCATCAAGCCTGGCCCGTATCCGCACCGCGTGACTCCGACGCACATCCATATCAGCTACGCTGGCCCGCATCGTCCTGAAGACTGGATTGACGACTTCTGGTTCGCAGGCGATCCGCGCATCAACGCCGAGACGATGAAACTTATGACAGGTCGCGGCGGCGGCAATCCAATCATCATCTTGCAGCGCGACGCCTACGGCATCCTGCGCGGCGTTCGTGACATTAAACTTTGAGTCTTATCATTACTCGTTCATGCGTGAAGGTCGCTAAATAAGAGCGCCTAACAAAACCCAGAATTTAGCCACAGAGGCACGGAGACACAGAGATAAATGTGTAGGTGAAAACATTCTGATAATTTGTCGTCTCTGTGTCTCCGTGCCTCTGTGGCTAAGTTTTATTCGATGCTTTAGGTATGAAGAGATTAGCGTTAAAGATATTCAAGTGGATGGCGTTAACGCTGATCGTTGTCTTCACGCTGTCGCAATTCGTGCGGCCTACAAAAACGAATCCGCCGGTGGACGAGTCGCGCACGCTTGAAGCGCACACGGTGATGACGCCGGAAATCGCCAGCATCTTTGCGCGCTCCTGCAACGATTGCCACACGAACAAGACGACATGGCCCTGGTACAGTAACGTCGCGCCCGTGTCATGGTTTGTCATAGATCACGTCAATGACGGTCGCAGGCATTTGAACTTTTCCGATTGGTCGCGCATGAACGAACGCGAAGCCGGAGGCCAACTCGAACAGATTTGCAAAGAAGTTAAAAACGGAGGGATGCCGATCAATTCTTATACATGGATACATCGCCATGCCTTTCTTTCAAATCAAGATGTACAAACAATCTGTGCCTGGACATCTGCTGAAAGGGAGCGCCTGCTTAAGCATTGACGATCTTAGAGGCCAATTAAATGTCTCGTGTCGTTGATGGCATTGACGCGGACGAAGCCGTCGGAGCGAAGGTCGAAGCTGTTGATGCCGCAGTTGCTGGTAGCGATCCAGACGGGGCGGAGTTGCGGAGCGTCGAGCGCACCCATCAGATGTAGGGCAAGAATGCAGATTGTTCCGGTGTGAGAGAAGACGGCGATGCGCCCGCTTTTATGACGTTCGATAGCCTGGTCTAACTGTTGTGCGGCGCGGTCGAGAAGTTGACGATAGCTTTCGCCTCCCAGAAGAACATGGTCGAAGTCGCGACGCAGCAGCGCGGCATACTGGTCTGGATGTTGCGCGGCGGCTTCTTCAAAGGTTAAGCCTTCCATCACGCCGACGCTACGTTCTCGAAAAGCTTCGCTACGTTGAATCTCCAAACCTGTCAGACGCGCGAGCGGTCGCGCAGTCTCAACAGCACGCGCCAGGTCGCTCGAATAAATCGCACTGAAATTTTTTGTTGCCAGAGCCTCCGCCGTCGCTTCTGCCTGCCGCAGTCCCAAAGCCGAAAGCGGCGTCGCGGTGTGACCGCCAAAACGCCCCTCGGCATTCCCCTGCGATTGTCCGTGACGGATGAGCAAGACGCGAGTAGTTATCATAAGTGCAGTGACGAGTGGCGAGTGACAAGTGACGAGTTAAAGAAAGAAGATGCGCTCAAGAAAGACAACTTCTTGCTTGTCACTTGTCACTCGCCACTCGTCACTGTCTTTAGGCCGCGACGGCTTCAGCTTTTAGTTTTTCAGCCTGATAGTGTTGAGTGAGGGCGGAGATGAGTTCGTCGAGCGCGCCTTCCATGACGAGGTTGAGTTGGTGAATGGTAAGGCCGATGCGATGGTCTGAGACGCGATTGTCTTTGAAGTTGTAGGTGCGAATTTTTTCGGAGCGATCACCGCTGCCGACCATCGAGCGGCGTTCAGAGGCAAGCGCGTCGTGCTGCTTTTGTTCTTCGAGTTCCTGCAAGCGCGCACGCAGAACGCGCATCGCCTTTTCACGATTTTTGATCTGCGACTTTTCATCCTGCATGGAGACGACTGTGTTTGTCGGAAGATGCGTGATGCGGACGGCGGAGTAAGTCGTGTTGACGCTCTGCCCACCTGGGCCGGATGAGCAGAAGGTGTCTATGCGTAAGTCTTTCGCTTCGATTTTGACATCAACCTCTTCGGCTTCGGGCAGGACGGCGACGGTGATTGCGGAAGTATGAATGCGCCCGCTCGCTTCGGTTTGCGGGACGCGCTGGACGCGATGAACGCCGGATTCGTGTTTGAGTTTTGAATAGACCTTGTCGCCTTCGATAAGCGCGATAGCTTCTTTGATTCCGCCGACGCCGGAATCGGAAGCGTCCATGATCTCCATCTTCCAGCCCTGTCGTTCGGCGTAACGCGCGTACATGCGGAGCATCTCGGCAGCAAAGAGCGTGGCTTCGTCGCCGCCAGTTCCGGCGCGGATTTCAAGGATCACATTCTTCTCATCGTTCGGATCACTCGGAATTAAGAGCAGTTTCAAGTCAGACTCACATTGATCGAGTTGCGCCTGTAAGGTGTCCACTTCGACGCGTGCCATCTCGCGCATCTCTTCATCGTCGGCGGTCTCAAGCAATTCACGCGTGTCTGTGATTTCATCGCTCAGCGTTTTCCATTGCCGATACTTCGCCATGATTTCGCCGAGACTGCGATGCTGCTTCGCCGCCTTGATGTAAGCAGCCTGGTCGGACATCACTTCGGGCGATGAAAGCTCTCGCGTGAGTTCTTCGTAATGCTCTTCGATCTGTTCGAGTTTCTCTCTCATAAAATTTATGCGAGCGGCGTGGCTTCGGCTGCCTGCGATTGCGGCTCAAGCTTGAGCGATTCTTTCAAGGCTTCGATGGCGACTTCGAGTTGATCGTCGTTCGGTTCTTTCGTCGTGATGTTTTGCAACCAGACGCCTGGCAGCGTGATGAGTTTGAAGATGACGCCGCCTTCTTTCTTCGCGGAGACGCGGATGATCTCGTAAGAGAGTCCGGCGACGAGAGGGATCAGGGCGATTCGCACGAGCATGTTGTAAAGCAGCGAATCAAATTTGATGATGGAGAAGAGGACGATGGAGACGAGCATCACGACCATCAGAAAACTCGTTCCGCAGCGCGGATGCTGGCGCGGTTGCGGACGTGCGTTCTCAACCGTTAAGGGCAATCCGGCTTCCCATGTGAATACAGTCTTGTGCTCCGCGCCGTGATATTCAAAGACGCGGCGAATGTCCTTGAGCAGCGAGAAGCTAAAGATCATTGTCAGGAAAAACGCCATGCGAATCATGCCGTCAACGAGATTGAAGGCGACTGACGGGCGCACAGGATGCAGGTATGTGCGAACGCCGCCAAAGGCGCGCGTGTACCACGCTTCTGTCGCAGCAGGCGCGTTGATTGTCGCTGACGTGTTAGCCGTTGATGCTGTTGACGCAGAGCCGTTTTGTGTTTGCGCGACGCTTGTTGCGTCGGCAGATGGCGACAGTGTGGCCCAGCCTGCGGCGATGAAGAGTGCGTTTGTTAAGAGCAGTGGAGCGACGACGAAGAGGAGGACGTTGAAGAAGAGCGCGAAGGCGATTGAGCCTGCTGCTGCGGCGGTCGTCCCTTTCTTCATTTCATCTTTGGCGCGCTTCTGCGTTGGCATCGGGAATAGTCCTGGGACTGCGCCGGTGATGCCCGCGAAGTCTCCCTCGCCTTCGATCATGGCGGGCGTCAGGGCGTACTCCATCTCGGCGGCTTCGGCTTCTTCCATTTGAGTAAACGCTTCGTTGGCTGAAAAATTCAAGGCCTTGATGCCGAGTCCCATTGATTGCACGAGCACCGCGCCGCCGCGCAGGATGGGCAGCTTGAGTATCGGATACTTGTCGCTCCACTTCGGTATCACGGCAGCGGTGTTGACAATCGTGCCGTCGCTTTTACGCACGGCGATGGCGTAGGCGTTGGGCGTTCGCATCATCACGCCTTCGATGACGGCTTGGCCGCCGACGATCAAGTCTCTTTCGGTAGTGCTCACTTGATTGATTCCTCTTTGTTTGAGTTGCGTGGATTAAGAGAAGAACGCCGACCTCTGTTGGCTTTCTTCGCGCGTGCCTGTTGAGATGCACGCAGAGCGATTGAGCGGCGCAGAGCGTCGGCGTCGAATGTTTCAGACTGGCTAATGCTGTCGGGCGTGTGCCTCTGTGCAGCGCATAGTTGTGATTTTGAACGTCGTGAACTTACTGCGCCGTCGTTGTTGCTTCGGTTGGAGCGGCGTCGGGTTGCTTTTTGCCGTAGCGCTTGTTGAAGCGGTCAACACGTCCGGCGGTGTCCACCAACTTCTGCTTGCCCGTAAAGAACGGGTGACACTCCGAGCAGATTTCGACGCTCAGATCATCCTTGCGCGTCGAGCGCGTGGTAAAGGTGCTGCCGCAGGCGCAATGCACGTTGATCTCGTGATATTCAGGGTGAATTCCTTGTTTCATGATTCCTCTTGTGTCCTCGTTGGTATAGGCTGCGATTCGCGCCTCTTTCTAAACAATCCATCATAAAACGGGCACGTCGCATCGTCAAGTTTGATGGCTGTGAGAAGCTATAAGATGGCTGTTCCGGTCATACCCGAAGATAAGCGTAGAAGACTTTGGGAGGTTGCGCGAACGAGTAATTGACATGGCTCAAAACGAATGTTAAAAATTCACCTGACCGTCCATCTGATTTTCTAAGCATTAAAACACGAACGACAGCGTTTGTGCTCCGGTGACAAAATCTTGAGCGCAATTCGAGGCAGAGTGTAATTGCAAGACGAGATGGCAGACGAATCCAAACCACCGCAACTCCCTTCAACGTCTGAAACCGGAGCGCCCGAAAAGCGACTCGACGCCCCGCGCGCCCAGTCCGACGCGCCGCCCCCAAACACTCCGCGCACAGACGACAAAAGTCCCAGCCCTGGATTCGCCAGCACAGACGCAGGCGAGTTGCCATCCCCAACTGAAAACTCTTCCGTCAATTCTCCAACGCCTGAAAACCAGGCCGCGTTGACGGGCAAATCTCCATCGGGAAGTTCGTCCAGTGGGACGACAGTTCCGGCATCGAGCGGCGACCTGACGAGCGACAAAAAAAATCCTTCAGCATCAGACGTAACGACACAATCATCCGATGTGGCGGCACAACCTTCTGAGACGGCACAGCCTCCTGGCGGCACGTCGCCTGCCGTCGGCGACCCTCTCAAAAATCCTTCTCAGTCTGATGCAGAGAAGGCCGCGAAGATTGCCGAAGCGAAGGCCAAAGCCGCAGCCGCCAAGCAAGCCATTGGCGATAAAGCCGCACCCGCGCAACCCGCAACGGTAGCCGGAAGCGCGCCCAAAGCTCCCGTCAAAAAGAAAGAGGAAGGGCCGAAGCCAACCGACGCTGCGAATCATCCGTTAGTTAAAAAGATTGCCGACGCTTTTGCCGGTGCAACGCTTGAAGCCTCCGAGTTCATCGGGCAACTCTCGATTCGCGTTGACGGCGCACGCATCGTCGAGATTTGCGCTTTCCTCAAACGCGATGCCGAGACATCATTTAACTTTCTCTCCGATCTCACGGCAGTACATTTTCCTGAACGCACGGATGCACCCTTCGACATCGTCTATCAACTTTATTCGCTCGCCGCCAATGAGCGCGTCCGTTTGAAAGTTTCGGTGAATGGAGAAGAGGGAATTGAGAGCGTCACGTCAGTCTGGCCGACTGCAAACTGGATGGAGCGCGAAGTCTTTGATCTCTTCGGCATCCCGTTTCGGAATCACCCAGACCTCCGCCGCATCCTGTTGCCGCCCGATTGGGAAGGCTATCCGCTTCGCAAAGAATATCCATTGGAGTTTATGGAAAACAATTGGACGGCGAAGCATCTGCCGGAGTTCACAGGAGTCCAACAGGAACAACTGGCGCAACGCCGCGCCTATGGTCTGGAAATTCTTTCAACGCCAGCCGAACGTCGCGTGCGCGAGATTTTTCGCGCGGGCAAGGAAGTCATGCCGTTAGATCGAAAGTAGTAAAACGCAAATTTAATCTTTGTCAGCTTTAATAAGATTTACGCAAGAGAGCTTTCATTAAATGCATCAGGTAGAAATCGCGACAACCAGAGAGACGCTGCTCGATAGCCCAGAGATGGTGCTCAACATGGGGCCGCAGCATCCTTCGACGCATGGCGTGTTGCGCGTCATCCTGCGGCTCGACGGCGAGACCGTGATTGATCTCGATTGCGACATCGGCTTCCTGCATCGAGGGATGGAGAAGATCGCCGAGAATCGTCTCTACCCGATGATCGCGCCTTACTGGGATCGGCTCGATTACATCGCCGCAGTTTCCAACGGCCTCGTCTGGGTTGAAACCGTCGAGCAGATGATGGGACTCGACGTGCCGAAGCGCGCGCATTACCTACGCACCATCCTGACGGAACTCAACCGCATCTCTTCGCATCTGCTCTGGCTCGCCACGCACGCGCTCGACATCGGCGCGGTCACGGTGCTGCTGTGGGCTTTGCGCGAACGCGAAGAGATTCTGAAAATTTTCGAGCGGCAATTCGGAGCGCGCCTCACCTGTCACGCCTGGCGCATCGGCGGGATGCCCAACGATGCTTACGATGATTTTGAAACGGACGTGCGACGCTTCGTCGGCAACTTCCCGATGCGTCTTGACGAATACGAGACTGTGCTTTCAGAGAATCGCATCTGGCTCAGCCGCACTGTCGGCGTTGGTGTCATCAACGCAGAAGACGCTATCGCCATCGGGCTTTCAGGCCCTGCGTTGCGCGGTTCGGGTGTCGCGTGGGACGTTCGCAAGGCGCGGCCTTATGCGGCTTACGGAGACATGGAGTTCGACATTCCCGTCGGCGATAACGGCGACACGTATGATCGTTACCTAGTCCGCATGGCGGAGATGAGACAATCGCTTCGCATCGTCAAACAGGCGACGGACAATCTGCCGGACGGCCCCGTCAATGCCAAAGTTCCGAAGATCATCAAGCCGCCCGCAGGCGACTATTATCATTCAATCGAATCGCCTAAAGGTGAGATCGGCTGCTACCTTGTCTCCGACGGCACTTCGAGTCCCTGGCGCGTTCGCGTGCGCCCGCCTTCGCTC
>MWWJ01000043.1_pt1 | contig 13085 bp, 10 predicted proteins | sample 1047271 | NCBI WGS metagenome assembly MWWJ01 (sample SAMN06349965, study PRJNA376086) | soil metagenome | isolation source: CN-4 sample Antarctic (ecotone) soil | place: Antarctica | collected 2015-01-13 | reverse complement strand
TTGTTATGCCACATACGAAAACCAAAGCGCTGTTTACGGATTGCTGCAAACAGATGCTGATCTCGCAATAGTTGTAGGTGGTTACAATAGTTCCAACACCTCACATCTTGTAGAATTGTGTGAAGAAAAATTGCCAACATATTTTATAGATTCTGCAGATAGAATTTTATCAGGCAAAGAAATTTTGCATTATAATTTCCATGACAAATCAGAAAAGAAAACTAATAATTTTCTTCCTGAAAAATCTCCGGTAAAAATTCTTATAACAAGCGGCGCCAGCTGCCCCGATGCTTTGGTAGAGGGAGTAATAAATAAGCTGGTAACATTTTTTCCTGCAACTAAAACCACAATTCAAACCATTCAGGAATTTGCATAAAAAAACCTCCCGGATTTCCCGAAAGGTTTTTAAAAATGAAAGCAAGTTTATTTTTTCAATTTAAATTTAAGTACAGCATAGGTTGTTTTGATTTGCAAAACATACATTCCTGCAGATAATTTACTCAAATCATTGATCGAAATATGATTCACACCATTTTGAATTGTGAAGGTTTGTGTTTTACAAATTCTGCCTGTATTGTCGCTTAACACAACCTGAACAGTTTCATGTCTGTCACTGGATACGTCTATTTTAACTTCGTTTACAAACGGATTAGGATAAACTGAATTAATGGTTATACCAGAAATTTTAAAATTAATAATTACAACATTGCTAAAAGTGTATTTACCGTCTTTATCATATAAAATCAAACGATAGTAATTTGCTCCATTAACAGGGCTTTTGTGAATCAGTAAATAATTCTTTTCTACATTACTATTACCTGCTGCACTTACTTTACCTAAACTATTCCATGTATTACCATCTTCGCTAAATTGAACATTATAATAACTGCTGTTTTGTTCAGATGAAGTTTTCCAGTTTAATTGAACTGAATTTTCCTGCTTTGTACCAGTAAAAGATAAAAGACGTATTGGTAATGGTGAGCCGCTTACACGGGTAAAAGTAAATGAACTTGTATTATCATTACCTAATTCTGAATTATACGTTCTAAGAAAACTAACATTTACATTTAAACCATTTTGAGGATTTGTACTGTCTGAAGCTCCGGAGGCATAGAGCTTACGTAAGGTTATTTGTTCACCACCTAAAGCTGGTATTACCTCCTTTTGAGTGGCAGTTAAAGTTTTAGTGTTAAAGTCAAAAGAAAAAGTAAAATAATCTCCCCCTGTAGTAACAATATTTGCTGCGGTAGAAAATGTTTGAAACAAATTCAATTTGCTTAGGGAAACATTAATAACATTGTTTGAATTTAAAGGAATGGCAGTAGGGGAAGCGTTACCAAAATTAAAAGAAACGCTTACGATCTGCTCATTACCTATATCAGAAAGCGGAATAGGAGCTGGATTTACAGTTGCTCCATTTACGTATGGGTCTGGTGTTTGAGCCGAAACTTGCGATATACCTATCAGCAAAAGTGTCAAAAAGCTAAAAAATATTTTTGAAATTTTCATATTAGTAATTTTTAAAAAATGATTCATTGGGGTTAGTTATTTTAAAAAGTAAATAAGTACATCATTATCGGTATTGTCATTTGCGTCAGCTGTTGATTCGCCCCCGCTGTTTGTACCAATAAATGCTGTTATAGTGGTAGAACCATTACTGTTGTTAGGATTGAAAGTCAAATCAAATCCGAATTTAGAAGTACCGTTCCCTGGTAATACGGTATTAGTTCTAAAGATATAAAACTGCGGATTAGATGTATCAAGTGTCCATATACTGTTATTTACTGCTCTTCCACCAACAGTTGTTTCAGCAGGAGAAAACATAATCGTATATTTTGGATCTCTTGTAACATAAACGGTAATAGTAGAATCCGTTGCTACATTTTTAGTTTCCGCAACAGTAGTTATTACACTTACAGTTTGCACACCATGTGTAATGCTAGGTAAAAATTGAACACTCGGAGTTAAATTCGGTGTTGCTTTTGCAATAATAATGTATAAAGTTGCACTTGCACAAGCTTGCGGTACGCCATTATCACAAGTGGTATACACAAATGATACAGGCCCTGTGAAACCAGATACCGGAGTGAATGTGAAAGTTCCATCAGCATTTAAAACTAAAGTTCCTTTACCGCTTGCAGTTGTTGTTTGGGTAGTAACTGTTTGAGTGTTTCCTTCAGCATCTGTGTCATTTGTTTTTACGTTCCCGGTAACTGTTGTATTCATTACACCTGTTGCATAATCATCTGCTGCTGATGTGGTATTAGTTGCATTTGCGGACTGAACAGTAATAATCTGTTTTGCTGTTGCGCATAAAGGTGGAGTGCTATTATCACATACCCTATATGTAAGTGTATCCATACCAACATAACCTGTAGCAGGTGTGTACGTAATTGCACCTGTTGTCGTGTTCACTGAAGTTGTTCCATGTAGAGGTGGAGTTACAACTACAACGCTGCTTGCGTTTAATGTGCCACCCGGGTAACCCGCTTTATCATTAGCCAGGCTATTTATAGTTACCGGAGTATTTATTTTAGTTGTAGCAATATCAGTATTAGCTACCGGAGGATTATTTGTCTTAGGAGCTAACACAGTAATTGTAAGAAGTGAAGAAGGGCACGTTGTTGTACCTGATGAACAAATAGGAACATTATAAATATATACTCCCGGCGTATTTGCTATGAAAGTATAAGTTCCATCAGTGTTTAAACTTATTGTTGCTGTTGATCCTATAGGTTTAGAATTTAGTACTGGTGTACCGTAAGTTGAACCTGAAGGAACTTTATCATTAGTTGAAACATTACCATTAACAGGCACATTAACATAAGTAACATTAATATCAGGATTTAATATCGGTGAAATGTTTCTTATACCTGCATCGATACAAGTATTATAATCACCCGGGCACACTGTAAAGGCAGGTGTAAGGCCATTTGCATCAGCATTACTGTTATTAGTAGCGGTAGAACCGGGGGCAGCTTCAATTGTCCATCTGTATTCTCCCGGAGTTCCAAACTGAACTTTGTATTGTGCGCAAGTACTGATACTTATATTTGAGAAGAAATAAATACCTGAAGAATTTGTAGTAGTTGTTGCTACAACTGCTCCGGCTGAGTTAAGTAATTTAACTGTAACGTTTGCTACCCCCGGTTCTCCTGCATCCTGAATGCCATTGCCATTTAAATCCATCCAAACAAAATCACCAATAGTGGCTTTTCCGCTGCCGCTCTGAAGTATTCCAGCATCAATACACGGGTTGTTATCACCTGCACAAACCTCAAACTCGTCGCTTAGGCCATTAGCATCTGCATTGCTATTATTAGTAACTGTAGAACCAGGAGCTTGTTTTTTTGTCCAGGTATATTGACCTGGCGTGCCAAACTGAACTCTGAATTTTGCGCAGGACGGAACATACACATTTGTAAATGTGTACTTTCCGGATGAGTTAGTGGTGGTAGTTGCAATTACAGCACCTGAAGAGCTGAGCAACTTAACTGTTACATTTGCTACGCCCGGTTCGCCAACATCCTGAATGCCATTTGCATTTTGATCTACCCAAACAAAATCCCCAATGCTGGCATAGGTTGTAGGGTGCGCTTTTAATGATCCGAAAAAAGTAAAAGAAATAATAAATACTAGCAATGATAGCTTTTTCAACATTGATAGATGATTGGTAGAGGTTGATCTCATTTTATTTATTTAATTAATTAAGAAAAAAAACTTAATCATAGATATAGAAGTGTGCGGACATTCTAGAGGATATCGAAAAAACATTGTCTGAGTATTAATACACAGAAATGCATAAATACTCTTAATGAAATTAGTTCGTAGGATTTAAAATAAGTTCAGCGGAGGCTTTACGTGAGGTAAAACAAAATTTAATAAATAAAGCAGCTTATTAGCAGCAGTACTTGCAAACTTTATATTCCTTAGGATAATGGAAATATTTGGTGACAAATATATAGCAAAAAATAAAAATGCCGGGGGGTTATTTAATAATTATTATCCTTAATAATTAATATGAAAATTCAAAGGATAAAAATTGGAGAAGTATCGTGATAATAATTGCAACAAAAGTATATGCAGTAATTGAGATAAGCAAACTTTTACAAAAAATATTTAACTGCCTTGTAATTTCTTTTTCTTAGCAAGCTCCAAAGCAAAATTAAATTGCTCTTTTTCTGTAAGGTTTGTATTGTCTAACTCTATTGCATCATCTGCTTTTCGCAGGGGACTTACTTCGCGGTGAGAATCAATGTAGTCACGCATTTCAAGGTTCTTTCTAATTTCACTCACTGTAATATTCGGGTTCTTTTCATACAGTTCTTTAAATCTTCTTTGTACTCTTACTGCGTTATCAGCCTTCATAAATATTTTTAATTCAGCATCAGGAAAAACTGTAGTGCCGATATCTCTGCCATCCATTACAATGCCTTTGTTATGTCCCATTTTTTGTTGTTGTGCAACAGCATATGTTCTTACTTTAGCAATGGCTGCCACATCACTTACCTTTTCTGCAATTACCAAATCTCTTATTACATACTCAACATTTTCGCCGTTTAAATAAATTTCTGTTTGCAGGTTTTTATTATTAAAAATAAATTCAAGGGTTATATTTTCTAATGCTTCTTCAACTTCTTTTATCTCCGTCCAGTCAATATGGTTTCTTAAAAAATACAAAGTGATGGCGCGGTACATTGCGCCGCTATCAATGTATAAATAATTTAATTTTTTTGCCAGTTGTTTTGCCAAAGTGCTTTTGCCGCAAGATGACCAGCCATCGATTGTTATTATAATTTTTTCAGACATAAAAAAGATGCAGCAATATTAATAATAATATTTTTGCTGCCTTTAAAATTGATCGTTGTCATCTCCTTATAAATTTATTTTAAACAAACAAACGCTTTGGCTTTCGGCAGAGCGTTGCATTTTTTGGGAAGAAGAAAAAGCATTGATATTATCTGATCTTCATTTTGGTAAAACGGGCCATTTTCGCAAATCAGGAATCGGTGTGCCACAAAATATTTTTAAAGAAGATCTGCAAAGATTATTTTCTTTGATTCAATTTTTTAAGCCATCCCAATTGCTTTTTGTTGGCGATCTTTTTCATAGTCATGCAAATAAAGAAATTGATCTTTTTTTAAAATGGAGAAAAGATATTTCTTCTTTACGCATGATATTAATAAAAGGGAATCATGATATTCTTACAAAAAAATTTTATAAAGAAGCTGATATAGAAATGGTCAATCAAAAATTATCTATACAAAATTTTTGTTTTACGCATGACATTGAAGAAAGCTGTGATGATGAAAATTCGCCTGAAATAAATTTTACATTTTCGGGGCACATTCATCCGGGCATACGCATGAGCGGCGGCGGAAGGCAGGAATTGTATTTGCCTTGCTTTTATTTTGCAAATGACTTTTCTATATTGCCTGCCTTTAGTCACTTTACAGGTTTGGCTAAAATAAAACCAAAAAAAACAGATAAGGTTTTTGTAATTGTGGAAAATTCAATTCTGAAATTACAATAGTGAATTGTTAGTGATCAGCTGTGAGTGCACGTATTTATTTCTTATTGTTGTTTCTTGTTCTTTGTTCCTTATTCCTCATTCTTATTTCTAATTTCTTATTTCACTTTTCTCCTTCGTAACTCCTTTTTAATTAATTCAAGTTCTCTTCCAGTCTGCCCTTTCACCGAAGAATTTTCCTGGGCTCTTCTCATCAAATAAGGAATAACATCTTTTAATGGACCGAATGGCAAATACTTGCTTACAGAGCATCCTGCTTTTGCAAGATTGAAAGTTATGTTATCACTCATACCCAGCAATTGTGAAAAATGAATATGCTTATTATTCAGTGTGAAATTATTTTGCTGTAAAAGTTGTGTTGTATAAAGATTGCTGTATTCATTGTGTGAGGCCACAATTAAAAAAAGTTTATCAAGATGCTGAATGGAAAATTGAAGGGCAGCATTATAATCATCGTCAGTGTTTTGTTTATTTGGTTGGATAGGCGAAGGATAATTTTTTTCAGCTGCTCTTCTCCTTTCCTTTTCCATGTAAGCGCCACGTACCAGCTTAACTCCCAAAATAAAATTTGCATTTTGTGCTGTATCAAAACTGTCTTTTAGAAACTGTAAGCGATCGTGCCTGTAAAGTTGGATGGTGTTATAAACTACAACTTTTTCTTTATTGAATTTCTGCATCATTTGCATTGTTATCGCATCAACAGGGTCTTGTATCCATGTTTCTTCTGCATCTACCAAAACACCAATACTATTTTTTTGTGCAGCTTCGCAGATCTTTATCAAACGGGCTACAACCCTTTGCCACTCTTGTTTTTCGTCTTCATTTAAAATCGCTGTATTTATTTTTCCTTCTACACCACTTTTTTCTCCCGAAGCTGCATCTAACTTTTCAAGTAAAGAAAATCTTGCAAAGCCTGTAAGCTTAATGCTCATGAAAGGAATGTTATTTTGTGTTGCTGCATAATTTATAACATTAATAAATTCATCAGCAGCATTATCAAAATTATCTTCGCCTTCTATCCCCTCTACGCCATAATCTAAAATCACTTTTACATTATACTCCTGTAATTTATCTGCAACATCTTTTGTTTGCTCTAAAGTTTCTCCGCCAACAAACTGTTTAAAAATTGTATTGCGAATAATTCCATTTATTGGCAAACCGGTTTTTATTGCCCACGGAGTTATTCTTGTTCCCAATTTTACGAGCCAGCCAATGCCCATGGAAGAAAATAAAAATTTTGCTTTCTTTAATTCTTTATCAGATTTATAAGCAAAAGCAGATTCTGTGTTATCAAAAGAGATCATTTAAAAAATTTGGAAAACGAAATTAGCGATTACTGATAATTGATTACTCAGTCTACACTATTTACTATTGTTTACTTTATATAGTTAAAGACTTTATCTACTCACAAACTTATCTTTACAAAAAAAAATGGAATCAAAAAAATCGTCTGCAAGCAGGGTAATAATGACGGAGCTTGTATTACCAAATGATACCAACACCTTTGGAAATTTAATGGGTGGCAGGTTAATGTACTGGATGGATATTGGCGCTGCGCTTTCTGCAACCAAACATTGCGGAGCCGCTGTGGTAACGGCTTCTGTAGATAATATTTCATTTACAAACCCGATAAAGCTTGGAAATGTTGTGCACATTGAAGCAAAGGTTACAAGGGCTTTTAATACAAGTATGGAAGTGCATTTAACAGTTTGGGGAGAAGATGTAATTGGCCGTAACCAATACAAAAGCAATGAAGCATATTTTACATTTGTGGCTCTTGACGAAAATGGAAAACCAAGGCATGTTGCTGCCGCAGAAGCAGAAACCGAAGATGAAAAAAATTTATTTGAAGGTGCATTAAGACGAAGACAAGTAAGATTAATTTTAGGAGGGAAAATGAAGCCTGAAGATGCGGAAGAGCTGAAAGCGTTGTTTAAATAGATGACAGTTGATGTTGACAGCTGATAGTTCCTGCTCACCGTTAATGGTAGAAACCTTGGGCATTACTATTAATTATCAACTATCAGCTATCAACTAGTTGTTGATGTTTTCCCATAAATTTTTTGCTCTGCTCAATGGCATCCATCACCTGTTGAAGAATTACATCCATGGGTTCATCATAATTTATTTGCAATGGTTCTTTAAATCTTATGCTTAATAAGGAGCCTTTCTTTTTTAGCTTTAATCCTTTTTTATTAAAGGCACGCCAAAAGCCATTGATAACAACGGGAACCACAATTGGCTTGTTATGTTTTATTAAAAAAGCAGTTCCTTTTCTGCCCGGCGCAAAAGGTTTTGTTGTGCCTTGCGGAAAAGTAATTACCCAATTATTTTCTAATGATCTTGCGATGTTTCGGGTGTCGCCGGGGTTTAATCCTTTACGCACTTCTTTGGCATCTTTATTCCAGGTTCGTTTTACAGTTATACATCCGGCCATTCTAAAAAAGCGGGCTATAATGCTGCTTCCCATTGTTTCTTCTGCAGCTACGAAATAAACACGGGTAAAGGGATTGAGAAGATAATACGGAATACCAAGGCGATTTTGTTTGCCCCACTTTACAGCACTGAAAATGTGAAGAAATGTTATTACATCCGCAAAATATGTTTGGTGATTGCTTACAAATAAAACATTTTTTTTTGGTAGATTTTTTAAGTTTTCTGTTCCGGATATTTTTAATTTATTAATGATGGCAAGCCCGGGGTAACTGAATATGCCGACAATAAAATAAAGTATTGATTTTACAATTTTTGTTTGCTGAAGATTCTCCCACAATTTCTTCATAATAAATATTTGCTTTGCAATCGTATCGCAATTTAAGATTATTAATAAACCCTTTGCCAGTTATTTGAAAAGTGCTGCATTTTGCTCCGTAGTAGCAATATATAGTAGAAAGAATAACGCGGAAGGAAGAGCCCGTAGGGGCAATATGTTTTACATGCCACTCCTACTGAGCTAATGTATTATGTCTTAAAATTCATCTACTAACTTATCGCCTCTATGAGGCTAATATCTTCTGAAAAAATTCATTTCAAAATCCTTAGTAATCTTTTGGCCGAATGGATCTTGCTGAATAAAGTTATGTTGGTAAAAGTGTGCGACGCCAATGCAGATGCACATAGAACTAAAGTTTGGTACATAATCTCTCTTATTTTACTGCTAAATTTTAGCTACTTTTTATTACCTTTGCACTCCCAATTTAAAATCTTTGGGATATACAATTTATGAGTAACGATATTATTAACCAAAATGCTGATGTACAGGATTCTGCTAACACGCAGGATGCAGCAACAACAAATGCACCTGTTGAGGCGTCTGCTGCTCCGCAAGAGCATAATGAAGACGTGGCAGTTGCTGAACAACCAGCCCCGCAAAAAAAAGAAGCTTTCGCTCCGCCGGTTCAAACACCGCATGATGATTTTGACTGGAGTGTTGACAAACGCAATGTAACAAGCTACACCAAGGAAGAAACAGAAAAGTATGATCATGTTTATGAAAATACTTTTAAGCAGATCAATGATGGCGAAATGATCAATGGCATAGTGGTTGGCTTAACTAAAACTGATGTGGTTGTAAACATTGGCTTCAAGAGTGATGGACTTGTTTCATTAAATGAATTCCGCGATTTACCAAATCTTAAGGTTGGTGATGAAGTGGAAGTTTTAGTTGCAGAAAAAGAAGACAGGGAAGGCAATCTTCACCTTAGCCGCAAACAAGCCCGCAGCACACGTGCCTGGCAAAAAATTGTTGAGATGCACAAGACCGGCGAAATTGTTACCGGCACTGTTACCAGCAAAACCAAAGGCGGACTTATTGTTGATGTTTTTGGAATGGAAACATTTTTACCGGGATCTCAAATTGATGTTAAGCCGGTTACTGATTACGACCAATTCGTTGGTAAAACAATGGAATTTAAAGTTGTAAAAATTAATGAGACAATCAAGAATGCAGTTGTATCTCACAAAGCATTAATTGAAAGCGATATTGAACAGCAGCGTGCCGAAATTATGGGCAAGCTTGAGAAAGGACAAGTGCTTGAAGGAACCATTAAAAACATTACTGACTTCGGTGCATTCCTTGACCTTGGCGGCTTAGACGGATTATTATACATTACTGATATAAGCTGGGGACGTATCAATCACCCAACAGAAGTTTTAAAATTAGATCAGAAGCTGAATGTTGTTGTGCTTGATTTTGATGATGATAAAAAACGTATCAGTCTTGGTTTAAAACAATTAACTCCTCACCCTTGGGATACTTTGCCAGAAACAATTAAAGAAGGCGAAGTAGTAAAAGGCAAAGTGGTTAATATAGAAGATTACGGTGCATTCTTAGAAATTTTCCCTGGTGTTGAAGGCCTTGTTCACGTGAGTGAAATTACCTGGGCAAACACGCCGATCAATGCAAAAGAATTTTTCAAATTAGGAGATGAGCATGAAGCAAAAGTGGTAACACTTAGCAAGGCTGACAGAAAGATGAGTCTTTCTATAAAGCAAATGAGCCAGGATCCATGGAACAGTATTGAAGAACAATTTGCAGAAGGCAGCAAGCATAAAGGTTTGGTGAAAAACATTACTCCTTATGGTGTGTTTGTTGAGTTGGCGCCGGGCATTGGCGGCATGATCCACATTAGTGATTTAAGCTGGCTTAAGCGTTTCAACAACCCTAATGAATACACAAAAACAGGAAGTGAAATTGATGTGGTTATCATGAGCATCGATAAGGATAACCGCAAGCTTCAGTTAGGCCATAAACAAATTGAAGAAGACCCTTGGAACTCCCTGGAAGAAACATTCCCTGTTGGAAGTGTGCATGAAGGAACGGTTACAAGAAGAGATGATAAAGGTGCTCTTGTACAATTACCATACGGGCTTGAAGGCTTTGCTCCTGCACGCCTTTTAATGAAAGAAGATGAAACATATATTGGTCCTGATGAGATAGCACAATTTATGGTTATTGAGTTTGACAGGAATGATAAAAAAATTGTTTTAAGTCATAGCAAAATTTGGCAGCAGGCAAAGGCAGAAGAGAAAGATGCTCAAAATAAAGAGAAGAGAGCCGAAACAGAAAGCACCAAAAAAGCAGTTAAAAATATCCAGAGTAAAGTTGAAAAAACAACTTTGGGTGATTTAAGTGCATTGGCAGATCTTAAGAAAAAGATGGATGATGAAGGAGATGCAAGCGCAACAAAGCCGGAAGCAAATCTTCCTAAAGCTAAAGTGAAAACAGATGCTGCAAAGCCTCAAGCAGAAGCAAGTGCAGTTGATAAGCCTGCAACTCCTGCTGCGCCAGAACCGGAAATTAAAACTGAAAAGGTAGAAACTCCGGAAGTAAAAGCAGAGGATAACTCATCTAAAGAAGTAGCTGAAGTTACAGAAGAATCTAATATTGTTCCTGAGGTTAAAGCTGAAGAGAATAAAGAATCAGGAGAAGAGAAAGGAGAATAATTTTCTTTTAAGATTTATATAAATCCCATTGCGAAAGTGATGGGATTTTTTTTGGTCTGAAATGATTTTGGTGGCTTTGCGAAAGTTTGTAGGTTTGAGTTTGGCATTTGAAAGTTAGCTGCAATTTTTATTATTCGTATCGATTGGACCTATTTGCATATTAACAACTTAAATAAAATTAATCAGGAAATGGATCAAATTAATCAATCAGAGTTATTAAATTTTTATATCGCTTCGTCTACTTTGCAGCATTTAGCAAGTAGAAACGATAATTTAAGTTGGACTGAATTACAACGAAATGAAAAAACAAATGCTTATAGGGAAAAGCTAATTGAAGACGGATCAAGGTTTTTACACAAACTGTTAACTGTTGAAAATAATATTACAGAAATAACGGGCAGTAACATTTCAATTAACCTACCTTGTTCAGAAAGTAAAATTCCATATACATATTATGGCAATATTGATAACATGTATGATTATAGTAAAGTCGACTTATACACTTTAAATCTTTTGTTTTTCTATGATAGTAAAAATATTAAAACTGAATTATTAACCTACTCAAGAGGGGAATATGTAAAAATAACAGGAAAAGTCTTTTATATTATGGACAGTCATAACAAAGTTTTTGCAAGCGACTCTCGTGAGGAGCCATACGCTTACTCAAGCCATTATGGACCATATAATGTTTATTTGGAATTATTTTCAATTGAAAAAAAAGAGCAGCCAAAAGGCAAAGAAGGTTGTTTTATCGCGACAGCCATTTACAGTAGTTATGATTCGCCTGAAGTTCTTGTTTTGAGAGAGTTTAGGAATCAATACCTTTTAACAAACTTGGCCGGAAAAATATTTGTAAAATTTTATTACAAAACATCGCCTTATTTAGCAAGACAAATAATGAAATCTAAGGCCTGTAAATTTTTTATGCGAACCTTTTTTCTCAATCCATTGGTATTGACACTACAAATATATTTTAAGAAAAAAACTCCTCAGACAAAAAATCCTTCTATTGACGCAAAAAATAAGTAATAGCCTGTAGTCTGGCGTCTTATGCCTTTAAAGAATTTACAAATGAATTTTCAATCTTCTTAATCAGCATAAAAATCTTACGCAAAAAACCAGCGTCTCATTCTTGCCTATTTGTATGGGCTTGTGAAAGGTTGTAAATTAGAGTTTTGAAAAGGCGCAAGTTAGCTGATATTGCAGGACAAATTTTAAAATAAACACAATGCAAACAATACAGGTAGAAATTAGTGACAAAGATTTCCAGCTATATAACTTAGAAGGCAGAGAAATTAAATTTACAGACTTAGTTAACAAGATTAGTGTTGAATATGCAAGAAGGTCTTTATTGGAATGTAATCAAATAGCAGAACAAGTCGGGCTTTCAAAAATGACGCTTGATGAAATTAACGCAGAAATCAAAGCCGTGAGAAATGCAAAAGCTAATTCTTGATACCAAAGTTATTGTATCAGCCTTAATTTCTAATTCAATTCCACACGAATTTTATATGACCTGGTTTTGACAAAGAACGTTGGTGTTTGCCTTTCTGTAGAAATTTTTGCTGAATACGTTGAAGTGCTTTGCAAGGGAGAAATTTAAAAAGTTTCAAATTTTAATACCAAAGCAGAGGTTGTACTTAACAAACTTCGGGAAACTTGCAAATTCTACCGAACCGATAGAAAGGTTGAAATACTAACTGACTTAAGCGATAATAAATTTTTGGAAATAGCTGCTGCAAGTTCTGCAGACTATTTGATAACTGGAAATAAGTTGGACTTTACAATTAGTGAATTTGAATATACACGGATAGTAACTCCGAGAGAATATTGGGACAATTATAAAAGTTAAGAGGAGCAGCCTTTGTAATCGTCTCATTCGGCACAAGAATGAGGTATAGCCTGTAGCTTGGCTTCTTGTGACTTTAAAGAATTTACTAATTTAATTTTCAATCTTCTTAAGCAGCACAAGAACCTAATTCACAAAACCAGCACTTCATTGTTGAGATTTCTATCAGGAGGATTTTTTATTTATAAAAGTTACATTTAATTTTACCGTATGAGTGCAACAGCTAAAATATTGCCTTACTATACAATCCATGATTGGGAA
>MWWJ01000042.1_pt1 | contig 13129 bp, 11 predicted proteins | sample 1047271 | NCBI WGS metagenome assembly MWWJ01 (sample SAMN06349965, study PRJNA376086) | soil metagenome | isolation source: CN-4 sample Antarctic (ecotone) soil | place: Antarctica | collected 2015-01-13 | reverse complement strand
CAGGGCGAAGTATGGAGCGATTCATTAGCCAAACACCGCGTCGGGTGTCTTGATGCAGCCAGTTGGTCGGATACGCAGAAGTTGCTACAAGCTGAAAAAGCTATCCTTGCGATTCAAGACCCCCCCTACAATTTAGTCGCCTTTGAACTGCGCGGGCTTACCGATTTCATTGCCTGGTCTAAAAATTGGATAGCGAACACAGAGCAAGTATTGAATGATGACGGTTCTTTGTATGTGTGGCTGGGCGCAGATCAAAATTGCGATTTCCAGCCCCTGCCGGACTTTATGTTGATGATGCGAGAGACTCCCTTTAGGACTCGCAGTCTCATCACAATGCGAAATCAGCGGGGCTACGGGACGCACAAAAACTGGATGGCTGTTAGACAGGAACTTTTGTATTACGTTAAGGGCGAACCCGTCTTCAATGTCGAAGCGGAATATACAGACATCCCGAAAATTTTGCGTGGCTATTACAAAGAGGTGAATGGAAAGAAGACCGAGAATTTAGAGCGCGGCAAATCGGAAAACATCAGAGCCGGAAATGTCTGGGTAGATGTGCAGCAGGTGTTTTATCGAATGGAAGAGAATGTCAACGGTTGCTACGCGCAAAAACCTCTGAAGAGTTGCGAACGCATCATTCGTGCGAGTTCAAATGAGGGCGACATTGTTCTCGACTTTTTTTGTCATTCCGGTTCGACGCTGATCGCATCTGAAATGTGGAATCGCAACTGTTACACGATGGACATTGATCCGATTTTTTGTGAGATTGCGATTCGTCGTCTGGAACGTTTCAGGAACACAGGGAAAACCGGCTGGCAGAACAGCAACCCGTTTGAAGCGGAACTGGCTGATGATGTTGACTTACGCGAACTGCTCGTCGGCACACAAGATGTTCTTGAACAACCGCAAGCAGCTTTATTCTAAGGCGCAGAGAATTAGTGGAGAAACTAAAACAACAGCTCGATGATCTGCTCAATCGTTTGGAAGAAGCGGATGAAATTCGTTCCGACCTTCTTAAGTTGATTTCAATTCATCCTTTCAATGAAGTCGAGTACGTCATCTCTCATCTTTTAGCTGCCGACAAGTTGACGATTGACGAATATAATTCTATTCGTAGCGAGTACATTGATCGCAATAAACATCAAGACCCAAAATATCAAGACCTATATGAATTTTCTTCCAGAGCGTTTGGAGAAGTTTGGGGTCATCCTTATCTAAAGCAACTTGCCCCTAATCTTAAAGCTCCTCTTTCCCAAGAGTATGACCTCCTTTTACCACCCAACATTCGCGTAGAAGTTAAAGCATCTCGTGCTGTTGATGCTAAAAGCAAAGAGGCTCTCCCCAAAAAGTCGCTGCTATATGCATCACAAGCACCTTTTGTGATGAATTTTCAGCAGTTGAAACCAGGTTGCTGTGATGTCTTTGTATGGATAGCTGTGTGGCGTGACATTATAAAACACTGGGTAATCCCTTCTTGCGAGGTGGAGCGTATTTATTCTCCACAGCATCGTGGGAATGAAGGCGAAGGGCAATTTCATGTAAGGCGCAGTAACATTCAATCGCTGGATAAATATTTGACAGAGGTAGGTGACATCGAGAAAGCAATTGAAAGAGAGTACGAAAATGAAATGCGACTGCGTCCAAAGGGTTGCGCTAAAATAACGAAACCTAAAAGAAGTAAATAGCCAGCGATTAGATTATGTGTGGAATTACTGGATGGGCTAGTCTTGATGCGCGGATGCCGCCGCCTGCGGGAGCGTCGGCGTTGCTGCGTTCGATGTGCGGGCGGATGACGCATCGCGGGCCGGACTCGGAAGGTGCGATGGTCGCGACGGGCGTCGCGTTAGGGATGCGACGGCTCGCGATTATTGATTTGATGACGGGCGAACAGCCTGCGGTGAGCGAAGACAGCAACGTGTCTGTGATTCTCAACGGTGAGATTTATAACTATCGTGAATTGCGTGACGATCTCGAAAAGCGTGGGCATCATTTTCGTTCGGCATCGGATACGGAGGTGTTGCCGCATCTGTATGAAGAGTATGGGACGGAGATGGTCGCGCATCTGAACGGGATGTTTGCGTTTGCGTTGTGGGATGCGCGTCGGCGCAGGCTCTTTATCGCGCGTGATCGTTTCGGAGAGAAGCCGCTTTACTGGGGCGTGTTCGATGGAACATTTCTCTTCGCGTCAGAGCCGAAAGTTTTGCTCGCGCACCCGTCCGTCAGGCCGAGTCTGAATCTCGATGCGCTCCGTCAGTATCTGGCGTTTGATTACGTGCCTGCGCCGCTCTCGATTTATCAGGGGATTCAAAAGTTGGAAGCCGCGCACACGTTGACGGTTGAAGATGGGCGCGTCGAAATCAAACCGTACTGGCGTTTGAGTTACAGGACGCAGCAGCCCGTTCCGTCCGAAGATGAAGCGGCGGAGCAACTGAGAGAGTTGTTGGCGGACGCGGTGCGGATGCGGCTTGTTTCAGATGTGCCGCTTGGAGTGTTGTTGTCGGGCGGCGTTGATTCTTCGACGGTGGCGGCGCTGGCCGTGCGGGCTTCGTCGGAGACGGTGAAGACGTTTTCGATTTCGTTTGCGGAAGCGTCGTTTGACGAATCAATGTATGCGCGCGCGGTGGCGAAGTTTCTCGGCACGGATCATCACGAGGAACGCCTGAGCGTTGACCTCGCGTCGAATCTCGTCGGCGAGATTGGTTCGTGGATGGATGAGCCGTTCAGCGATCCATCACTCGTGCCGACGTATTTGCTTTCACGCTTCACGCGCAAGCACGTCACGGTCGCGCTCGGCGGCGATGGTGGCGACGAACTCTTCGCGGGCTATCCGATGTACGCGGGGCATCGCCTCTCAAAATTCTATGATCGCATCCCAACATTTTTGCGTCGCTCGTTGATCGAACCTGGCGTGCGCCGCTTGCCTGTCAGCACAAAAAATCTTTCGTTTGATTTCAAGGCGCGCAGATTTATCGCGGGCGCGAAGTATGACGAGGTGGCGCGGCATCACATCTGGTTCGGCTCGTTCTCGCCGGATGAACTTGAAATGCTTTTGACGGATGATGCCAAGCGCGCAAGCAACGCGGACGTGTATGCACACGCGCGCCATCTGCTCGCCGAAGAGTGCGATGCGGACAACACAGTCGAATGTATGCAGAGCCTCGACACGCGACTGTATCTTGCCGAGGACATCTTGACGAAAGTAGATCGCGCGAGCATGGCCGTCTCACTCGAAGTGCGCGCGCCGTTTCTTGATCCGCGCGTCGCGGAGTACGCAGCATCATTGCCTGTCAATTACAAACTTCGCGGGCGCATCTCGAAGTATATTTTGAAGCGCGCATCTGCTCCGCTCCTGCCGAAGTTTGTCGGGCAGAGAAGCAAGAAAGGTTTCGGCGTGCCTGTCGCCGAATGGCTCAAGGGCAGTCTGCGCCCGCTCGCGCGCGACCTGCTCTCGCCCGCACGCATCCGCAATCACGGACTCTTCGACGCCGCTTACGTGACGCGCTTGCAGGATGAACATGAGCGCGGCCTTGCTAATCATCGCAAGCTGCTCTGGACGCTCTTGATGTTTGAACTCTGGCATGAAAGCTTTATCGAAACGCCGCGACGGATTGATAGTCAGGGATCGGAATACGTTTCAGAACTTAGCCACAGAGGCACAGAGGCACAGAGATAGGACGAACAGGAAATGACGGAGAAGGACGCCGAAAGATAATCCGATCTTTTTCTTTGCCTTGCGAAAAAATATCCTTTCTTTCTCCGTGCCTCTGTGTCTCTGTGGCAAATCCTTTCATCTACGATAAATTTTAATGAGCGAACTTGAACGCGCGTATCAAAGGTTGGCCGCGTGGTGTCGCGAGCGCGATTATGCCGGATACGATCCGTTCGATGGCTTGAACAGCCGATTATTTCAAGCGACGCCGCTTAAAAATTCGCGCGTGGCGCGTCTCGCCTGGACTCAATTCTTCAAACGCTCACCGATTAACCTGCGCGGCCTCGCGCGCGTGCTTCCGGAAAAAAATGCGAAGGGGACGGCTCTGTTTGCGCTGGCTGCGCTCGCCAGGTTTCGCATGACGCGAACGAAAGAGAATGAACGAGAGGCGCGTGCGCTGCTGGATAATCTTCAGGCAGCGCAGTTAGTTTTAGCGAGCGGCGCGGCTTGTTGGGGCTACAACTTCGATTGGCAGGGACGCGCCTTCTTCGCGCCGAAGGGGACGCCGACAGTTGTGCCGACGGCGTTCGCCGCACGCGCGCTGGTCGAAGCCACAGAAACTTTTGGCGATGAATCGTATTTAAGAACTGCGCGCAGCGTGTGCGATTTTATTCTTCGTGATCTTCAACGCAGCGAAGAAACTAAAACGGAGATTTGTTGGAGCTATTCTCCTCTGGACACAACGCGCGTCTTCAACGCGAGCCTGTTGGCAGCGGAAACGCTTGCGTCTGTTGGCGCGCTCACACATGAAGACGATTTGATTGATGATGCGATGCGTGGCGCGCGTTACGTCGTGCATCGTCAACGCGAGGATGGCTCGTGGGCTTACGGCGCTGACAGTTATCAATCGTGGGCTGACAACTTTCACACGGCGTTTGTGCTCAAGAGCCTGTCGCGCATTATGCGTTTGAGTGGCGAGGCGAGGGATGAATTTGGAGAGGTCGTGCGGCGCGGTTATGAGTTCTGGCGCGGCACGTTCTTTCTTGCCGATGGATGGCCGAAATACTACCATGACCGCCTTTATCCGGCGGACGCGCACTCGGCTGGCGCGAGCATCGTGGCATTGACGGAACTGCGTTGGCTTGATGACGACGCGCTCGCGTTAGCGTTAAAGATCGCGCGTTGGGCGTTGCGCGAATTATATGACGGGCGCGGTTTTTTTTATTACCAGCGACATCGCTTCTACACCGTGCGAACGCCCTACATGCGCTGGTCGCAGACGTGGATGTTGTATGCGCTTGCAAGACTGTTGGAAGAAAAGGGGAAGGGGGAAGGGGAAAAGGGGTAAGGAAAAGACGCGAGCATGGAGTCGAGCGTTGAGAGACAAATTTAAGAAGCAGGTTGAGAGACAAAATACCGTTGTTGCCCTTCCCCTTGACCCCTTCCCCCTTTCCCGCTTTTATCTTTCCCATGCGTATCTGGATTGATCTCGCAAACTCGCCGCACGTGCCTTTCTTTCGCGCGCTGATTCCAGAGTTTGCGCGGCGTGGGCATGAGGTAGAGACGACGGCGCGCAGGTTTGCACAGACCGTTGAGTTGGCATTGGCTGCAAAGCTTGCGCCCGTCGTGATTGGGGAGCATGGTGGCGGAAAGCTCGCGGGCAAGGGCGGAAATTTAATCGGGCGCGCATGGTCGCTCGCGAGTTGGGCGCGTGGACGCGAGTTCGATCTAGCCGTTAGTCATAACTCTTACGCGCAAGTTGTCGCCGCGCGCCTGCTCTCGATCAAGAGCGTGACGCTGATGGATTATGAGCATCAACCCGCGAATCATCTGGCATTCAGGCTCGCGTCGCGCGTCATCGTGCCGCGCACTTTTCCCGAAGCGGCTTTGCGGAAATACGGAGCGCGAGCGTCGAAGGTCAGGCGTTATGATGGAACGAAAGAGGATGTCTATCTCGCGGACTTTGCGCCTGATGCACAGTTCGTTGAACGCTTGCGCGAGCTTGGCATTGAAAGCCATGACGTGCTTGTTATCGTTCGCCCACCGGCGCGCGAGGCTCTGTATCATCGTTTCGAGAATGAGTTGTTTGATGAGTTGCTCGCACGCCTCGCCACGCGTCGAGATGTGAAAACGATTTTGCTGGCGCGCACTGAATCTCAACGCGCAGAGTATGCAGCACGCGGCGCAGAGAATATGATCTTGCCGCGTGTCGCGCTCGACGGGGCGAACCTGATCGCGGCTGCCGATCTGGTTATCAGCGCGGGCGGCACGATGAACCGCGAAGCTGCTGCGCTCGGTGTTCCGGCAGCGACGATCTACGCCGGACGTTGGGCGGCGATTGATGAAGAGTTAGTGCGCGAAGGGCGTCTCACGCGCGTCAGCACACGCGCCGATCTCGATGCTTTGCCGCTTGAGAAGAAGCGTAGCGCAAATGCTCGTCGCGCTTTAGAGGTGTGCGATGAAGTGGCGGAGTTGATACTGGGTAAATGGTGAAGGGTAAAAGAAAGGCACTACTATTTTGTAGAGAAAGATTTGTGAATTGCCTCCAGCTTTAGCTGGAGGATAATTAAGCCATAAAGTTTTCGGCTTTAGCCGAACAATTTGGCTAAAGCCGATCAAGATGTTGATTGTGTCCACTAGCTAAAGCTAGTGGCAATTCAAAAACTAAGAAATACATTCAAACGGCATTACTCTCTGATAATGATTCACGATTCACGAATGAGAGTTGAGCGAATCAAAGAGCGAACGAAGGAAGCGCGCGAGGTGCGTGTGCCGGCGCGTGTGCCGCAGTGGGTGATTCCGTTGGTGAAGACGGGACTCGTCGTCGGAGACTTGTTGATTGCATTGCTCTCTTTTGCCATCGCTTTTTCATGGCGCGAAGGCCATTCGATTTTGATACCGAACGGCGATAGCGGCGCGGGTTGGATGTGGAGCGCGAGGTTTGCGCCTTACGCGGCGTTGCTGGTGTTTGTGCTGCCAATTCGCGTGCTGGCGTTGCGTTACTACGATCTTTATCGTTTGCGCGGTGAATTCTCTTTTGTTGAAGACGGCGTGCGTGTGTTTAAGGCGACGGCCATCGGGTCGCTGTTGATTGTGGCGGCGGCGTTTCTGTATCGCGGCGGGTTTCAGTATCGCGCGTTCTCGTATGCGCGCGGCGTGTTTGTGCTGGATTTTATTCTCGCGCTCGCGGCGTTTGGCGCGCTGCGTGTGGCTGTGCGAATCGCCCAGACTTCCGCGAGGCGTCGCGACATCAACCTGATTCCGACGCTCGTCGTTGGACGCGGGCCGGAGGCTGCGCTCTTTATCAAAGAGATGCGCTCGCGCAGCGAACTAGGCTATCGCGTGATCGGCGTGATTGAGAGCGGGGCGTTTGATGCGCGCGTTGTGCCGGAGACGTTTGAGGGCGTGCCTGTGGTGAGCGATCTTGAAGGCTTGCCGGAAGCGATTCGCGAGTCAGGCGCGAACGAAGTGATTATCACTGACCCGAACGTATCAGGCGACGCGCTCTTTGATGTGATGATGCGTTGCGGGCGCAGGCGTGGCGTCGAGTTTCGCATCGCGCCAAATCTTTTTAACTGTCTGCCGCGCAAAACAGAGATTGACCAGATCGGCGCGTTGCCGATGATTACGCTTTTCCGCGAACCGCTCTCAAACGTTGCGCGCATCTCGAAACGTGCCACAGACATTCTCATCGCAGCGCTCGCCATCACCTTGCTCTCTCCGCTCTGGCTCGTCATCGCGTTGGCGATCAAGCTGACTTCAAGAGGGACTGTTTTTTACAAGCAGGAGCGCGTCGGGATGGATGGGCGCGTCTTTCTCTTCTACAAATTTCGCACGATGCGCGCAGGCGCGGATGATGCGTTGCATCGCGAATATCAACGGCGATACATCTCCGGCCAACCCGAAGCCAACATGGGCGACACCGAGCGTCCCGTCTATAAGCTGCACACGGACTCGCGCGTGACAAGCGTCGGGCGCTTGCTCCGACGTTTGAGCATTGATGAGTTGCCGCAGTTGTTGAATGTCTTGCGCGGCGACATGAGTGTGGTTGGCCCACGCCCGCCGATTCCTTATGAGGTTGAAGCTTACGAGCTTTGGCATCGCAAGCGGCTCGACATGAAGCCTGGCCTGACAGGTCTCTGGCAAGTCTCAGGACGCAACCGCCTGACCTTTGATGAGATGGTGCGCCTCGATCTCTTCTACATCGAAAACTGGTCGCCGTTGCTCGATCTCAAAATCATCTTACGCACTTTGCCGGTGATGCTGCGCGGCGATGATGCTTATTAGGAGATTTCAACCAGTTCGCCAGGCAGGATGGAACGAAGGATTTCCGTCACTTTGGGAATCAGTGGCAAGAGCGTCTCATACGTGTTATCGCTTCCGATAAGAACGATGAAACGAAGGTCGCGCGCGGAAAGGTTTTGTTGATGCCTGATGTTTTGGTCAACAGTTAAGAACACATCAAAGTCAGGCTCGACAAGGGACAGCAGGACACCGTTTTTCTTATCAGCCCATCCCATCTGTTGCGCGGTTCTGACCTCGTGCTCGGTTAGGAGCCGCCGCAAGCGTCTATCAACGCAGTGGTCGAAAAAGATTTTCACGCAGCAGTTTTCTCTTCCAACAGTCCGCGCTTGGCGAGTTCTAAAACCCCTACGGCTTGCTCGCGCGTGACGCCTTCAAAGCCATCAAGGAATGATTCCAGAGACTCGCCCCCTTCTAAGTATTCAAAGAGATGCGTGATCGGCACACGGGTATTTTCAAAGCAGGGAGTCCCGCTCATTCTTTCTGGGTCAGTCCAAATGAGGCCTGGGATGTTCAAATCTTTTTTTGTTGTAGTGGTCAGCATGGTTTCGCCTCCTGAAAAAGCTTTTCACGTTTAGTGTAATCATTGAGCAAGCGCTACTTCAAGCAGCAACAGTTTCTTGATGCCTTTGTAGAAGGGTTCGATCTCGCAGTTTTCGGTGAGGGCGTGCGAGTTGTTGCAAGGGCCGCAGCCGGTGGAGATTGAAGAGACGCCGGCGAGGAGCGCGGCGCTGGAATTGTTTGAGCCTGTCGGAGTGATCGAAGGATCAAAGCCCATCACGCGGAAGACGGCTTCGGATTTTTTGACGAGGTAGGAATCGCGGTGTCCTGGAATCGTGGCGGCGGGTGAGGTGGAGATGATGTCTGTCTTGATCGTCATGTTTTCGCGCGCGGCTTCTTCCTGAAGGATGTTGGCGATCTTCTTTTCCAAGTCGGCGATGACTTCGTTGCTGGTTGAGCGCAGGTCAACTGTGAACCAGGCGTCGTTGGCTTTGGCGTTGACGACTTCGGAGCCGCCGAGCATTCCGATGTTGAGATTGGATGAGGGGTTGGTGGGGATTTTGAGTTCGTAGATACGCTGGATGGCGCGCGCGAGCGGGAGCGTGGCGGAGTAGGGCGGGGTGTCGGAGCGCGTGTGTCCGCCTGGGCCAATGAAGTGGTGGCGATACCAGTTGATGCCGATGCCCGCGTAGGTGAAATTTTCGTAGCCGCCGTCGAGCGCGATGTAGTGGTCAATCTTGCCCTTGTGATCTTTGACGAATTGCTCCGCGCCCCGCATCGTCGTTTCTTCTTCGACGGTGAAGACGAAGATGAGGTCGCCCTTTGTTTTGATCTGTGCCGCGTTGAGCGCGCGGATGGTGGCGAGCATGGCTTCGATGTTGCGCGTGTCGTCTCCAACGCCAGGCGCGTAGAGCTTGCCGTCGCGAATCGTGGTCTTGATCTTGAGGCCAGGTTGAAAGACCGTGTCCATGTGCGCGTCAATGACGATGGTTGGCCCACCGCCCGTGCCTTTGCGGACAGCGATGAGGTTGCCGACGGAATCGTAATGAATGTCTGTGAGCTGGAGTTTGCGTAAAAGTTGCTCGATGTATTGAGCGCGTTCCTTCTCCTGCCCCGAAGGCGCATTGATCTCTGTGAGCGCGCTCCACTCGCGCAGAATCTCGGCGCGGTTCTTCTCGATGTCTGCGAAGGCCGCAGAGACGCTCGGTTGATTTGATAAGGCTTTGACCTCTTCGATGTACTGCGCTACCGTTCCGGCTTCCTGCGCGAAGACGCTGAGAGGAAGCATCACAAACAACAACGCCAACACTAAAACAAATTTCGCCGCAAACATTTTGATTGATCTACGCATCGCTTTTTCCCGTCATTCAAGATAGATTGAGAACTTCAAAGTTATTGTAAATGTTTCCAACGCAATCTCGAAGCAAACGCCTTGAGGGAGACGAAGTCTGACCGTGACCGACACCTTTGAAAACTCTCCCGACAACATAGACGCGCCAGGAAGAGCGCGTCCCCTCAATGTCTGGCTTGAGCGCGTTCTTATCGCATGGCTGTTCGTCATTGCTGTGTGCGCGCCGCATTCCATCGCCGCGACGCAGATTGCGTGGACGTGCGGCCTTCTGGTCTGGGTCTTGCGCTGCCTCATGCGCCCGCATCCGCAAACGCATCGCACGCCGCTTGATTACGCGCTGCTCGGCTTCTTTATTCTCACAGGCATCTCTGCTTTCACTTCTTACGATCCCTTCATCTCCATCGGCAAACTGCGCGCGGCAAGCCTCTTCACGCTCGTCTATCTCTTCGCCGAAAACATCAACTCGCGTCGCCTGCTGCGAATGTTGGTGATCGCGCTCATCGCTTCGTGCATGGTCAATGTTATCTACACGCTGGGCGAGCGAGCATTTGGGCGCGGCGTCAAGGTTCAGGGCATAAGCGCGGATAGCCCGCTCGCCGCCGCCGTCTTCATCAGAGACGGGAAGCCGGAGGTGACACCCGTCCAAAGCGGCGACACGATTCTGGAAGTTGATGGGCGCAAGGTGCGGCGTCCTGAAGATTTGGTCGCGGCGCTGGAGAGCGCGGACTCGAATGCAAGCGCGAACGCAGACGCGGCGAGCGCGCGGCCTGTGCGCTTGAAGATTTATCGCGTCGAATGGATTCCAACGCTCGAAGTCCCGCGCGGGCATCTGCTCGCGGGCGCAACACCGCAGGCCAGGCTCGGCATCGCGAGTTGGACGCACGGGCGCGACTGGCGAGCGACAGGATTTTACGATCATTACGTAACTTACGCGGAAGCCTTACAGTTGATCGCTTCAATCGTCTTCGGACTCTTCATCGCCATGCAGCGCAGGCGAAGCTTGAGGGGCGCGTTGTTATTGATCGCACTCGCAGGCATGAGTTGCGCGTTGCTCTTGACGGTGACGCGCGCATCACAACTATCGTTTCTGCTCTCGGCCTCCGTGATCGTTTTGGTGGGCGCGAGTTGGCGCACAGTGCTCGTCGTGACAGCCTGCGCGTTGCCGCTTGTCCTTGTCGGATCGTTTGTGCTTCAACAAAAACGCAAGGTTGGTTTCTACGACGAGAAAGATCAGTCAATCACCTGGCGCGAGACGGTGTGGCGCGAGGGCGCGCATCTTCTTGTAAGTAAGCCGCGACATCTGCTCGTCGGCGTCGGGATGGATTCGATCAAGCGGCACTGGCGCGAGTGGGGCTTGTTCGATAACGGGCGGATTCCGATGGGGCATATGCACTCGAATCTTTTGGAGATAGCCCTTGAAAGAGGTTTGCCCGCGCTCGCCGCGTGGCTTGTTCTGTTGGCTCTCTATGCGCGCATGTTATGGCGGCTGGCGAGAAGCGCAAGTCTGACAGGATGGATTGAGCATGGCCTTGCTCTGGGCGCGCTCGGTGGCCTCGTCGGATTTTTAGCGAGCGGGTTGGTGCATTACAACTGGGGCGACTCGGAAGTGGTCATGATCTTTTACATCATCATGGGACTCAGCCTCGTGGTCGAAAGAGAATCGAGAAAGACGCAGACGGACGGCCTGCCACGACGCTTCGCCTGACGACATTTCAGCCTGACAATTTTCAACGCGACGTAGAAATAAAACGCGGGCGGAGTTTGTTCAACTCCGCCCGCATCTTATTGGGATTGGTTCGAGGGGCGTTTTGTCTTTGCTCTTAACTTTGGAGCATCACCGATTTAGTGATTCATCGGAAGCTAGTCGCCCATCACAACGCCGGTGAGGGCTTGCGTTAAGTCTGTGATGATGATGCCCGTGAAATCACCCATCACGACGCCTGTGAAATCGCCCATCACGACGCCTGTGACCGAGCTGCTGTTGTCACCCATTACGACGCCGGCGAATGCCTGCGGTGCGTTGAAGGTTGCGATTGTTGCCAGGATTGCGATTGCTACAAATTTGTTGATTTTACGCATTGTCGTTATCTCCTCTTTCAAAGTTGGTTAAAGGGTTTCGGGTTAATCGAGCTTCGTTCGCTCTTTGCTTTCCGCTCGTTTTGTTTTCAATTGCCTTGCTTGTGACCTTTCCTATTACAAGACCCGTACCACACCTCCGCCACACCTCTTCAAAGCAGGCTAACTAACACACAACATAAAGCTTAAGTTTCGTAACGACGCTCACGACGCGCAATGAGCGCGAGACATGCTAGATGACTACCAGGTATCCACTCCGCTTGAACGAAGGGGAACTGTGCATACTTTGTATCGGTAATTAAAGGGTGACAGTGAAAGTGACAACGAAGTATCCACTGGATACCAAGTTGCCACTTAAAAATCTTTGCCTAACAATCCCCTCTTGCCCAGCGATTCCGAAGGCTGTCTAATAATTATTTTGAGATAAAGAAAAGCCCCGCTCGTCTGAACGGGGCTTCATCATTAAGGCTGAGATTTATCTATGCCGCTTGTGCGTAGCACTTCGGGTTCAATCTCACCTCATACAGACTTGCCTTAGTGTGGATAACCAGGTCTTGATGGAATGGCGCTCAGGTATTCGTAGATGGCGCGGAGATCGTGGTCGCTCATCTTTCGATAGACAGGCCAGGGCATCACTTGTAACAGATCGTTATTGACCGATGGGACGTTGGGCGGAATATGGTCATCGTCTTCGCCTGTTCGCATGATGTGGATGAATTTCTCAAGGGTCATGCCGGCGGGCAAGCCTTGCGAGTCCGGTGTCAGGTTGCGGCTGATGAAGGGGCCGAAGGCCTGGCCTCCGGCAAGGTAGCCGTCGGTGTTGATTTGCTCCGGCTGTCCGAGATGCGGGTCGCCGCCAGGTCTGAACGGCGGATTGGTATGACAGTCACTGCATCCCGCCTGCGCGTTCACGATGTAACTGCCCAAACCAACTAAGCTGCGGTTTTTGTGTTTGAACTTAAGAGGCACTGGGGCAATCTGAAATCCTCGCGCGATGCGCGCCTCATCACCTTCGTCTCTGTCGTCTCTATCATCTCTATCAACTCTGTTCTCAGCTTTTTGCACTCGAACATGCGATGTGGTGATGATGACACAGCCGAATGCGAGCCAAGCTAAAAGCATGACAAGCCTGATCTTTCGTTTCACAACTTCACCTCCTGTTTGTAGCGACTACGCTAAGAGAGAACGCGCTGGTTGAGCGCGTTAGTGGAAGCACTGGAAATGTTGGTGACAGAAGCACCGGCGAGGGC
>MWWJ01000041.1_pt1 | contig 13344 bp, 5 predicted proteins | sample 1047271 | NCBI WGS metagenome assembly MWWJ01 (sample SAMN06349965, study PRJNA376086) | soil metagenome | isolation source: CN-4 sample Antarctic (ecotone) soil | place: Antarctica | collected 2015-01-13 | reverse complement strand
AGCCTGTCTCCTAATAATTGTTTCGATAAGCCTACATTAAAATCTGTACGATTTCTTTTTTCGCCGGTCGTGTAGTCAGAGGCGGTTGTAAGATTAAAATTAATATCAACGCCGCTTATCAATCCGCGGTTCTGCAAGTAATTACTTAACACTTTATTATTGTGATCAAGATTAAGATCGCTGAATAAAACAGGTGGCTCTCCAAATTTTCTTAAAAATTTTCTTATAAAGCCTTTTTTATTTGGATCGCCGGAAAGATTATAAAAAATTAATTTAAAAGGAATACCTAAAATTTTACTGTTAGGCCTTGGTCTTGCTAATTTTGCCAGGTCTTCTTCAAGATCTTTTTTTGCAACTTTTGAGGCATCAGCACTTTTTATTTTTACTATTGCCCCGGTGTACAAAGCATCCCCCTCCGGTATATTTTTGGTAACATTACACGAAGCACAAAATACCAGCAGCAGCAGCAGCAATAAAAATGTATCAATAAAATTTTTTGTACTTATTTTATTTGCCACGGCTCTCAGGTTTTGCTGATACTGGATTTGGTTTTACATCATTGGAAGGAGCGGTGGTTTGTATTTTACCTGACTTCATTTTTTTTGATCTTTGAAAAATTTCCCTGAAGCGATCGTAATCAACATTTATCGCAAAACCTAAACCGGTTTCAATTACATACCCTTCAATAATTCCTTCATATTGATTTTTTCTGTATGCCCTTAATAAATATCTTCCATCGCGGCTTAATTTATAATCCAGTTCAATATTAGGAGAAATATTATTGCTGCTGCTATTTGTAGTGTTCGTTGGCCGGGGGCCTTCAAGCTCAAAGTCTGTGCCTACGCTAACTGTAAGCCTGTCTCCTAATAATTGTTTCGATAAGCCTACATTAAAATCTGTACGATTTCTTTTTTCGCCGGTCGTGTAGTCAGAGGCGGTTGTAAGATTAAAATTAATATCAACGCCGCTTATCAATCCGCCGGCTAAATTATTTAATTGTTCAGTGAGTAACTTACTTACGCTTTGGCGTGCAATGTCCCCTGCATCAAAACCGCCGTTGCTGTTACTAAAAGGATTTTCAGTTACAAAGCGGTTAAGCAACATCAAGGCAAAAACCTGTTTGTTTAATTCTGCCGGCTCTTCTCTTATTAATATCAATTTGTTTTGAACAGTTGAGATCACACTTCTGTCAACAACATAATTTTTGTCTTCCGGCAATCTTATATCAAAACTTATAGAAGGCTGTAACAAAACACCGGATATATTAAGCCATACCTCGAAAGGCAATTTTTGCAGATAAGTATTTTTTATTGTGGCCTGAGAACTGGCTAATTGATTTTGAACAAGATCAAGCGGAGAAGCGTTTGCAATGTAAACGGCAGATACGTTTATATCGGCATTTGTAGGCTCGCCTGTCCATACAATCCTGCTGCCTTTTTGAATGTCAAATTTTCTTTTTATAAAATTAAATGACAATTCATAAGAGCCCTGGTCAAGCTCGTAAGAACCAACCAGCGTAACTTTTCCGCTGGGGTCAATACCTGCATTTAATAAACCTTCGCCTTTCATCTTAATAAAATCACCATTGCTTTCATCAACAATTAAACTGAATTCTGCGTTTCTATCAACCTGGATATTTGTTGAAATATCAAAGCCCACAAGTTTTGAAACATTAAGAGAATCGTAAGGCAGCATGAACAATGAATCTTCCACTTTTGCATCATACTTTATAAACCTTACAATGCCTTCTCTTTCTACAACACCAGGCTCAGTTTGCGGAAGCACAACTGCAAATTTTGTTTTGTCGTTTACAGTTAATGATCCATCAACTACAGGAGCATCTAATGTTCCCTTTATTTTTAAAGCTGTGGTAAGATATAGTTGCCCGTAAAAAAGCTTGTTGTCTTTTTTGGTTGTGTTTATTGCTTCAAAATTATCAGCATCAACTTTTAACTTAAAAGCATAATTTTTAAAATCAGTTGTATTGATCCTGCCATCAATAACAAGGTCATTATTTGCTGTATCTTTTACCGTAAAATTATCAAGCGCAATACCATTGTTATCAATTTTAATTGCGCCGTTGTTTATTTTAAAAAATGTATTTAGCTGCGTAACATTAAAAGCAGTATTATCAAAATTGATTGCTCCCTTTATATCAGGTTTATCCATTGTTCCTTTCAATGCTACATTGCCGTTAAGGCTCCCGGATGAATAACGGATAGCCCCGAATGATGGACCTTCCAGCGATTTCATTTGCAGCTTTGTAATGTCAATATTAAAATCGTAACTGCTGTTATTGCCTGGCTTTACAAAATAATTGCCGCTGGCTTTTACATCGTTTCCTCTGCCGGTTAAGGCAATGTTTGCATTGAAAGTATTTGCAACATTATTGTTTACCTGGGCGGTAACATTGCCTAAAGTATCTTTAAAAATACTCAGACTATTTATGCTAAGATCGCTGGTGAAAGCAGGCTGTGTTTTATAATTTTTTACCAATACATTTCCATTAACCAAACCATCAACCAGTAAAGAATCTTTTTGCACAAAAGCCGCAAGCGTTGCAATGCTGAAATTTTTAAAATCAATACTGAAAGGCCTGTTGATGCCGGCGCCTACACTATTTATGCTTAATTGCTGATCACCTTTATTCAAAGCAAAGTTATTTGCAACTACATCACCATTTATCATCTGGAGGCTATTAGAAGCATTGACTGACCATGGTTGATAATTTAATATCAAGCTATCAGGCTTTAATTGAAATGTATAATTATTTAATGCAGGCTGGCTCAAGGCTCCTGATATCCGGTATTTATATTTTTCTTTATTATCTTTTATACCAAGAGAAAAATTAATAAAATTGTTAGATATAGTGCCGGTAAGGGTTGTAGCGTACACGGCAAATGCGCTGCTCTTAATTTGCCCGAATGATGAAGTGATCTGTATCTCGTTATTTTTTGTAACTGCATTCAGTTTAATGTTTTGAATTTGGTTGGTTCCATAAATGATCATTGGGGCATTAACATCTGCATTCATTCCATTTTGGGTAGAAAAATTTGAGGTAATATTTATGCCATCAAATCTTTTTAAATCAGGAAGAAAAACTCTTAATGCCGGGTGATCAACCACCTGTAAACTCATGGCAAAGTCATGTGCATCTACAAGGTTTGTATTTTTTTTAGTGGTAAGAGAAAAATATGGATCAATAGATTGCTGGATGATGTCGCCAAGCTGCACCAATTTATACTGGCCTTTTATTTCTGCAGATAAAAAAGGAGTGTTAACACGAATCACCTGCTGACCCGCTAAATTATCAGCAAATAATTTTATTGAATCAAGCTGAAACCTTTGCCCATTATTCACCAAAACAGATTTTGTAATAAATAAATTTCCTGCAAGATGATTGGGATCAGTGGTGGTTAAATCGCCTTCAATTTTGCCATGATAGAAAAGTGTTTGAGGAGTGAAGTGCAAAGCCTGCGTTTTAATGCTATCAATATCTGCGCTCAAATGAACAGAGGGATACTTACCGTTGAAAGACCCGCTGGCAATAAGGCTAAGATCAATATTCGGATCTCTCACACTTGCATTTGCAGTGTAATTTTTATTTGCAATTGAGGCATCGAACTTAATATTTTTATAAGTGTATTGATTGTATCCTACAGAATTTATGATGCCATTCGCTGTTCCATTTGCCGTGTTGGGGTCAAAGCCTGAACCCTTAATTTTAAATGTTGCTGAAAGCACGCCATACGTTTTAGGATCATTCATCATTGCACCAAGATTGATTGCATTGGCATTTACTGCAAAATCATAAGTAGCAGTTTTAGGATTAGAATAATTATGCAGTGCGCCATTTAATTTTGCCGAACCAAGGTTTGTTGTAATTGTAAAATTAGTTGCTGCCAAATCGTTCATACTTGTTTTTATTCTTCCTGAGGCCGCAATTGATTCAGGTAAAGTAAAAGCTGATGGCAGCGTATTTTTTGGCAACAAGGATATAATATCTTTCCTACTTGTATTTAAATAATTTATATCAAGATCAGCGGAGAATTTTTTTGGATCGGGCAAACCTTTTAATGAGCCGGAAACATATAATGTTGTATTGCTTAACCCTCTGAATTTAAGATCATTAAAATGCAGATCATTCATGTGACCATAAACCCTTCCGTTCAAACTCAATACCTGTGCAGGATTGGCGAACGCAGGAAGCGTACGCAACATTGGAGCAAACGTAAGAATGTCTTTAACCTGTACAACGCTGTTTACAATATTTAAATTAAGATCAAGCAATGCAGGGTTTGCAGCAAGTGAAGCAAGAGAAGGAAAAGTAAGGATGAAATCTTTCTGTAAAACTGTGCCCGGTGTTTTAAAAAATGAATTTTTAAGTGATACCTGGTTATCAGTAAATAAAAAATCAGTTTTGAGATCATTCAAAATAAACCCGCTTTTATCTTTCAGGCTTGCACCTTTTACAATTACAGAAGTTGTATCAATATTATATAAAAGATTTGTTGCAGTAAAATTTAAATCTTTAAGATCAAGGTGGCCGTAATCCATTCCGTCTTTTAAAACGGGCATGGAAGAATTATCCAGTTTAAAATGAGAAGCAGTTATCTTAATATTTTTTGATGAGATGGTAAATGGAGGCAGCGATTTTTCTGCTTTTATTTGTGTTGATGTTTTCGGCGGAGGAGGTGCTTTTGTACTGCTCATTGCAATTGCAACGTCAGAGCTATCGAGCAGAATATCTTTAAAAGCATACGTGCCGGATTTGATATCAAGCGTATCAGGATGGGCGGTAAAGCTTTTTAATTTTATGCCTGTAAACATATTGGAAGGAACACTCTTATAATCTACATCAATATCTTTAAATAATATTTCTGTATTCTTTATTTGCAAATAATTTTGCGGCTTTGAAAGCGCCAAAGCTACAGCGCTGTCTATCTTTGGCTTTAATGGCTGGTTTTGATAATAATATCCTTTTAAGCCGGTTACCGTAAAAGTGGGGATGTTAAAGTACATATGATCGAGATCAAACTTTTTTATTGGTGCATCAAAGTGCTTCACAAACATGTTCATATCATCACCGGTTATCACATCCTTGTAAATCATTCTTACATTGTTAAAAACGATATTATCTATATTTATTTTTAAGGCTGAAGTGTCTTTTGGAGCATTAGAATTTTTCGGCTTGCTCATAAATGCATCAACAATAAACTGAAAATTAAAAACCGTATCCTGATTTACACGTTTAATTTTTGCAGTTATATCAGCAAGATTTATTTCTCTTATTTCAATATCACTCTTCATCAGCTTCCACATATCAAGATCGACCTTTAGAATACCGCCTGATAAAAGCGTATCTTTTGTTTGATCTTCTATATAAACATTTTTTAGTAAGACAGAATTTGGGAAGCTGATATCCAGCTTGCCTATAAGCACTTTTGTTTTTAATTTATTCTGGAGATAGGTTTGAGCTTTTCCTCTCACAAAATTTTGACCGGCGGGCGTTTGAATAAATATTACTGCAATGATAAAAAATAAAATAACAGAAACTAAAATGTATGCAAGCACATTAGCAATTTTTGCCGCTACAGACCTCTTTTTTACAGGTAAAGATTTTTGTTCTGATTGCATACTGCTTTAGGGAGATATTAATTTGCTCTTTACGCAAATTTTGCACCAACTGCGCTTATTTGCAAGGCAAATTTAATTTATTTTAACCGGAACTTTTTAAAGGAATACTAATACCTGCAGAAGTAAAGATTATCTGAATATTTATCGTCCATTATCTTAAAACAACAAACAAAATTTAAAACCAAAAGGTTGAATATTTATTACATTGGTCCTCTTAAATTATTATAGGTAAGGCCAAAAGTGAAACGGTTGATCAAGGTGGAGATCAGGGCTTTTTTTGCAATCACTTTCCACCTGTCTTTCTTTTTATATTGTTTTAATTCAGATGTAGAAAAGCAAACAGCAGCAAGTGTAAAACCTCTGTCTATAAACCTGGAAAGATGAAAGCCATCTGTGAATCCTACCAGTAAACTTTTGCTGCAAAAAAAAGCCGGTCTTTCATCTCCCTCGTCGTAATTCCTGTACTTATTTTTCCATGACTCTTTGAAATCCCAAAATTGATCGCCACGGCCTAATTCATGGTGAACGATAGCCTGGTTAACACCGTCGGCTGCACCGGAAATTGCCATGCAGCTATAAACCAAAAGGTCATTCTTACTGATAGAAGTCCACTTTTTTTGGGCAAAGGCAGACACGTTTAAAAATAGCAATAAGAACAAAAATTTCATCTGAGTAAATTTTTTTGTGCAAAAGATTAATTATTTCCGTCTCAATGGGTTTGCTACTTAAAAGCCAAAAGCAGTTTGGGGATATGGGAGAACAACAAATATATATTTATTTATTGTAAACCAAAAGGATAGAAAATTATTTTTTTTGGTTATATGCTAATGAATGCAAAGAGTATTCACTTTTTATTAATTTAACCAATAACAGATTTCCATCAAATCTTTAGAGAGTAAAGTTCTATTACATTTTCTTTACCTTTTAATTCAATCGGACCAAGGTTTTCACTTTGCCATTCTTCTAGGTCAATGTTTTCTATAAATTGTTTGGATACAATAAAATTATGGTTAAGCTCATTGCAGGCGCTTCTAATGCGTGCGGTTGTATTCATTGTATCACCTGTCATGGCAAGGTCTTTTTTAATAACACCAATTTCTCCAACTGTAACATCGCCAAGGTGAATACCAACTCTAAACTCCGGAACGATCCCATATTCCCGGCGAAAATGTTCACTTCTTTTTTGAATATTTCTTCTTGCTAAAATAACTGCGCTCATACATTTGCGGGTATTTGTCCTGTCAAATATCCAGGATGATACGGCTTCGTCGCCTACATACTGGTAAATTCTTCCCTCATATTCTATAATGGCAGTTGATATCTGGTAAATAAAATCACGGATAAATTTAAAATATAACTGGTGACCTAATTTTTCAGCAGTTGGCGTGGAATCTTTTAGATCCATAAACATTATTATCCGCTTTTCAATTTTTGGCTGAATATATTTACCCATAAAAATATCCATAAAAACTCCCGGCGAATATCTTTCATTGATCAGTAAAAAAAGCTGGGTGATAAAAAATATAATAAGCCAGTAAAGTACTTTTTGCAGCAGCCAGTTTTTGTGCAGCGCATACACCAATATTTCGTGAAGCGCCTTGCCGGGAGTATCGCCCCATACAAGGGTAAAGCTTACAAACTGTATAAGAAAACTAATGATTAAAGCGCCGCCCAAAAGCAACACACTTTTTATAATAAAGTTTAACCATAACGGATAATGCTCCAGCATTTTTTTTAGCCGGTAAACAAACAGGTAACCCATTATTATGCTAAGGATAAAAATTAATATCTCTCTTATCCAAAGGCTGTGCTCACGGTGAATTTTATCAATGTCCTGGTTTCTCAACAGCACTACTATCCAATCAATAAGCGTCCAAAAAAAAGCAATAAACAATACAGAGCGTATCCTGTATTTAGTTAGGTTAGAAATTTTAAACCACCTGTGTCTGAATAATTTCATTGCTTGTTTTTGAGATAATTGTAAATAGAATGCTGTGCATTTATTTTGGTTGCATTTGCCGGAGCACTTTCTTTTTTTTGTTCCAGGTTTGGTAACAGCGTTACTGCTTTATCATTATCCTGCCATTGTATTTCAAAATAATCTGTCAGCTCTTTTTTGCATTCCGGCGTTTTGAGAGCAACACATACTTCAATGCGGTGATGAAGATTCCTGTTCATCAAATCTGCGGAACCCATTATAACTTCTGCATTTTCGCCTTCACCAAATATCATTATTCTTGTGTGCTCAAGGTAGCGGTCAACCAATCTTTTTATTGTAATGTTCTCGCTTATCCCCGGTTGCCCCGGCACAAGGCAACAAACACTTCTTATTATCATATTTATTTTTACACCGGCCTGGCTCGCTTTGCACAAAAGGCTTATAAAATAAGGCTCTTCAAGGTTGTTCACTTTAATTCTGATGATTGCATTCTCACCAGCGAGTGCACGCTGAATCTCTTTATTGATAAGCGCTTCCAGCCTTTCTATCATATTAAACTGCGAGACCAAAAGTGCATCAAATTTCAATTTATTATTTTCAAGTGATTTATCTTTTTTCTGCAAAAATTTAAACAGCGAAATCAGTTCTTTTATAATAGAATGATTTGTTGTCATTAAAACATGATCGGTATAAAACTGCGCTGTTACCTCATTAAAATTTCCGGTGCTTAAAATGGCATAAGATGAATCTTCACTGCCTTTTCTTTTTTTAACCAATGCAATTTTTGAGTGAACTTTTATGTTGGGGATGCTATAAATTATTTCCACCCCAGCTTCTTTCATCACTTTGCTCCACTTAATATTATTAGCTTCATCAAACCTTGCTTTAATCTCAATAAATGCTGTAACATTTTTGCCATTTTTTGCTGCGCTGATCAATGCATTTACTATGTGAGATTCTGCTGCAACACGATACAGTGTAATATATATATCTGTAACCTCCACATCTACAGCGGCCTGGTTAAAAAATGAAAGCACAGGATTATATGACTGGTAAGGAATGTGCAGCAACACATCCTGCTTATTTAAAACATTAAAAATATCTCCGCTGTCCATTACGTTTAAAGAGGAGAGGGGCTTTTGTTTTTTATAAATAAGCTGTTTATTGAATGAAGGAAATGAAGACAAATCACTTAGATGATGATACCTGCCACCGGCAAACATATCTTCATATTTTACACCAAATGCAGATGCAAGAAAAAGCTGCAAATTAGCAGGCATACCACTTTGATACAAAAATCTTGATGGCGGCGCTATCTCTCTTTTTTTAATTTGCTTTTCGATTTTCTCCGTAAGGTTTCCACTGTACTCTTCTACAAGATGAAGTTCTGCATCACGGTTAAATTTGATGCTATATACTCCAATGATTTCTAAACCCGGAAATAATGATGTAAGATTTTCTCTTACAATATCATCAATGAAAATCACATACTCCAAATCATCATAGGAGGTTAAAGAAAAAAATCGCTGAAGTTTGTGCGATGGAATATTTACAATTGCCTGCTTTAAAAGTCCCTGGTTGTTTTCTTTTAAAGTAACTACAAAATAGAGGTGATTATTTTCAGGCAGAAATGTATTAGCACTGTTGCCTTCTAAGAATATTGGCTGGATAAATGACAACACATTTGCTAAAAAAATTTCTTTCACTTCTGCAATGTGCTCGTGCCGTATGGGGCTGTTATAATAAAAAATTATTCCGTTTTGTTTTAATTCAGGAATTATTTCATTTAATAAGATTGAACCAAATGCCTCAAGCTGCCGGTTAATTTCTATCTGAACTTTTTCGGGTACATCCTCTGAAGAGCCAAGGCTGACCTGCATCCTGGTTTTTTTATCAAGCTTTGAAAGTGCTATAACAGAAGGGTATCTTACCCTGAAAAATTCATCGAGGTTTGATGAAAATATTGACAGGAATTTTAAGCGCTCGTATAATGGAACATTTTTATCAGCAGCTTCCTGCAGCACCCTGAAATTAAATCCTAACCAGCTAAGGTCTCTGTTGTAAAACATAATGCCTTATTTACAATGGTGAGCCTGAGCCATTGGTGATTGTATTAACTGCAGCAGTATCATGATGAAAATATGAGGCAATGGCAAAAGCAAATACAGAAATAATTATGCCCACCATAAAAATATTATACGCAAGCCTTATAAGTTTATATTTTCTTCCTAAAACAATTCCGAGGTAATAAATATCTTTTATCAGCGAGCCATATAAATAATCTGTATCTCTCATCATGCTTCTCATGCCACTGTTGTATTGCTCAAAAGTTGCCTTGTAAAAATTTCCAAAAAATAAAAGATTTGTTTTTTTATCAATAATGTCTTCGTTGGAAAAAGTACCGCCGCTAATTTTTGGGCGTGTTGCTAAAATTGAAATAACGATAGTTGTAACCGCAACTATTAAAAAAATAATTGAGGGCACTGTTAAGTAAGGAGCATCAGAAAGTTTGCGCAGCAGCACACTTAATATAACAGAAATGATAATTGAATTTACTGAGATAAGAATGTTTGCTTTATGATCTGCCATATCACTCAGCTTTAAATGATTCTCAGATGTGAGGCGCAGCATGGTTTGTATACCTTTGCTCATTAAACCGGTTTTATCTTTTTCAATATCGGCAAGGCTGTCACCTTGTACTGATACCGTTTTATCTTTGCCTGCATCATCGTTGTCAATTTCTCTTTTATCAATTTTCTTTTTTAATTTTTTCATGTTTTCTTCTTTGGTTTCAGAAAGTAAATCTTTACAGTAAGAGGTGTAGAACTGGTGCTGCTCAAGCATTTTTAATGCGCCTTTATCAAACTCAGATTTATCAATTTCACCGGTTTTTAACCTGTGCTCTTCCAGGGCACGCTTGTTTGTTTCTTTAAAATCTTTGGTACCTAAGTGATATGTATCGGCATCGCAAATTATTTGTTGTAATAAATTTTTAGGGTTTCGGGGTGCCTTGGTGGCCATGATGCATTGCTCAATATCATTAATAAGATCATTGTCGTTTGTTTGGTCGTGCATAAATTTTTTCATAACATCTGCACTCATCACCTCATGCTTTGATGGATCAGTGAACAAATGTCCTGTATCATGAAACCATGCAGCAGCAAATAATGTGAGCATTTCTTTTTCATTTACATTATAATGGCCGGCAATTTCCTTTGCTCTGTTAACTACACCCTGCGTATGCTTTAAACTATGAAAAACGAGTGTATTATTACCAAGCTTTTCAAAAAGGCCAATAACGTAATGCTCAATTTTTTTATAAAGATTATTGTTCTCCATATTTAAAATGTTAAACGGAATTTTGTACCAAGTGAAAAGTTAAACAATTTATCTTCATCAGAGATACCTACGGTTGCAGAAAGCACTACGATATTAAATGGCGAATAATAGATACCGCCGCCATAAGATTGATGCCAGGCATGAGTTTCCTGACCACGCATCCAAACTCTGCCGATATCATAAAAGCCCGTTAGGCCTACATCTCCTGGTAACAGGTAAGATTGTGAGCGGAACAATCTTTTTCTTACTTCAACACTAGTGTAAAATAGTGAAGAGCCGGAAAACCTGTCTTTTAAAAATCCCCTGTCATAATTATTTGCGCCAAGCGTTAGCGCCTGAAAGTATTCAAAATTTTTACTGTAGATATGTCCGCCTCCAACTCTAAGAACCGCCATAAGTTTTCTTTCTTCGCTCAGGCTTGCGTACACTGTCATATCGCTTGTAAGCTTTGTTATGGATTTGCTTTTATCATTTAGCCCCGCCATAGAACTTAATTCGGTGTACCAGGTAACTCCTCTTGTAGGATAGAGTTCATCATTAAGAAAATTAATATCAATTTTAAATTTGCCTCCCAAATAATCTTTATTGCTGTAGATGCTTGCGGGGTTTATACCAATTAATAACGGATTAGATAAAATGCGTGTTTTATTATCGGCATAATCAATAGAATAATGATAATATGCCGGGCCTGCACTCACTTCTAAAAAACTGTTTAGCCTTTTTCTCAAAAGAATATCTGTCTGAAAATATTTAAACCGTACTCTATAATATTCGGGAGCGCTGCCTGCCCATTTTGTTGTTGTATCTCCAAAACCAAAAAAATTATTAAGCGTAGGGTTTACATATTCAGCATTAACTAAAATATCTTTTTTAAGAAAAACAGAATTAAAAACCCCTTGGTATTTTATCTGGAAGGCGCCATGATTTATTGCGTATAAAGTTGAAAGCTTTTGATAAGTGGAGTAAGGCTCTTTTCTAAAGCCAAATGTTTTTGCTGATACGCCAATACCCACGAGCAGTTTATCTTCTGGGTTATAGCCAACTATCAACTGGGGAAGACGATAAATGTTATAATTATATCCATAAGTTTTAAAATCATTTACACCAGGGCGGGGAGAAAAGCCAATCTCTGTTTTGCGGGCATTTAAAATTGTATTTTTTTCTGCGCCTGTATCACTTGCTGCAAAATCATAAACGTAGTTTCTAACATTCCCTTTTATATTAAAAGTATCATCGCCTTTGCCACCAATCATTCTTACTTTAATTTTTGAGGTTGTGCCTTCATCTATTACAAATTTATCATTGCCGCCAAAACCAAAAAGCCGCACTTCTTTTGTTGTGCGGTAATTAAATGAACGGTTATAAATTACGCCTGCTGTATCACTGTATTTATTTTCCCTGTAAACTGTCACCTGCAGATCGTTCCCGTTATTTTTTACTTTAAAATATTCCCGATCGTTACTTCCTAAAACGTTAACCTGCTTTGATAAAAACTTATAGTATTTCATTTCCTCGGTTAACAAAGTATTTCGCCGGTGAATTAAGTTTTGAGTCATCGAAGCTGCATTTAAAGGGTAGATTTCGGGTGGCAATTTTTTTACTGCAGAATCAATTACATTATCGGTAAGTTCCTTTTGAAAATTGGTAACCTCATTTTTCCAGTCATCTGCATTAAGCCTTGTCATAAAAATTCTATCTATGTCCCGTGCTGTCCAGTTAATCCATCTTACATCATAAATATGTTTTTTAAACCCCTGCAAATATTTAAATTGATTTTTTGATAGATAATTTAAAAGCAAACCGTCGGAGCTAAAAAAAGCTTCATCCCTGTCTCTCGGAACAGGATAATATAGTTTACCTTTTCCTGTATCGTTTGTTCCCCATTTCCATTGATCAAAATGGCGGTCCCAATCGCCTATAATATTATCTAGCAAACGTGCTTTTAAATAAGCATGTTCATCAACATGATTATCATGATCATCAATGAGTTTATTAATAACTTTTGCCGTGGTTTTTGTGTCTGTTCCATCTGCTGTTGGCTCTCTTTCCTCCAGCATGCAAACGGTGTTTGCAAACAGTTTACGATAAATGCCAAATGCCGGGTCATCAGGTACAAAAAAGTATTGCGGGCTTTTTTCAATTACGCCGGTTGCATTTGCAAGTGTTGGTACAACCAGTGCCCCGTAAGGGTTTGTAGCTGATATTAAATCCTGAACAATTCCCTGCGCAAGTGTGCCTCTAAGGTTCGCAGGTATAGCTTTTTCAGGATCTTTGTCAACAGAACGCAACGTCCATTCTTTTTTATTTTTATCAATTAATCTTAATGATTTTGTTTGCTTGCCTCCGCCCAAACTGCCCACAATAAATCCGCCTTTCTCTTTTCTTAAATTAAACACTTTTAGTTTTATCGGGGTACTCCATTCTGCCCT
>MWWJ01000040.1_pt1 | contig 13423 bp, 13 predicted proteins | sample 1047271 | NCBI WGS metagenome assembly MWWJ01 (sample SAMN06349965, study PRJNA376086) | soil metagenome | isolation source: CN-4 sample Antarctic (ecotone) soil | place: Antarctica | collected 2015-01-13 | reverse complement strand
GTTCAGGTGAAACTATTAAAATAGTAAGAGATGCGATGGGATTGAATTATTTTATCTGAACCGGGATTTTTGGGATTGTCGGTATTATGATGATATCTTTTTAAATTTCTTATTCCTTATTTTTTATTTCTTATTCCTTATTTTAGTTTCTTATTACTTATTTCTTTATTCTTATTTCAACAGATGGCAAAAACAAAAAAACCTAAACACATTGCAATAGCCGGAAACATAGGCGCCGGCAAAACCACGCTCACAGAGCTTTTGAGCAAACATTACAAATGGATCCCGCAATTTGAAGATGTTGATCACAACCCATACTTAAATGATTTTTATGATGACATGCCGCGGTGGAGCTTTAATCTGCAGATTTATTTTTTAAACAGCAGGCTAACACAATTACTAGAAATTCACAGAGGTACAGAAACTGTAATACAGGACAGAACCATTTATGAAGACGCAAATATTTTTGCACCAAACCTGCACGACATGGGCCTTATGGCCAAGCGTGATTTTGATAATTACTACACTTTTTTTGAAACACTAAAAAGCATGGTGCAGCCGCCTGATCTTCTTATTTACCTTAATGCCTCAGTACCAACATTGGTAGCGCAAATACAAAAACGCGGCAGGGAATATGAAGAAAATATTCGCCTGGATTATTTAAAAAAGCTCAATGAATTTTATAACAAATGGATCGGCAGTTATAACGAGGGGCCGCTCTTAATAATTGATGCTGACAAAAATAAATTTGCAGAGAACGAAGAAGATCTTGGTAAGATCATTAACCAGGTAGATGCACAACTCTTTGGCTTATTTTAGAAAACTTTTTTATCCTCTTTAATAATGCCTAATAGAATTATTATTACTCGTAAGAATCAAAAAGAAATTTCCTTATCTAAATAAACAGGACCATTTTTATTAAAGCCAATAATTATTATGTGGAAATTTTTGGAAATATCATTGTTGTAAAATGTGATCGTTTGTTTATTTTTTTCCGGCCGCAAATGTGTGTTCCAGTATAATACACTTCTTGTATCATGATCACCCGTGTTGAATTTTGCATCACTGTAATCAACAATTTTAAATTTATCAACATTGGGATAACCAACGATTTTAGAGCTTTTTATACTCACTGTTTCCGGTTTAAACATGCTTGCCGTTTTTGTATAGACTACCACAACCGGGGCGCCGCTGCCAAGCATGAAGGGTGTCCGCAAAACCTTTACCATGGCTATTTCTGTGACAGGATAGGAATTTAATTGTTCATAATCTGCACCAAATTCGTTGATGTAAATTTTTACAGGCTGGTTTCTCATATATGCAATTCCCCCCTCAACTGTAAGGCCCGGTACCTTCCCGTTAAGCCAGTCAATAATACCACCGCTTGCATCATCGCTGTTTTCATTCGTAAAATCAAAAACAATTTCTCCCGGGTCTCTGAACTGGGGAGAGCTTAATGTTTTATTTAATTGCTCTGTTAAATTTTTAGGCTTGGCTTTTACAACAACCCCCTGTAATGTTTTATAGCGGTCATCATTTTCAAAATTGTTTAATTCAGAATCATAGTCTTTAATTCTTTGAGGAACAGTATCATTTGGCTTTCTGTTTTGTACAATAAACAATGAGTTAGGAAATGTTCCAGTAAATGGAGTGGATTCATCAATTTTAGTAAATGAAACATCAATATCCTTATCATCTTTATTGATATTATTTAATCTAAAAAAAACTTTTGCAGAATCCCTGAAATCAATATTCTTAATAGTAAAATTGCCCGCAGCATCAGTATTCACGGGAACAAATATTTTTGAAGAATCCGGCATTTGAATAACCATCCCGATCTTTTTATTTGCAACCGCCTTTTTATTATGAAAAACCATACCATGCCAGGTAAGAAAATTATCAGGAAAGTGTTTCAATTTAGGTACAGGATTTTTTAATAAATTATCCCAATCAAACCTTGAAAATTTTTCACTTATCAATAAAGCATCCAGGGCATTTGCTGCATCATAATTAGTGGCAGTGAGATAGTCATTTTTAAAAGATGAATAAGCTATGTCACCGAGCCAAAATGTATTTAAAAAGTTTTGAGAATCATCCGGCGAATAATTTTTCACTTCTGCTGTATAAGTATATGTGGTGATGGTATCAACATCTGCTATCCATGCATTTAAGCCTTTTTGCGAGGAAGAATTTTTTGAGAACTGCAATTGCGGAACCGTATTAGTTACTTTAGGCGATACGAAGCAAAGTCTTTCTGCTGCTGCATTTCCTTGTGCATCAAACAAAGTGATTGGCACAATTCCCTTTGTTAATGAATCAAGCGGAATAGAAGCCGTAACTGCCTCAGAACTGTTTTTTATAATAGCGCTGTAAATAACTTCTCCCTGGTTTTGTGCAAGAATTTTATAACCTTTTAATCCTTCAACAATTCCTTTTGATGCTATTCTATAATCAATTGTTGATGGTGAGTTTATCGTTGCAATGGTAACTCCTTGCCGCATAATTTGTGGCAGCGCTATACTCTTGCTGATATTATCTGCTGATATTTTTATGCTGTAATTTTTTCCATAAGCAGGTATAAAATCTAAGCTTCCAATCTCATTATTAAGAAAATTTATTTCTGCTATTTTTTTAAATGAATCAGCATTCTCAAAAAGATAGCCGGTACAATGTTTTGGTAACATACCTGCTGAATGCAGGCGCACAGTAACTTTTGATTCAACATTATCCAGCAATGTTCCGCCTTCCGGATGTATTGTAACAAACCATTCTGCTGGCTGCTCCGCCAGTTTTGTTGCAGATAAAGGATTGTAAATATTTATGGGTTTTATGTACCGAAATTTTTCATCAAAATTCAGCATCCAGTTTGTATAAGCTCTAAAGTAATAAACATCTTCAGTTAGCTCTCTTGGTATTGTAATAGACCCTTCTGCAATGCCGGAATAAACGGGAACCACATTTTTATAAATAATTTTTTTATTCTTATCAAGATATTCAAAATAAAGATTTGTAGATATCATCGACAAGGAAAGCTTAGCAAAAATGTAGGCTTTAAAATGCATTGTTTCTCCGGCTAAATAATCTTCTTTATCAAACATTACAAACATCCTTTCCTGAGGATATTTTGAAAATTTTTGAAGCGCATCTTCTGGTGTAAATGTTTGCGCTGTTACCGTAAAAAAAGTAAATAAAGTAAGTAGAGTAAATAAAGTAAAATGCAGTTTCAAAATAATGATTTTGATCTATTAAAAATAATTTTTATACAAAGATGCAAAGGAAAAAATGGTAATGTATAATCTTGCTCAGTTGCTTTTCAGGGCTCATAAAAAAACCCCGCACTTGCGGGGCTGAATGATTAGAAGCTCAAATTTATTTAAACCTTCGGTGCAGCTGATGATGTTTCTCCACCTGCATGTGATGCATACTTTTCAAAATTCTTTATAAATTGTTTGCCAAGCTCTTTTGCTTTTTCATCATAAGCGTTTTTATCTTCCCATGTATTTCTTGGGTTTAAAATTTCAGAAGGTACGCCGGGGCAGGCTTTGGGCATCATAAAACCAAATACAGGATGGGCTTCAAATTCTGCATTATCTAAATTTCCATCAAGCGCCGCAGATATCATTGCACGCGTGTATGGCAATTTAATTCTGTACCCAACTCCATAAGGTCCGCCGGTCCAGCCAGTATTTATCATCCAAACATTCACTTCATGATGTCTTATTTTTTTACCCAGCAACTCAGCATATTGTACGGGATGCAAAGGAAAGAAGGGAGCGCCGAAACATGCGCTGAACGTGGCTTTGGGCTCAGTAACACCTTCTTCAGTTCCCGCAACTTTTGCAGTGTAGCCACACACAAACTGGTACATTGCATGGCCTGCTGATAATTTACTTAACGGCGGAAGAATGCCATAAGCATCTGCCGTTAAAAAGAAAATATTTTTTGGCGTATTACCAATGGAAGGCTCTATCGTATTACTGATAAAATTAAGCGGGTAACAAACTCTTGTATTTTCGGTGATGACCTTACTTTTAAAGTCTATCTTATTTGTTCCTTCTACAAAAGTTACGTTCTCCACCAACGCTCCGGGTCTTATCGCATGAAAAATTTCTGGTTCTTTTTCTTCACTTAAATCAATTGTTTTTGCATAACAGCCGCCTTCAAAATTAAAAACATTATTGGCTGTCCATCCATGTTCATCATCACCAATTAATTTTCTGTGAGGGTCTGCGCTTAGTGTGGTTTTGCCAGTTCCGCTCAATCCGAAAAATATTGCTGTATCCCCTTCTGTGCCCATATTTGCCGAGCAATGCATGCTCAACACTCCCTTATCATGAGGAAGAATATAATTGAGAATGGTGAAAATTCCTTTTTTCATTTCACCTGTATAACCTGTGCCTCCAATTAAAATTATTTTTTTTCTAAAGCTTACTAAAGCAAAATTATGCTGGCGTGTTCCGTCTGTTTTTGGATCAGCAAAAAATGATGGCGCCTGTATGATATGCCAGTCGGGATTAAAATTTTCCAGTTCACTTTCATTAGGGCGAAGAAACATGTTGTGGCAAAAAAGATTGCTCCAGGGGTTTTCGTTTATCACACGGATGTTGAGGCGGTATTCAGGGTCGGCACAGGCATAGCTATCTCGTATCCATATCTCTTTATCTTCTAAATGGGCAAGCATTTTTTTATAAAGAATATCAAAATATTTTGGCTCAATAGGATTATTAAAATCATTCCAGTTTACTGTACTCTCAGTTAAATCATCCTTTACAATAAATTTGTCTTTTGGGCTGCGTCCTGTAAACTCTCCCGTTTTAATTACGAGTGCACCTGTATCATTCAGCACACCTTCATTTCTTTCCAGTGTTTGCGCAGTTAATTCTTCAGGTGATAATTGATAGTGAACTTTTTCTGCTGAATGTAACCCAAAATTGATAATAGCATTTTTAGGTACAGCAAGCATGGTTGGTACTGACATATAGTGCAATCGTTTATTGAAGCCTCAAAGGTAAAAGAGGTTGAGAATAAAACCTAACAATCGTTAGTTTTTTATTAGAGACCATATACAGGTAGAAATGAATTTATTTCATTTTCATTTGAGCAAAATAAGGATGTTCAGGATTCACAATCAATTCCTGCCTTAGGGGATGGATAAGAATATCCATATCTTCCATAGGTATGGCGCCAAGTAGAGGTTCATTATCACCGGGTAATACCATTGCATCAATGCTGCACCTTCTGTTTTTAAACTTTACTTCTATCGGGCCTACAACTTCATATTCTTCCACACCTCCATTTGCCATTTGCGCTTTTCTTTTTTCCTTTACAGGTAATTGTAATTGTTCCTGAATTGTTTCATTAATCGCCATCATATAAGCGCCGCTGCCTGCAAGCATTTTTACTGCCATAGCTTTTATTTCTTCCTCTCCAATAATATGTCTTTTAGCAAGTATTAAATCTTCGCCATTAATTAAAGTAATATCTGCATACACTAAACCCATAATATTGTTTTTTGTAAAATTACATGCTGATATTATAAATACGTTGAGAAAATAATCATCTTCTAACATCAATTAGCATTTACAAATGTTTCTTAAAAAGAGAGATTTAGAAGTGCTTTGTATATTGCATGAATAAACCATTTCTAAAATGAAATATTTGCCGCTCAATCCTGAAATTTTTATCCAAAACAGAAAGCGTTTTACAGATAAAATGGAAAAAAATTCCATTGCCATTTTTAACAGCAATGATGAGCTGCCGGCAAATGGAGATTCACTTTATACATTTAAGCAGAACGCTGATCTGTACTGGCTTACAGGCATTGAACAGGAAGACACAATGTTAATTTTATATCCCGATAATCCCGATGAAAAATATAAAGAAGTTTTGGTTTTGGTTAGGCCAAATGAACTAAAAGAAAAATGGGATGGCCATAGATTAACAGCAAGCGAAGGAGAAAATATTTCAGGTATAAAAAAAATAGTCTGGTTAGATGTGACTGATGCAATGCTTCAGCCCTGGATCCATGTTGCAGAAAACATTTATTTAAACACCAATGAGAATGATCGCAAATCAAATACAATTGCTGTAAAAGATTATCGCTATGCACAAGAAATGCGAAAGCGTTATCCCTTGCACAATTATAAAAGAAGCGCAAAGCTTTTAAAAGAGCTCCGTGCAATTAAAACGCCGCTGGAAATTGAAGTAATTCAAAAAGCAATCGACATTACAAATGTTGCGTTCAGAAGATTACTTCAGTTTATAAGACCCGGCGTTTTTGAGCATGAGATTGAAGCAGAAATATGGCATTCATTTTTAAACCAAAGAGCAACGGGCATGGCTTATGGCAGCATCATTGCAAGTGGAGACAGGGCTAGAACTTTGCATTATGTAAGCAACAACCAGGAGTGCAAAGATGGAGAGTTGATACTAATGGATTTTGGCGCCAGCTATGGCAATTACAATGCAGACTTAACACGAACAGTTCCTGTAAATGGAAAATTTACACAGCGCCAAAAAGAGGTTTATAATGCATGTTTACATCTCCACCACTTTGCTGCAAGCATTTTAAAACCCGGCATTTCAATTTTAGATTATACAGAAAAAGTTGGTGATGAAGCAACTGTTGTTTTTGAAAAAATTGGCCTCTTAAAACAAGAGGATATTAAAAATGAAGACCCTGATAACAGGGCTTATAAAAAATATTTATACCACGGAATTTCTCATCACCTCGGTATTGATGTACATGACCTTGGCACAAGAACAGAACCCATAAAAGAAGGAATGTTTTTCACCATTGAGCCGGGCATTTATATTGAAGAAGAAAAAATGGGAATACGGATTGAAAATAATTTTTGGATAACAAAAGATGGCAATGAAGATCTCATGAAAAATATCCCGATAACCGTGGAGGAAATTGAGGAGTTGATGAAGCCCCCTGTCCCCCGAAGGGGGAACTAAGATTGAATGTTTTTTTGCTTTTACAAACCTTGTAAATTTTGTGTTCAATAAAGTATTCGCTTTCTTTTTTAAACATACAAATTAAAAATGCCAGATACTCAGAATATATCTTCCAGCAAAGTTCCCCCTTCGGGGGTCAGGGGGCTTCTTCCCAACATTTTTACCCTTCTCAATCTTTTCTTCGGTTGCATTGCAATTGTATTTGCTTTACAAACAGAATCGGTTATTATTTATGTAAACCAGGATTTTAGCAGCAGCTTTAATATCCCTGAAAAGCTTGCCTGGTCTGGATTATTTATTATGCTTGCAGCCATAGTAGATTTTTTAGATGGCTTTGTCGCACGACTTTTAAATGCCACTTCTTCTCTTGGAAAACAATTAGATTCTTTATCAGATGTGGTAAGTTTTGGTGTTGCACCCGGAGTTATTTTATATCAACTGTTGCGCTTTAGTTTTGCAAGAGAAGAGAATGGTTTGGATGTTTCTATCACCTGGCTTTTGCCTGCTTTTATTTTAAGTTGTGCAGCAGCGTATCGCCTGGCAAAATTTAATTTAGATGAAAATCAATCCTATAATTTTAAAGGAATTCCGACACCGGCTGTTGGTTTATTGATTGCATCTTTTCCCTTGATATTACATTTTAATGCCTCGACTTTAAGCATCGGAAATATCATTATCAATAAATGGTTTTTGTATGGATCAATAATATTATTAAGTTTTTTAATGATCAGCAACATGCCAATGATGGGATTAAAATTTAAAGATTACAGCATAAAAAATAATGTTCCTAAAATAATTTTATTACTAATTGCAATCATCAGTGCAATTTTTTTACAATGGATTGCTGTGCCAGTAGTTTTTGTTTGCTATATAATTTTATCTCTAGTTTATAAAAATAATTTACAATGATTTTTACTGCAGAAGTTAAAGTGATGCCTTTAAAAGAATTGTTAGACCCGCAAGGAAAAGCAGTTGCTGATGGTTTAAAAAATCTTGGAATAAAGAATATCAGTGAGGTAAGAATTGGCAAGCATATTAATTTAAAAATAGAAGCCGAAATAAAAGAAGAAGCATTTTCGATTGCAGATGAAGCTGCAAAAAAATTATTGGCAAACCAGGTGATGGAAGAATATGAAATACAAATTAATTAGATGCTTTATCTTGTTCCCTCACCCATTGGAAACCTTTCTGACATTACCTTTCGGGCTATTGAAATTTTAAAATCTGTTGATCTTATTCTTGCAGAAGACACAAGAATATCATCAGTTCTTCTTCGCCATTATAACATTGAAAAACCCGTCACTCCTTATCATCAGCATAATGAGCATAAAGTTTTGCAACATCTTACAGAACAATTAAGCGGTGGAAAAACAATGGCACTCATGACCGATGCCGGCACTCCCGGAATCTCTGATCCTGCATTTTTATTAGTAAGAGAATGTATAAAAAACAATATTAAAGTAGAATGTTTACCGGGGGCAACAGCCTTTGTTCCGGCCCTGGTGAACAGCGGCTTACCAATTAACCGCTTTGTTTTTGAAGGATTTCTTCCACAAAAAAAAGGCAGGCAAACATTTCTGAAAAAATTAGCTGAAGAAGAAAGAACAATGATCTTTTATGAATCTCCTATGAGGCTTGTAAAAACTTTGGAAGACTTTATTTTATACTTTGGCGCAGAAAGGCAATGCTCTGTAAGCCGTGAGCTGACAAAGATTTTTGAGGAAAATAAAAGAGGAACGTTGCAGCAAGTCTGCGATCACTTTAAACAAAAAACAGTTAAAGGTGAAATTGTAATTGTGATCCAGGGAAAGGATTAATTCTTAATCATCACATGATATTATTCAGAAAATATTTTGAGTTATTATTTTGGATCACTGCTTTAATAGCATTGGCTATTATGCAACCCAACGATGATGCTCACTTTTCCTTATGCATATTTAAATTATTAGGAATTAATTTTTGTCCCGGTTGCGGACTTGGTCATTCTATCAGCTATTTATTTCATGGAAATGTAAAGGCATCTTTGTCATGGCATCCCCTGGGAATTTTTGCAGTTCTGGTCATTCTTTTAAGGATATATAAATTATTAGTGTTACGTTTATTTCTTAAAAATTAAAAATTAATTATGCAGCCCAGCAGCGCTTTTAACCCGGTACTTTTAAAATATTTGTATGATGTTACACCCGAAGAATTAGTAACTATTAATTCGCATACAAAAGGATTTAGTGATGATGAGCTTACGCACTTTTGCATGATATACCGCTCTAAAAGAAAAGATCCCCAAACTATTTTAATCTTATGTCTTCTTGGGCTTGTCTGCATTTCCGGCATTCACAGGTTTGTGTTAGGGCATACAGGTTTGGGTATTTTATATTTTTTTACCGGGGGATTATGTTTGATAGGAACCGTTGTTGATGCCGTTAATCATAAAAACCTCACCATAGAATATAATGCTAAGATGATAACTGAAACCTTAGCAATGCTAAACATGGTGAGAAAATAAAAGTTAGTAAAAACATTCAACTCAGTTCATTAACCCATTTATCATTTCAATATCGTTTCATTTATTGTTTAAAATTTGCAACTCAATTTATCTTTTCAATGAAAAAATTCGCACTCTTACTTCTTACTTCTTACCTCCTACATATCACTTCAACAGCCCAGCCTGATCGTTGGCAACAGCATGTAAAATATACAATGAATGTTGATGTGGATGTAAACTCAAATCGTTTTACAGGAATTCAAAAATTAGAATACACAAATAATTCTGCTGATGTTTTGAACAAAGTGTTTTATCATTTGTACTGGAATGCGTTTCAGCCAAACAGCATGATGGATGTGAGAAGCCAGGAACTTGGTAAAATTGTTGTAAGCGGAAAGCCTGACTGGGATGCACGTGTACGTAATCGTATATCAAAATTATCCCCATCAGAAATTGGTTATCAAAAAATAATCTCTTTAAAAATGAATGGCATAGCGCAGCCATTTAAATATCATGAAACCATTTTAGAAGTTGATCTTATCAAACCAATTTCACCAAAAAGCAAAGTTATTTTTGATGTGGAATTCGAAGCACAGGTTCCCTTGCAGATCCGCCGCAGCGGAAGAGATAATCTTCTTACGCTTGTGAGATACACAATGACGCAATGGTACCCGAAAATTTGCGAATACGATTATGAAGGCTGGCATCCTACGCCTTATGTAGCAAGAGAATTTTATGGCGTTTGGGGAGATTACGATGTAACAATTTCTATTGATAAAAATTATGTTTTAGGCGGCAGCGGAATTATTCAAAACAAAGTTGGCTATGGATATGATGCCTCAGGTAAAGAAATTTTAAAATCGTCAGGCAATAAATCTGTTTGGCATTTTATTGCAAATAATGTTCATGATTTTGCATGGGCTGCGGATCCTGAATACAAGCATCTTGTTCGCCAAATACCGGACGGGCCCACCATTAATGTGCTCTATAACCGGGATGCATCGCAAGCCGCATTTGATGCAATGCCTGCTGATGCAAAAGCTGCCTATAATAATAATTTTAATACTTATGCAGCAAGTTGGGATAAGCAATGGGAGCAGGTTGCAGATGCAGCAGTGACTGTTTATCCATTTATGAAAAAAAAGTACGGCGATTATCCCTATAAACAATATTCTTTTATTCATGGTGGCGATGGCGGTATGGAATATCCAAATTGCACAATGATTGTTAGCCCCGGTTTAGGCACGGCATTTCATGAGTGGATGCACAGCTGGTACCAGATGATGCTCGGCACAAACGAAAGCCTGTATCCCTGGATGGACGAGGGTTTTACCACATTTGCAGAAAATGAAGTGACGGCATTTTACAATCAAACTACAGGCGCCAAACCAAGACAAAGAAGGAAAGCAAATTCCACCGGTGAACCTGCTTTACCGCTTAATCATGCTGATTCTTATTCATCCTATTTTTCTTTGGTAAAAGCCGGATTAGATGAACCGCTTACTACACATTCTGATCATTACAATACAAATGTTGGATACAGCATTAATGCATATTCAAAGGGTGATATGTTTTTAGAACAGCTTGGCTACATTGCGGGTGAAGAAGTGAGAGATAAAATTTTATTAGAATATTATCGCCTCTGGAGATTTAAACATCCCAATGCATCCGACTTTATAAAAGTTGCGCAGGATGTTAGCGGCCTGCAATTAGACTGGTATAAAGAATATTGGGTGAGCACTACCAAAACAATCGATTATTCAATTGACAGCCTGTGGGAAGAGAATGGCATATCAAAAATAAGATTGAAGAGAATCGCCGAAATGCCTATGCCTATTGATCTTGAGCTTACTTTTAAAGATGGAACAAAAGAGTTGCATTACATACCTATGAATTTAATGTTCGGCGAAAAGCCTGCAGAAAATAATGAACCCAGAGTTGTTCATGAAGAATGGAGATGGACACACCCAACTTATGTAGTTGAATTTAAACACAGGCTTACAGATTTAAAAATTGCTGAAATTGATCCAACGCAAAGAATGGCTGATGTAGAAAGAAAAAATAATTTATTAGAGCTTAAATGGTAACATAAATCTTTGCAGAGAATTTTTTCAAAAACTATTTTCCCATTAACCCTTCATTAAATTTTATCAGTAAATTAAAGAGATCAGCTTGTTCATTCAATGGCAATGTTGCCGATCTGTCAAATACATCATGGTAAGCTTTTATGCCGCCTAAAGTATAAAAGAAAAATGCAGGTACACCTTTCTCTGTAAAAAAATAGTGATCGCTGTTTGCAGCTTTTCCTCTTGCATTTATTTTAGTAAGATATTTATGCTCCTCATTTATTTTATTCATCAGTGCAAACTCTGCCGGGAACTCAGTTGCATTAACAACTGTTATTCCCTCCTCTCCTGTTCCGGCAAGGTCTGTATTTATCAAGAACCTTATATTTTTTAAAGGCACGAGAGGGTTTTCTGTAAAAAATTTTGAACCAACCAAACCCGCTTCTTCGCCGGCAAAAAGCAAAAATCCAATTGAATATTTTTGAGGATGAGCGCTATAATATTTTGCCAAACTCAACAGCAGTGCCACTCCGCTGGCATTATCATTTGCGCCGGAAAAATAGGTATCCGCTCCCATCCCGCCAAGATGATCGTAATGTGCCGTGATAAAAATAAATGAATCAGGCATTAAAGTTCCTGGCACCATGGCACAAATGTTAGCCGTTTTAAAACCATTGATAAATTTATTTTCAACGTTGATCTTATAAGATTTCGGCGTTTGCGCAAATCTGTTTTTATCAATTTCAATCAGTGTATAATCTGCTGCCTGCTGTTCCACCGACCAGGTAAGTTTTTCTTCAAGAGAAATAATTATCCTCTTTTTAAAATCTATAAAATGAGTGCTGTCTTTTCGCTGAAAATTTCCTTTTGCAGATGCGCCTTTGCTTTCAGGGCTTACGATAAAATCAACACCGGGAGTAAGATCCGTTCCGTTGATTATTACATCCATTTTTCCCGGGAAAGTGTTTGCAGGGTAAGTAAATTCCTGGAGAAAATTTTTTCCATCCAATGGCTTTAATGAAAAACTTTCTAATTGATTTGTAAGAAAAGCTGATGCCTTTTTCATACCATCATTCGTGTAGCCTCTTCCCCAAAAGTATTTTGATGATAAAGTATCAACGATCTTCCTGTTAAATAATGTATCCTGCGATTGAGAAGCATTGCCAATAAATGCAGTAAGAATTATAAAGATGAATTTCATTTAGATTATTTTGCGCTATGCAATTTAATTTGATTTTATCCAGGGCCAGTAAATAAAAAATCTAAAAATGACGGATATTAAAATGGCAGGTAATGAAGATGTACAACTGCTTTGCGACCTGAGTAATATTACATTTATTGAAACCTATCGCGGCACCTGCCCTGATGAAGATATTTTAAGTTTCTTAGATAAATGCTTTAATGAAAATGTTATTGCAGAGGAAGTAGATGATAAATCCGATTTTTATTTTATTGCTTTTTTAGATAAAGTTCCTGCAGGTTATATGCTGCTAAAAGAAGAAGTTGCAGATTATGCATTCTTAAAAAATAAAAACGCAATACAACTTAAAAGAATTTATGTATTGAAAGAATATCATTCTAAAAAAATTGGTGCAGCGCTGATGAATTATGCTTTGGAATTTTCTTTAGAGCGTGGCTACAATGCTATATGGCTGGGCGTTTGGGAACATAATGAAAAAGCAAAATCTTTTTATAAAAAATGGGGATTTGAAGAAACCGGAACTGATTATGATTTTTACACAGGCAAAACCAAACACAATGATAAGTGGATGATAAAGGTTATTGAGAGATGAATTAGAATAAGTTTTTCAACCTGTTTTGCAATTCCTTATCTGAAATATTTTCTGCTTCTGCTTTGTCATAAATAGCGATCATATAAATGTTTTGATCCACGATTTGTACATAAGTAATAACT
>MWWJ01000039.1_pt1 | contig 13430 bp, 9 predicted proteins | sample 1047271 | NCBI WGS metagenome assembly MWWJ01 (sample SAMN06349965, study PRJNA376086) | soil metagenome | isolation source: CN-4 sample Antarctic (ecotone) soil | place: Antarctica | collected 2015-01-13 | reverse complement strand
ACGAATGATAGAGCAATGCTTATGCCGTGTGTGAAACCGTTGGAAACGCGGCGCTGCCTCTCGGCCTCTGTCGCGCCAGCGCAACGTTAGCCGCGCACTTGTGCGGTTCACACGCGACGTTGGAAGGCAATAGACAAGGGCAAGGTGGATAGAGGAAAAGGGACGGAGCTTTAGCGGCAATGCATTCACGTCAGCTTGCAGCCACACAAAGAGAGGGCGCGCACCGTCGCAGATGAACGATGTGCGCCCTCGCGTGCTTCTCCTACCGGCGACGAAAAACTCACGCAACCTCAGCCGATGGGGACGGTGGTGATCGTTCCGTTTGTCGGGCCAAAGGCGTTGCCGCCAAGGATGTTGTTGCCGGATGATTGCAGCGTGCCGCCGGCATTGAAGAGGCCATAGTTATTGTTTCTAACAAGCGTCGAATTGCTCACACGCACGGTTGACCCCAAAGTAGCGACAACTCCGCTGTCATTGCCCCTCGCGAGACAGTTCTCCACACTGAGGTCTGCCGTCGCGGCATCGGCGCGGAAACCATTCCCGCCATTGCCCGCCGCGACGCTATCGCGCACCGCGACGATTGAGTTGTTGGCAACGCGCAGGCCGTACACGCCGTTATTCTCGATCCGGCAATGCTCGACCGTGCCCTCAATCGTTCCTGCTCCTGTATTAAAGTAGATGCCAATGCCGCTATTGTTCCTGACCAGCGTATCCTTGATGAAATACTCTCCGGCGGCATTGAGGGAAATGCCTGCGTTGGGAAAACCACCGGCGAAACCCGTGACGACACAGTTCTCGATGTGCAGCGATGCGAGTTCAGCGGTGACGTGGATGCCGCTGGTTGTGCCAGCCTGTCCGGTGATGGACAAGCCACGCAGGATTACTTTGTCGGTCGTTGCGGCAGTCGTCACCGTGATGCCGTCGCCGCTCGTCGCCAAGACGATGGCTTCCACACCAGAAGCCGCCGCCACCGTCACTGATTTCGTAATCGTGAAGGGCGCATAGTCTCCGCTATCGAGGACGACGACCTCTCCGCCTGCCGCCACCGTATCCACACCCTTTTGAATGTTGCGGCACGGGCTGGTGCGCGTGCAGGTGTTCAAGTCAGTGCCGCGATTTGCCGTGACATAGACGACCGATGATTGCGCCTGCGCGACGATGGCGGTAGCGATGAACAGCGTGATGACGAAGAGTGTGCGTGTGATGAGTTGCGAAGCGTTCATGGCGTGTCTCCTGAGATTGTGAACGTCTGCGTGCAGGCAAACGTGAAAGTTAATGGCGACAAATGCGAAGTGCGTTTGAAGGCACGACGGCGAAGGGTTGAAGCGGGCGCAAGGATAGCTGAGCCAGGGTGAGACAACAACCTGTTGAGGCAACGGTGAGAGACAAAACAAAGAGGGCACGCACCGCCGGAAGTAACGATGCGCGCCCTCTGCCTGTTGATTCGTGACGCGCCGCAGTCAGGCGCAGTCACTCAGTTAACGTTGGCGGCGGTGATTGCGCCGGAGGTTGGCCCAGAGCCGTTGCCGCCCGTTTTGTTGTTGCCGGAGGATTGGATCGTCCCGCCGCTGTTGTCCATTCCAAAGGTTGAGTTTTCGACGAGCGTCGAATTGCTCACGCGCACAGTTCCACCGGAGAAGGCATAAACTCCAGCGAAGTAATTGCGTGTCGCGAGGCAATTCTCCACCGTCAGGTCTGCCGTCGCGCCTACTGCGGCGAAGCCATCTACATTGCGAGCCGACACGGTGTCGCGCACGGCGACGGTCGCATTAGTGCCAACATCTAGCCCAGCGTAGGAGTTGTTCTCAATTAGGCAATGCTCCACCGTCCCGTTCAGCGTGCCCGCTACCGTCTCGAAGAAGATGCCGAAACTGTCATTGTTTCTGACCACCGTCTCGGTGATGAAATAATTTCCGGCGGCACCGAGGAAGATGCCTGCGTTGGCTCCACCACCAGCGAAGTCAGACACCACACAATTCTTGATGTGCAGCGATCCGAGTTGCACTGTGACGCGGATGCCGCTGCTTGTGCCCGCCTGCCCTTTGACCGTCAAGCCGCGTAGCACCACCTTGTCAGTCGTTGCCGCCGTCGTGACTGTAATGCCGTTGCCGCTCGTGGTGACGATGATGGCCGCGATGCCTGGCGCACCTTCGACCGTCACGGATTTCGTAATCGTGAAGGGCGCATAGTCTCCGCTATCGAGGACGATGACGGTCCCGCCTGCCGCCACCGTATCCACACCCTTCTGAATGTTGCGACAAGGAGAGGTGCGCGAGCAGGTGTTTAAGTCAGTGCCGCGATTGGCAGTGACATAGACGACGTTCGATTGCGCCTGCGCGACGAGAGCAGTGGCGATGAACAGTGTGATGACCAAGAGTGAGCGAACGATCAGCTTGTGTGACTTCATAATGAATCTCCTGTTGAGCAAAAGGTAATCTCAGCGTCGGCGCAGAGGCCGACAGCGTTGGCGCAAGCAGCGCAGGCGCATCGTCTCAGTTAACGTTGGCGGCGGTGATTGGGCCGGAGGTTGGCCCAGAGCCGTTGCCGCCCGTTTTGTTGTTGCCCGATGACTGGATCGTCGAGCCGTTGTTTTCCATTCCAAAGCTTGAGTTTTCGACGAGCGTGGAATTGCTCACGCGCATAGTTCCACCGTCTAAGGCAGTAACTCCAGTGAAGCCATTGCGAGTCGCGAGGCAATTCTCCACCGTCAGGTCTGCCGTCGCGCCTAATGCGGCGAAGCCATCTCGATTGCGAGCCGACACGGTGTCGCGCACGGCGACGGTCGAATTAGTTTGAACAAGCAGCCCAAACAAGGAGTTGTTCTCAATTCGGCAATGCTCCACCGTCCCGTTCAGCGTGCCCGCTTGCGTATCGAAGCCGATGCCGAAATTGTTATTGTTTCTGACCACCGTCTCGGTGATGAAATAATTTCCGGCGGCACCGAGGAAGATGCCTGCGGTGGTTGCGTTACCAGCGAAGTCAGAGACCACACAATTCTTGATGTGCAGCGATCCGAGTTGCGCTGTGACGTGGATGCCGCTGGATGTGCCCGCTTGCCCTTTGACGGTTAAGCCGCGCAGCACCACCTTATCAGTCGTCGCCGCCGTTGTGACTGTGATGCCTTCGCCGCTCGTGGTGACGATGATGGCCGCGATGCCTGGCGCACCTTCGACCGTCACTGATTTCGTAATCGTGAAGGGCGCATAGTCTCCGCTATCGAGGACGATGACGGTCCCGCCTGCCGCCACCGTATCCACACCCTTCTGAATGCTGCGACAAGGAGAGGTGCGCGAGCAGGTGTTTAAGTCAGTGCCGCGATTGGCAGTGACATACACAACTGATGATTGCGCCTGCGTGACGAGAGCAGTGGCGATGAACAGTGTGATGACAAAAAGTGAGCGAACGATCAGCTTGTGTAACTTCATGATGAATCTCCTGTTGAGCAAAAAGTTAATCTCAGCGTCGGCGCAGAGGCCGACAGCGTTAGCGCACGCAGCGCAGGCGAGCGGCTTCAATTAACGCTGGCGGCGGTGATTGTGCCGGAGGTTGGCCCAGAGCCGTTGCCGCCCGTCTGGTTGTTGCCGGATGATTGCAGCGTGCCGCTGATATTGTTGAGGCCAAAGGTACCGTTTTTTACCAATGTCGAATTACTCACCCGCACGGTTGAGCTACTAACAGCGGCAACTCCGCCGCTCCCATTCTGCGTTGAGAGACAATTCTCGACGCTGAGTCTTGCCGTCGCGCCTAATGCGGCGAAGCCGCCTCCAAGAACAGTCCTCGCCGCGACGCTGTCGCGCACAATGACGGTGGAATTGTTTAGAACGAATAAGCCAATATTGCCGTTATTTTCGATCAGGCAATGTTCCACCGTGCCTGCAATCGTGCCCGTTGCCGTATTGAAGATGAGGCCGCGAGACGCATTGTTTCTGACCTCCGTCTCGGTGATGAAATACTCTCCTGCCGCATTGATGTTGATGCCTCCCGTGCCGCCAGCAAAGTCCGTCACCACACAATTCTCGATGTGCAAGGAAGCGAGTTGTGCCGTCACGCTGATGCCGCTGGATGTGCCCGCCTGTCCTTTGACCGTTAAGCCGCGCAGCACAACCCTGTCAGTCGTCGCCGCCGTCGTGACTGTGATGCCGTCGCCGCTCGTCGTGACGATGACAGCCGTGATGCCTGGCGCACCTTCGATAGTCACGGATTTATTGACAGTAAAAGGTGTGTAATCTCCGCTGTCGAGAATCTCGACGGTCCCGCCTGCGGCCACCGTGGTGATGCCTTGCGTGACAGAGCGACACGGCGAAGTGCGCGAGCAGGGATTCAAGTCTGAGCCGCGATTGGCCGTCACATAAACAACACTGGCTTGTGCATGGGCGACGATTGAAGCGGCGATGAACAACGTGATGACGAGTAGTGTGCGTGCGATGCGTTGCGATGATTTCATGGTCGGTCTCCTTAAAGTTGTGAATGTCTGCGTTCAAGCAGACGTGGCAGTTGATTGTTGACGAATGCGAAGTGCGTTTGAAGGCGCAGTCACTCAGTTGACGTTGGCGGCGGTGATTGCGCCGGAGGTTGGCCCAGCGCCGTTGCCGCCCGTTTTGTTGTTGCCGGATGATTGCAGCGTCGAGGCGTTGTTTTCCATTCCAAAGCTTGAGTTTTCGACGAGCGTGGAATTGCTCACGCGCACAGTTCCACCGTTCTGGGCAAAAACTCCATCGAAGCCATTGCGAGTCGCGAGGCAATTCTCCACCGTCAGGTCTGCCGTCGTGCCAAATACGACGAAGCCATCATTATTGCGAGCCGACACGGTGTCGCGCACGGCGACGGTCGCATTACTGGAAACATCTAGCCCAGCGAAGGAGTTGTTCTCAATTAGGCAATGCTCCACCGTCCCGTTCAGCGTGCCCGCTCCCGTATTGAAGAAGACGATGCCTTCATTGAGATTGTTTCTGACCACCGTCTCGGTGATGAAATAATTTCCGGCGGCATTGATGTTGATGCCTGGGGTGTTTCCACCACCAGCGAAGTCAGACACCACACAATTCCTGATGTGCAGCGATCCGAGTTGCGCTGTGACGTGGATGCCGCTGGATGTGCCCGCCTGTCCTTTGACCGTCAAGCCGCGCAGCACAACCCTGTCAGTCGTCGCCGCCGTTGTGACTGTAATGCCGTCGCCGCTCGTCGTGACGATGACAGCCGCGATGCCTGGCGCACCTTCGACCGTCACGGATTTATTGACGGTGAAAGGTGCGTAATCTCCGCTATCAAGCACAATGACTGTCCCGCCCGCCGCCACCGTATCCACCCCTTTCTGAATGTTGCGACACGGCGAAGTGCGCGAGCATGTGTTCAAATCCGTCCCGCGATTGGCTGTCACATAAACAACCGATTGTGCGTGCGCGGCGATGGCAGTGACGATGAAAAGCATGGTGACAATCAGCAAGCGATGAGTGAGTTGGGAAGTGTTCATAGCGTGTCTCCTAAAGTTGTGAATGTCTGCCATCAGACAGACGTGGCAGTTGATAGTTAAAGATGCGGCGCGTTCTTGCATAGCGGAAGGCGACGAGTTCAGATGGTGATGGCAAGAATAGTCTAATGACTGACATGACGGCAATGCTTTCGCGTCAACGTGCAGACACAAAGCGAGAGCGCGCACCGTCTGAGATAAACGATGCGCGCCCTCGCTTGGGTTCTCTGACATGCTCCGAAAAACTCACGCCGCCTCAGCCGATGGGGACGGTGGTGATTGCTCCGCTTGTCGGCCCAGAGCCGTTGCCGCCAAGGATGTTGTTGCCGGATGATTGTAGCGTACCGCCATCATTGATAAGACCAAAGAGACTGTTTTTCACAAGCGTCGAATTGCTCACACGCACGGTTGACATATTGAAAGCGCGGACTCCATTGCTGCTATTGCGCGTGGCAAGACAGTTCTCCACACTGAGGTCTGCCGTCGCGGTATTTGCAAAGATACCACTCCCGCTATTACCCGCCGCGACGCTATCACGCACCGCAACGGTTGAATTGTCTTCAACGCGCAGTCCGTTCACGCCGTTATTCTCCATCCGGCAATGCTCCACCGTGCCGCTAATCGTTCCGCTTGCCGTAGCAAAGTAGATGCCAACGCCGTTGTTGTTCCTGACCAGCGTATCCTTGATGAAATACTCTCCGGCGGCATTGATGTAAATGCCTGCGTTGGGAGCCCCCCCATTGAAGCCTGTGACGACACAGTTCTCGATGTAGAGCGATGCGAGTTGTGCTGTGACGTGAATACCGTTGGTTGTTCCCGCCTGTCCGGTGACGGACAAGCCGCGCAAGATCACATTGTCAGTCGTCGCGGCTGTGGTTACCGTAATGCCTTCGCCACTCGTCGCCACGATGACAGCTTCAACACCTGGAGCCGCCGCCACCGTCACTGACTTGTTGATGGTAAAGGGCGAGTAATCACCGCTATCGAGAATGACGACTGTTCCACCCGCCGCAACGGTCGTGATGCCTTGCGCGATGCTGCGACACGGCGAAGTGCGTGTGCAGGTGTTCAAGTCAGTGCCGCGATTAGCCGTCACATAGACGACTGATGATTGTGCAAAGGTGTTTGAAGAACAGATGAAAGAGCAGACACACAGACTGAGAACTGTAAAGATGAATTTGATTTTCGACATGATGGAATCTCCTGCTGGTTAAGGCGTCGGGTAGAGCCGAACGCGAGATTTGAATTTAATGGCGAGACTCTTTATCGGGAGCGCCACAGGAATTGAAGAGGCAGAGAGCATACTTCAATCTCTCATTGGCGCTCAATGTTTAGAGGTGAAAGAGGCAGAGTCAGCTTCGATTTATGCACAGGCTTCAATAATCTAGTCGTGTTCATGTGCAGCCTCCTATCAATTCTTCAAAGAGTGATAATTCCAGTAGCACACTGACGCTTCCCGAATGGCGTCAGCGCGTTGAGCTTTCGTGATGCGTCAAATTTTACCGTCCGCCGAAGAGATCAACGGTGCCGAAAATGTTTGTCGTGTTGCCTTCTATTGTATTAGTGCCACGCGAACGCAATGAAGCGCCATTTGATTGATAGAACCCGTAGATGTTGCCGGTCAGCGTTGAATTTGAGACGCGCATAAACGACCCCGCGTTGGAACTATCCATACCGTGATTTCCATCTCTGGCGGTGCAACTTTCGATTGCCATCTCACCACCATTCACGGCAAAGCCGCCGTCAGAGCGAAGGCGACGAGTTCAGATGGTGATGGCAAGAATAGTCTAATGACTGACATGACGGCAATGCTTTCGCGTCAACGTGCAGACACAAAGCGAGAGCGCGCACCGTCTGAGATAAACGATGCGCGCCCTCGCTTGGGTTCTCTGACATGCTCCGAAAAACTCACGCCGCCTCAGCCGATGGGGACGGTGGTGATTGCTCCGCTTGTCGGCCCAGAGCCGTTGCCGCCAAGGATGTTGTTGCCGGATGATTGTAGCGTACCGCCATCATTGATAAGACCAAAGAGACTGTTTTTCACAAGCGTCGAATTGCTCACACGCACGGTTGACATATTGAAAGCGCGGACTCCATTGCTGCTATTGCGCGTGGCAAGACAGTTCTCCACACTGAGGTCTGCCGTCGCGGTATTTGCAAAGATACCACTCCCGCTATTACCCGCCGCGACGCTATCACGCACCGCAACGGTTGAATTGTCTTCAACGCGCAGTCCGTTCACGCCGTTATTCTCCATCCGGCAATGCTCCACCGTGCCGCTAATCGTTCCGCTTGCCGTAGCAAAGTAGATGCCAACGCCGTTGTTGTTCCTGACCAGCGTATCCTTGATGAAATACTCTCCGGCGGCATTGATGTAAATGCCTGCGTTGGGAGCCCCCCCATTGAAGCCTGTGACGACACAGTTCTCGATGTAGAGCGATGCGAGTTGTGCTGTGACGTGAATACCGTTGGTTGTTCCCGCCTGTCCGGTGACGGACAAGCCGCGCAAGATCACATTGTCAGTCGTCGCGGCTGTGGTTACCGTAATGCCTTCGCCACTCGTCGCCACGATGACAGCTTCAACACCTGGAGCCGCCGCCACCGTCACTGACTTGTTGATGGTAAAGGGCGAGTAATCACCGCTATCGAGAATGACGACTGTTCCACCCGCCGCAACGGTCGTGATGCCTTGCGCGATGCTGCGACACGGCGAAGTGCGTGTGCAGGTGTTCAAGTCAGTGCCGCGATTAGCCGTCACATAGACGACTGATGATTGTGCAAAGGTGTTTGAAGAACAGATGAAAGAGCAGACACACAGACTGAGAACTGTAAAGATGAATTTGATTTTCGACATGATGGAATCTCCTGCTGGTTAAGGCGTCGGGTAGAGCCGAACGCGAGATTTGAATTTAATGGCGAGACTCTTTATCGGGAGCGCCACAGGAATTGAAGAGGCAGAGAGCATACTTCAATCTCTCATTGGCGCTCAATGTTTAGAGGTGAAAGAGGCAGAGTCAGCTTCGATTTATGCACAGGCTTCAATAATCTAGTCGTGTTCATGTGCAGCCTCCTATCAATTCTTCAAAGAGTGATAATTCCAGTAGCACACTGACGCTTCCCGAATGGCGTCAGCGCGTTGAGCTTTCGTGATGCGTCAAATTTTACCGTCCGCCGAAGAGATCAACGGTGCCGAAAATGTTTGTCGTGTTGCCTTCTATTGTATTAGTGCCACGCGAACGCAATGAAGCGCCATTTGATTGATAGAACCCGTAGATGTTGCCGGTCAGCGTTGAATTTGAGACGCGCATAAACGACCCCGCGTTGGAACTATCCATACCGTGATTTCCATCTCTGGCGGTGCAACTTTCGATTGCCATCTCACCACCATTCACGGCAAAGCCGCCGTCAGAGCCACCAGCCGCAACGCTATTGCTGACTGTCATCTTGCCACCTGCCGCCACAAAGTATCCTAGTTGCAGGTTGTATGAGGCGGTGCTGTGTCTGACATCCATAACCCCCCCGTTGAAAATATAGAAGCCACGAGTGTTGCCGGACGCAACGCTGTCCGCAACGGTCGCCGCGCCGGTGCCGGTGACATAAATTCCGCTGCCATCAAAAACATTCCTGCCGTTGTTCGCCGCGACGCTGTTGCTGATTGAGACCCGCGCGTTGTTGCTGATGCTGAAACCATATTTGCCGCTCCGTTCGACGCGGCAACGGTCAATCGTCGCGGTAACCGTGCCGGAGGCCGTTCCAACGACGATGCCGATCATCCCGCTGTTGCGGATAGTTGTATCCTTGACGAACAACTCCGCAGCAGAGTTGAAGTTGATGCCATTATTACTAAACCCGCTGATGACGCACCCCTCGATGTACAGGTTGCCCACCGACGTGACGGTAATGCCATTCACTCCACCTAGTCCTGTCACTGTCAGCCCGCGTAAGACCACCGCGTCGGTGTTCGCCGCGCTGACTGTCATCCCGTCGCCGCTCGTGGTTAAGACGATGGCTGCGATGCCTGGGGCAGCTTCCACAGACACAGCTGTATTGACCGTAAACGGCAGGTAATCTCCGCTATCGAGGATCACGACTGTGCCTCCTGCGGCCACCGTATCCACGCCCTTCTGAATGTTCCGACATGGAGCGGTGCGCGAGCAGGTGTTCAAGTCCGTGCCGCGATTAGCCGTCACATAGACGACTGATGATTGAGCCTGTGCGACGATTGAAGTGGTGATGAACAGCATGACGACGATTAGCAAGCGATGAGTGAGTTGCGAATTGTGCATGGCGTGTCTCCTAAAAGTTGTGAACGTCTGCACGCAGGCAGACGTGGAAGTTGATGGTGACAAATGCGGCGCGTTCTTGAAGGGCAGGAAGGCGACGAGTTCAGATGGCGATGGCAAGGATAATCTAACAGCTAACGTGACGGCAATGCCTTCGCCTGATCTGGCAGGCAGACAAAGAGGGCGCGCACCGTCCGAGATCAACGATGCGCGCCCTTTGCCTGTCTGTTGATGTTGCGAATACAGGCGAGCCGTCTGATGATAATCGCTACTGTTGCGAGACCTGCGTAATCACGCCGAAAGTTTGTGCGCCGCCGCCACCATTGCCGTCAAGCCGATTGTTGCCGAATGATTTCAGCGTGCTGCCACTATTGTCGAGGCCATAGATAGCGTTTTTAACCAGCGTCGAATTGCTGACACGCACGGTTGCCCCACCAACAGCAAAAACTCCATCGCCGGCATTGCGCGTCGCGAGACAGTTCTCGACACTGAGGTCTGCTGTCGCGTTATTTGCTAAGAAACCAGCCCCGCTATTGCCCGCCGAGACGCTATCACGCACCGCAACGGTTGAATTGCTCTCAACGCGCAGGCCGTAGTAGCCGTTACTCTCAATCCGGCAATGCTCCATCGTGCCGCCAATGGTTCCCGCTCCTGTAACAAAGTAGATGCCATAGCCAGCGTTGTTTCTGGCAATCGTATCCTTGATGAAATACTCTCCTGCGGCGTTGATGTAAATGCCTGAGTTGGGAAAAGAACCAGCGAAGCCTGTGACGACACAGTTCTCTATACGCAGCGATGCGAGTTGAGCAGTGACGTGAATGCCGGTAGTTGTGCCTGTCTGTCCGGTGACGGTTAAGCCGCGCAGGATCACTTTGTCAGTTGTGGCGGCAGTCGTCACCGTAATACCTTCGCCGCTCGTTGTGACCACCAGCGCCGAAACTCCTGGCGCGGCCTCGACCGTCACCGATTTATTCACCGTGAAGGGCGCGTAATCTCCGCTATCAAGCACGACGACTGTCCCACCTGCCGCAACCGTCGCGATGCCTTGCGCGATGCTGCGACATGGGCTAGTCCGCGTGCAGGTATTCAAATCCGTGCCGCGATTGGCTGTCACATAGACCACCGATGATTGAGCTTGCGCGCCGATGGCAGTGACGATGAAAAGCATAGTGACGAACAACAGGCGATGAGTGAATTGTGTAGTGTGCATGGAGTGTCTCCTAAAGTTGTAAATGTCTGCGATCAGACAAACGTGGAAGTTGATAGTTAGAGATGCGGCGCGTTCCTGATGGCAAGAAGGCGACGGGTTCGATGTGAAGGCAAGGATAGACTAACAGCTAACGTGACGGCAATGCATTCACGTCAGCTTGCAGCCACACAAAGAGAGAGCGCGCACCGTCACAGATGAACGATGCGCGCCCTCGCGTGCTTCTCCTAAATTGGTTACGAAAAACTGACGCCGCCTCAGTTGACAGGCGCGGCGGTGATAACGCCGACGGTTAGCCCGAAAGCGTTGCCGCCGGTCTGGTTGTTGCCGGATGATTGCAGCGTGCTGCCGGAATTGAAGAGGCCATAATCGTTTTTAACCAGCGTCGAATTGCTCACACGCACGGTTGACCCACCACCAGCGTAAACTCCAGCCCCGCCATTGCGCGCCGCGAGACAGTTCTCCACACTGAGGTCTGCTGTCGCGGCACTTGCAAGGAAACCGCTGCCATTGCCCGCCGCGACGCTATCACGCACCGCGACGGTTGAATTGTTGTTAACGTACAGGCCTTGAGCGCCGTTATTCTCGATCCGGCAATGCTCCACCGTGACTTCAATCGTTCCGCTTGTTGTATTAAAGTAGATGCCATTGCCTGCGTCGTTCCTGACCAGCGTATTTTTGATGAAATACTTTCCTCCGGCATTGATGGAAATGCCTGAGTTGGGACTAGCACCGGCGAAGCCCGTGACGACACAGTTTTCAATGTGCAGCGATGCGAGTTGTGCTGTGACGTGAATGCCGCTGGTTGTTCCTGCCTGTCCGGTGACAGACAAGCCGCGCAGGATTACTTTGTCGGTCGTCGTGGCAGTCGTCACCGTAATGCCGTCGCCGCTCGTCGCCAAGACGATGGCTTCGACACCTGGAGCCGCCGCCACCGTCACGGATTTATCAACCGTGAAGGGCGCGTAATCACCGCTATCGAGAATGATGACCGTGCCGCCCGCCGCAACGGTTGTGATGCCTTGCGCGATGCTGCGACACGGAGAAGTGCGTGTGCAGGTGTTCAAGTCCGTGCCGCGATTGGCTGTCACATAGACGACGTTTGCTTGTGCCTGCGCGACGATTGAAGTGGTGATGAAAAGCATGGCGACGATTAGCAAGCGATGAGTGAATTGCGAAGTGTTCATGGCGTGTCTCCTAAGTTGTGAACGTCTGCACGCAGGCAGACGTGGCAGTTGATAGTTAGAGCTGCGGCGCGTTCTTGAAGGCCGGAAGGCGACGTGTTCGGACGGCGAGTAGGATACTTCAACTACTAGCGGATAGCCACAACAAGGATATAGACACGCGAGAGTTATAGTGGTTATCAGTTGTGCGACTAAAGAACGAAGCGATGCCAGCCCCGTCAGGGGCGATTTACCAGTAGCCCACAGCGTAAGCTGTGGGTGCCAGCATTACCACATAATCTCCTGAGTCCCGTCAGGGACGGCATCCATGTCGCCCCGCTGGGGCTTGGCAGAATTTTGTTACGCATTGTTCCCAGCGCTGACGCACTGGGCTACTGATATTCCGCCCCTGACGGGGCTGGTCACACTCGATTGATAATCGCTATAGAGCGCCTGACAAACTTTCTCACTTGTCACCCAGCACCGCCTTATCTATCATCAAAGCACAATGCCAGCGAAACATTCTTCGACCGAGGCCGCGCCAACCGAGCGAGTCTATTTGATAGATTCGATGTCGCACATCTTCCGCGCCTTCTTCGCTCCGATGAGCGGGCGCACAGACCCTCTGATGAACTCACAGGGGCAGGTGACGCAGGCCGTCTTCGTCTTCACCAACATGCTGCGGAAACTCTTGAACGACGAGCAGCCGCATTACATCACAGCCGTCTTCGAGTCCGGCGAAAAAACTTTTCGACACGAAACCTTTGCCGCCTACAAAGCTCATCGCGCCGAGATGCCCGAAGAGCTTTCGTCGCAACTGCCGTACATCATTCGCGTCTGCGAAGTCTTCAACATCCCGATCATCAACTCGCCAGGCTACGAAGCCGACGATGTCATCGGCACGCTCGCCATTCAAGCTGCGGCGCGCGGCCTGCAAGCCGTCATCGTTTCCAACGACAAGGACATGTGCCAGCTTGTGCGCGACCCCGCGATTATTTGTATGCGGCAAAACTCACAGAACGTGAAGCGCAAAGTTCCAGTGCCGCCTATCGAATGGTGTGATGAAGCGTGGGTTGAAGCGAAGTTCGGCGTCCCGCCAACGCAGATTATTGACCTGCTCGGCTTGATGGGCGACAGCGTTGACAACATTCCTGGCGCGCCTGGCATCGGCGAGAAGGGCGCGGTGCAACTCGTCAAACAGTTTGGCTCAATCGAGAACGCGCTCAAGAATTGGGAAGAGGTCAAACACAAAACTTATCCCGAATCCAAACCGTCTTGGGTCTGGCCCCCAGAGCGCATCGTAAATCCAC
>MWWJ01000038.1_pt1 | contig 13440 bp, 17 predicted proteins | sample 1047271 | NCBI WGS metagenome assembly MWWJ01 (sample SAMN06349965, study PRJNA376086) | soil metagenome | isolation source: CN-4 sample Antarctic (ecotone) soil | place: Antarctica | collected 2015-01-13 | reverse complement strand
CGAGCTTGTTGGTCGCGAGGGCGTAGAACATAAACGCATCGTCAGAGTCCGGCGAATGTGCGACGGTGATGGTTTTGGTTTCAGTTAGTGTTGACATGAATTGTTAATGATGACTGATTTACTTGCTCGCATTCTTACGTTTTAAGTTTGGCGAAAGCGCCGCGAGAAGGGCGCGCAAAATTTGGTTGACGGACTCCGGTGTGCTGAACACTTCGGCAATATCTGGATCAAGAATAACAACCGTGCGTTCCTGATTAACTCTTGACGTAAAGCGGTTCGGACGAGATTTACTGTAATCGAATCTATATTCATGGCGCATCTCGTCAGTTAATTTGTTAGTTTCAGAGGTTTGCGTTTTCTTCAAAGCTTAAGCTCTTTCGGCTCGAAGATCAGAATGGTGTTAAGCGCTTTTGTTTTCATCTCCTGATCTTTCGTAACTAACGGGATGCCATGCTGTTCGGCAACTTGCATGATGATGGCATCGCCGCCTCGTAACCCTGTTGCCGTGCCGATCAAGCACGCACGCTCTGCAACGGCAAGCGTGATGTCCAGCCAGTTGATTGCGGGCAACAACGCGAGATTCTTGTAGATTCTCCGAGCTAAGACTTCACTGTTTGTTCTGCGCCGTAGCGCACAGGTTGTTTCGACCAAGACTAATGCCGGACAGACAGCTTCTATTTTCAAGGTTTAATAACTTCTCAAACAATGGATAACACTCACTATGAAACACATCGTTCGGATTAAGGCTGCTCAGATGTTGCTGTCAATGACCAGTTTCATCTTTGACGTTCCCGCGCAATATCTTCCACGCTGTTGCCGCCCTCTGTTTGCAACCCGACTTCTTCAATGATTTTTGAGAACGCTTGCTTAAACTCGCTCGCATCAAGCGTCACTCCCACCACGCCTAAATCTGTGTGTTGCTCTCTCGCTTGCGTCGCGGCAAGTTGGCTCTTTTTGAGATAGAGTTCTCTCTCAATGCGCTTTACTTCATCTGCTAACTTGATACCCTGTTCATCTCGCATGGCTTATTCCTTCTTTCTCTCTATTCAGGCCATCGCTGTTTCCCGCGTCACGCGATTATAAACTGTGTCGCGTTCAACAGCCTCGAAGCCTGCATCTTCGATGAGTGTGATGATTTCGCCTTTGCTCATCTTGACTTCGTTGCCGGATTCAACCGAGTAGCTTTCAGAGAGTTCGCCGCCATCTGTGATCGTGCCGTCGAGATCGTTTGCGCCGTAGTGGAGCGCGACCTGCGAGAGACGTTTGCCGAGCATCACCCAGTAGGCTTTGATGTGCGGAAAATTGTCGAGCATCAAACGCGAGACCGCGATGGTCTTCAAAGAATCCACGCCCGACGGGCCAGGCAAGTGCGCGAGTTGCGTCTTCTCTGGATAAAAGGCGAGCGGGATAAAACACTGGAAGCCACCCGATAAATCCTGCTGTTCACGCAAACGTATAAAATGGTCAACGCGGTCTTCGATGGATTCGATGTGTCCGTAGAGCATCGTCGCATTGGTCTTGAGACCAGCCTTGTGAACCTTACCGGAAAGCGAGAGCCAGCGTTCGGCGTCGCACTTGTGCGCGCAGATCATGGAGCGCGTCGGCTCGCGAAAAATCTCCGCACCGCCGCCAGGACATGAATCCATTCCCGCCGCTTTCAATTGCTCGATGACATCTTCATCCGACATCTTGTAAAAGCGCGCGAAGTGGTCAAGCTCAACCATTGTCCACGCCTTCAAGTGTAGCTGCGGATACTCGCGCTTGAGCGACGAGAGCAAGTCCGTGAAATAACTGAACGGCAACTTCGTATTCAAACCCCCGACGATGTGCAACTCCGTCGCGCCTTCTTTGACGGCCTCGCCCGCGATGCGTAGCGAATCCTGAATGTTATGCGTGTAGGCGTCCGCTTCGCGCGGCGTGCGATAGAAGCCGCAGAACTTGCAATCGGCGTAGCAGATATTGGTCGGATTGAAATGGCGGTTGACGTTGAAGTACGTCGTGCGCCCGTGCAGGCGACGCCGCACAGTGTCAGCAAGTTTCGCCAGTGCCGCGAGATCGTTTGTCTGAAAAAGCGCGACGCCGTCTTCAAACGAGAGACGTTCGCCGCGCTCGACCTTCGGGACGAGTTCATTAAGACTTGTGTCGTGTGAAAAATTCATAACAGCCTGAAAATTATTGATAAGTTATGCATTTGGTCAAAATTATAAGCGTTCGTCAAACGAACCATGAACTGTGAGCGATTGGCTCATAGCAGATTCAATTGAATGATAAATTCAACTCCATAATTTCTGCACGTCGAGAACGAATCCACGAAGCAACGGCTCGCCGGAAACATTCTGCGGATTGTCCAAAACTTCAACAGCAACCGAAGGGCGATAGACGTAAACCTTTTTCTTGAGCGGATCAATCAGCCATCCAAGCTGCGCGCCGTTCTCGATGTACTCTTCCAGCTTCCCCTGCAATGTTTTGAGCGAATCGGTTTTAGAACGAAGCTCGACGACAAAGTCGGGGCAGATGGGCGCGAAACTTTTTTGCTCGCGCTCGGTCAACGCTTCCCAACGCTCTTTGCGTATCCATGAAACGTCTGGTGAACGCACCGCGCCGTTCGGCAATGTAAAGCCTGCGGAGGAAGCAAAGCCTTCGCCCGTTCTATCCCTGTCAACCCATGCTCCAAAGCTGCCAGTCAGTTCAAAGTTTCTGTTGCCAGCGCGAGTGTTAGTGGGAGGCATGACAATGATCTCGCCTTCCTTCGTCCGCTCTATTCGCAAGTCGCGATTGACCTGACAAAACTCGAAGAACTCATCATCGCTCATCTTTTTCAGGAGCGTATCGAAGTTGATGCTGACCACTCCATCCACAAATCCAGTCACACACAAAGTTGCGCTCATCTTCGTTCAACTCCTTCCCTCAACTCTAAAACAGCAAATCTCTAAAACTTCAAAAATATCGCGCCACCAAAGGTCACCAGTAAAATTACGCTGACGAAGGCGTTGGTCGTGAAGAACGCTGCATTCAAGCGTCTGAGATCATCGGCGCGGACGAGCGTGTGTTGATAGACAAGCAACGCTCCAGTCGCAACGAGTCCGACGAGTGCGAGCGCGCCGAGATTCGTCGTCAAGTATAACGCAACGAGCGCGGCGAAGGCGTCTGCATGGAGCAGTCGCGCGTACCAGAGGGCGCGTGCGATGCCGATTTTTTCGGGAATCGAATGCAAACCTTCGGCGCGGTCAAACTCAAAATCCTGGCACGCATAAAGCACATCGAAGCCCGCCGTCCACAACAGCACGATCAACGAAAGCAGGAGCGGCACGGGGCTATCAAGCGCACCGCGCACCGCAATCCACGCGCCCGTCGGCGCAATCGCGAGACACCAGCCGAGCACGAGATGCGAGAGTGATGTCCAACGCTTCGTGTACGAGTAAAGCAGGAGCGACGCGAGGGCGATGGGCGCAAGCGCGAGCGTCAAACTATTGAGCATCGCGGCGGCGATGAAAAAGATTGCAGCCGAGACGATGGTAAACATCCACACGAAGCCGACAGAGAGCGCGCCGGCGGGCAAGGCTCTCATTTTCGTGCGCGGGTTGCGAGCATCGTACTCGCGATCAACGAGACGATTGAAAGCCATCGCTGTCGAACGTGCGCCGAACATGGCGAGCGTAATCCAGAGCAACTCTCTCGCGGTCGGCACACCGCGCGCCGCCAGTATCGCGCCGAGCAAAGCGAAGGGCAGAGCGAACAGCGTGTGCTCGATCTTAATCATCTCAAGCGTCGTGCGGACGTTGCGTGCGGTTGCGGTCAACATCATCTTTTCGTTCACAGGCCACGCGACGTTTTTGCCATGTGACTTGTTCTGTGAATCCTCCTCAACCCTTCTCAAAGCAAAGCGAAGGCCAATCAAATGCCTAAGAAAAGCGACTCCTTGCCCTCTTAAAAATTTGCAAACTGCCACACGCGCCGCGCTCGCGTTGCACTCTGCGAAGCAAGAAATACTTCATTACTATTCGTGAGCGCTAACATTTGGAGTTTACTTGAACGAGCGCTCTATACAAGAAACGCTCACCGCAGAGACGCGGAGGACGCAGAGGGGGCGCAGAGAAGATTTAACTCTCTGCGTAATCTCCGCGCCCTCTGCGTCTCTGCGGTGAATATCTTTCTGGCAAACTTTTATTTAATACGAGTTCGCTCCAACAAATCACTCGTCCTTACTTTGATCGCCCTTCCAACGAGTCGCCTGCGAGTGCGGAACATTGAACTGATCGAGGATGCGAAAGACGAGATGGTCAACGAGTTCTTCGATGCTTTGCGGGCGATGATAAAAGCCTGGACTCGCGGGCAGGATGCGCGCTCCGGCGTGTGCGAGGCACAGCATATTCTCAAGATGAATCGCGTTATACGGCGATTCGCGCGGCACAATCAAGAGCTTGCGGCCTTCCTTGAGCGTGACATCTGCGGCGCGATGAATCAGGTTTGTGCCCGCGCCGGTCGCGATTGCGCCGAGCGTCCCCATCGAGCAGGGAACGACGATCATGCCCGCCTGTGGATGCGAACCCGAGGCGGGCGTCGCCGCGAGATTATCGAGACGATGAAAGCGCACAAGCTTTGAATCAGGCGGCAACTTGAGCCACTCATTAATTTTCTTCGCGTCAGCCTCGCGCAAGTCCGCGCCCAACTCGACGCGCGCCACCGTCTCCGCCGCCTTCGACATAATCAGGTTGATACGCTCCACCGCGCCGCTCGCCGCGAGATGTAGCAGCGTGCGATGCGCGTAGATCGCGCCGGAAGCTCCTGTGATGGCGACGGTCAATTCCATAAAACAGTGATGAGTGACAAGTGACGAGTGACGAGCAGGAAAAACCAGGAAGAAAGTAGTGACGAGTAAAAAGAAAGACAAACTCCGGCTTGTCACTCGTCACTCGTCACTCGTCACTGCTGTTTCAATCTTACGTTTCCGTCATCACCAAGCGCAAGCGAGCGTGTTTCGAGCGATGTCGTCTTCGATGCTAGAATGCTTCGACACACTTGTTCACAAATTTTAGCGATGGAAAAGTTCTGATGGATTTGCGAGAGATCGAGAAACTCCTGCGCGCCTACAAGAGCGGCGAGATGGAAACGCAGGAGGCTGCGAAGCTGATCGGTGATCTGCACTTTGAGGACATCGGTTACGCGCGCGTGGATCATGCGCGTGCGTCGCGACAAGGGTTTCCAGAGGTTGTCTTCGGCGCTGGCAAAACGCGAGCGCAGGTTGTCGGGATTGTCGAACGTCTCGTTGAGCGTGCTCCGAACGTGCTGGTGACGCGGACGGATGAAGGGACGTTTGGCGAAGTCCGCAACGTCGCGACGGACGCGGAGTGGCATGAAGCGGCGCGGCTGATTCGCATCGTCAGAGATCGAACGGAGCGGGGCGCGGGCGAGATCATGGTTGTGACGGCAGGGACGAGCGACATCCCTGTGGCGGAGGAAGCGGCCTTGACGGCGGAGGCGATGGGCAATCGCGTGCGCCGCATCTGGGACGCGGGCGTCGCGGGCATTCATCGCATTCTCGCCGAGCGCGCGTTGTTGAGTACGGCGCGTGTCGTCATTGTCGCGGCAGGAATGGAAGGCGCGTTGCCGTCTGTCGTTGGCGGGCTTGTGAGTGTGCCGGTCATCGCAGTTCCGACGAGTGTTGGTTACGGCGCATCGTTTGGCGGCGTCGCGGCGTTGTTGGGGATGCTCAATTCATGCGCTTCCAATGTGACGGTGGTCAACATAGACAACGGCTTCGGCGCGGGCTTCGTCGCGAGTTTGATTAATCGTAAACATGAGTCTTTAACTCAGACTAATCAAGACTCGACAAATTAAATAGAACAAGTTTAGCCACAGAGGCACAGAGGCACAGAGCAGAAAACGATGAAGGATGAGGGCGTAATGATGAACGAAGAAAAGAGATTCAAAACTTTTCTCTTTCTCTCCCGCGTTCAATCTTTATCTCATTACCTTTCGCCCTCCGCCTTTCGCCTTGCGCTTTCATCCCTCATCCCTCATCCCTCATCCTTGTTTACGCGGCGACGTGTCGCGCTCCTGTTGCTGGCCGCACTCACCTCATCGCTCTTGTCCGGATGCATCGCGGCGCGGCGGACGCCGAATCTCGAACGCATCTTTGCAGATGCGCGTGGGCGTGCGGGCAAACGTCCGATCATTATTATCCCTGGCCTTCTGGGTTCGGAGTTAGTGAACTATGAGACGGGTGAAGTGGTCTGGCCTTCGGCTTTTCGTTCGTCGGATGATGGATTGAGTTTGCCGGTCTCGCCTGACCTCGCGGGGAATCGCGATAACCTGGTGGCGCGCAAGATCGTCAACACGATCAAGCTGGCGCGGCTCGTGCCGGAAATTTTCATCTATCGCGATCTGCTCGACACGCTGAACAAGTACGGCGGCTATACCGAAGGCGATTGGAACAATCCAAAGGCCGATGGCGATCACGATACCTTCTACGTTTTCCCTTACGACTGGCGACGCGATAACGTTGAGACGGCGCGCGACTTTCTTCAGCGTGTTGAGACTCTGAAGCGCAAGTTGAATCGTCCGGATTTGCGCTTTAACATCGTCGCGGATTCGATGGGCGGGCTGGTCGCGCGTTACGCGGCGATGTACGGCGAAGCGGAGTTGCCGCCGGAAGGTACGACGCCTGCGCCGACGTGGGCGGGCGCAGTTCACATCAACAAGATCATCATGTTCGGCACGCCCAACGAAGGCTCTGCCAACGCCTTCGCAACGACGCTCGAAGGTTATTCAATCACCGAAGGGTTGCGACGCCGCATCCCGCTCTTCAACAAGCTCTCGCGCGAGGATGTCTTCACCTGTCCTTCGATCTTTCAAGTCATGCCGCACAACAATTCCGTGCGCTTCCTCGACGAAAACTTGCAGCCGCTCGCGGTTGACCTTTACGACCCGTCAACGTGGAAGCGTTACGGCTGGTCAGCCGTCGCTGATCCTGATTACCGCGAGCGTTTCGTTGCGGGCAGGATACGCGGCGACAACGCGCCCATCAGTCGCGGCTCGCTCGAAAACCTCGACGCTTATTTCGCCGCCGCACTTCTTCGCGCCAAACATTTCCATGAAGCTCTCGACGTGACTACGGAAGGCGATGCGCCCGTCCCACTCTTCGCCTTCGGCGGCGACTGTGAAGAGACCCTGCTTGCGCCGATCATCCTCCGCGACGAAAAAACAAACAGTTGGGTGACGCTCACCTCGCCGCGCGCCTATCGCACAAGCACTGGCCGCCGCATCTCACGCGAAGAAGCCACACGCGCCATGTACGCCCCAGGCGATGGCCGCGTCACGCGCCGCTCACTTCTCGCCGAAGACCTCGCTTCAAAGCGTCGCCGCAGCACAATCTTTGATACCGGCCTCCCCATCGTCTATGCCACCTTCGCTTGCGATCTTCACGGCGACCTCCAACACAACAAGACGCTGCAAGACAACGCACTCACCGCGCTCGTCAGTGAAGCCATCAAATGAATTTGTCCTTGCTTTCTGAGGATGGAGAAGGCTGAAACCGTATGCTGCAAGCTTCTTCAGTTTTATATCATTTCAAGGTTATCTCACTCGGCACTGCAATTATTACGGTATAGCTTTTTATGTTGCCGTACCATCTTGAGATATTGCCAAAAAGTTGGGGTTGTAAATGACCGTCCCCCACTTTGAGGCTGAGCTTGTGCGGCCAGTTCAGAATAATTGCTAACGACATACGATAATCCTTTACTGGCAGCGTCAGTAATACGAGCACCATTGTAACTAACAGTTTCCCTGAGCGTTGGCTTAAATTCTATCGGGATTTTCTCCTGGTATAAAATTTTACCGGTGTCAATGTGTTGATCTATTTGATGAATTGTGTAGCCTGTATGAAGTGACCCTTCATGAATCTGCCAGATAACGGATTGCGCTCCTTGAAACTGTGGCAAGATTTCGCTGTGTATATTTGCCATTCCAAATTGAGGAATTGAAAAAACTTTTCGTCCGATATATCCATTTCCAAGTGACAGTCCGAGTTGAGCGTCAGCTTCAGTGAAGAGGTCAATCGTCCTTTGACAGTTGATCGTAGGCGTTTTCTCCAGGCGAATGCCGTAGCGATTCGCCAGAACGTCTAATCTTTCGAGACTCAACTGTTGATTCACTTCTTCACTAAACCAGGGACGTATCCTGATGCCGTTGAACGCGCCAGGCAATCCTATTTTTACAATTTTCTTGAGCTGACGTTTCCTGTACTTCCATCGGTTTAGAATTTGCCCTTCACTATAAACTATCATTGCAATATCAATTTTTGGATTCTCAGCAAGGCGCGGAAGACAAGCGGATGCTGTCCCATAAAGCGTGCTGGTAAGGATAACGATACGCATCTCTAAACTCTTCCTTAGATAGCTTCAAGCCATCCTTCAGGCCATTGATTTGTTTGAATTGACGCTGTCCGGCTATTCTTTGCCATGAAATAACGAATGTGATTCAGAGGCCAGTTTGCAACCGTATTATCTCTTCTGATACAGAGCCGTGTCGGGTCTTGTGTTTGGGCCACATGACATCCACGCTCTGCGGAGGCGCATGTTCTAAAACCCGTTTCAAAGACAATTCTGGCAGCGATTGGATTGAACTGAAAGAAATGACCGAAAGGCCACGCAAAGTGTTCGACGTGTCCGATTCTTTGACTCAGCGCATGGAAGGAGCCTGCGATTTCGTCTTGCATCTGCTGGACGGGCATATTACCTAAATTAGAGTGTGTCATCGTATGGCTGCCAATTTCATGCCCTTGTTTCAGGAGCGCTTCAATCTCATCCCAGGACAAAAATGCAGATGGTTGGATATGCAATTTCTGAGAACAAAATTCCTTAATCTTCCGCTCATCAGTTTCTCCGATCATCGGCGGGCAAACAAAGAAGCATCCTTTAACTCCAAACTCATTCATGATCTGAGCTATTTGTAAGCATCTCTTCAGACCATCATCAAAACTAATAACGACATATGGGCGATCAATATTCCCATTTAAGATTCTCTCCACAGCTTCAGTGTAACTGATAAAAATATGATCGTGACTTAGTGATTTGAGAAGCCTGCGGAAAGATTCCTCTTCATCTCCTGACACATCATGCATACATAAAAATTGCACCCTGTGCCGACTCAAGGAAGCCAACTGGCCTGTCACCTTGTAGAGCGTCGCAAAATTTGAAAGAGCAAAATGCCTGAGAGCAGTTCGTAGCATCTTAAAATCGCCTCAAGTTTCGTATAAAAGATTGGATATAATACTACACCGAACTCCCTGGCTTTTATCATGCCCTGTTAGGCGGCGGAACGCGGCTCGACTCGAATCTTCCTAAAGGCCAGAGTCCACCAGATGAAAATTTGTCCTGCCAGATAAATCGCGACGTGCCATGTCCATGCTGTCGCGGCGCTATTCCAAACAGTAAGGAAATCTTGATAGTCTTGCGAATGCAAAGCTAACAGGTAGATGGCAAAGCCCAGGTAATGTAGAACGAGCATGTAGATGATGTAACGCTTGATTGATCTTGAGCCGAGGCGCGTCAGCATGACTGCTATGGTGGGCCAGAACACTAAGGGGAAGGGCATCAATGCCAGCGCCATAAAAATTCCCGTGCCGATCCCATGCCCCATGCCTGTCGAGACTATCCCGCCAAGAGTGAGGAAGAGACTGTAGATGAGTCCGACGCTGGCACCAATAACGGAACGCATGATTTGGTCGAGTTTAAGATGCTAGTGCTCTGTAATGTTAGTTCTTAAAGTTTGCGTTTTGGTGCAATCAGCTTCCGGCAACATCTGGCGATGACCATGACTCAAGGTCGCTATAAGAACTAACGTTACAGAGCACTAGGCGCATAACGTCAGAGTTCAGGTGGCCGCGCGGCGGCACACAACGTGGATTCTATCTTTCAAGTTGAGAGACGATCAATCGCGGCTCACCTGCAACGACGTGTTCGGCAACAGCGTCGCAGGAACGAGCCGTTTAGATTATTGGTCTTACTTCATTTGAGTGTAATGTGAAACAACAATCTGCCAACGACCTTGCCGCTTTACCCACACGTCTGTAAATTTGTACACCCTTTCCTCTCTGACACGATTAACAAGCCGACCAGTAACCACCGCAGTGTCGCGGTAAACGCGCACATTCATTTCTTCAGGATTACCTGATTCTAGACGAGTTACTTTTGTGGAAGTATTTTGGACATCGAACTCTCTGCCAATTTCATTACCATCCGACTGAATAAGTTTGAAGTCGTTAGCCTCAAGCCGCTCAACGGTAGCTGTATTAGAATCGTTAATGGCCCTGTGCAACTCGCGCTCCAAATTCATCACTTGCTGTTCGATACCAGAATTTGGAGTAGGCTTGTTTCTCTTTTGACCTAATGCAAGGGACGACAGCGCGATTGCCGCTACCGCGATTACGATAATTTTCTTCATGGTTTCATCTCCTGTTTGAAGGTGGGAAAACTCAAACACTTCTATGCCGAATCCAGCGATTCGTCAATAGGAAGTGTTGCCGAACGGACCAAGTTCAGCCGCCTCCGCACGCAACCTTCAACCTTGCGGAGGCGGCTGAATAATTGAACGTGCGGACGCGCAGCGCAGCGAGCGCGCGAAAGCGGGTCGGTTGCAACGGTGGTTCAACGTTTTTGCGAAAAGCTACGAATTCGCGCTGCAAAAAGTTGCCCGAGATAAGTTTACAGCCCGCAAAATACGATGAATACGTATTATGTGGAAGACCTTCCACATAATACGCTTTTAAGCGTAATTATGTGGAAAGTCTTCCACATAATTACGCTTTCTCGCACCTCTGTAAATTTGTTTCAAGTAAGTTCAGAAAAGCAAAGTATCCATCTCGAAATAAAAGCGCGTTGAGTAAGCATCTTTCAATCGCAGCTTGAGTTCGCGCACGAAGATTTATGGATAGATCACATTGTAGAGTTTGTCCGCCCACTCGGAGTTGAGCGACTTGAGAATGTTGTATTGCGTGAGTGCGGCGTCGCGGTCATTGAGGGCGAGGTACGCGACGGCGAGGTTGTAGTAGGCGCGAGGCATGTCTGGTTTGAGGCGGATGGCTTGCTTGAAGGCTTCGACGGCGTCTTCGCTGCGTTTCATTTTCAGATAAGCCGTGCCGAGGTTGTCATAGGCTGCGGCGTTGTCGGGTTTGAGCAAAATTAATTGCTTGAAGGCTTCGACGGCATCAGCATAGCGGCTCGCGCGAACGTAAGCCAGCCCCAGACGCTCGAAGGCTGCGGCGTGGTCTGGCTTGAGACGCAGGGCTTGCTTGTAGGCTTGAATCTCATCATCGTTGCGATTCAATTTTCCGTAAGCGAGGCCGAGCGCGTAGTGCGTGTCGGCATTGTCAGGCTCAAGGCGCAATGCCTGCCTGTAAGCTTCGACGGCATCTTTATACTGTCCGAGATAAGCGTTCGCCAATCCAAGATTGAAATACGATTCAGCCACATCAGGCCGCAAGTGTATCGCCTGCTTTGAAGCCTTGATCGCTTCCGCATGACGCCCCAACGTCTCCTGGCAAAAGCCTGACTGCGCCCATGCATCCGCGTAGTCTGGGTCGGCGTCAACGGCGCGCTTGAAGTATGGCAGAGCCTTCTCACAATCGTCGCGTGAGAGGAAGCCGAGTCCCTGCATGTAAAAATGTTCGGCGGTGGCGCGCTGGCTCTTGCGCGTTGAAACGACGAGGTCTGCGAGCGTTGTCAGCGCGCTGACTTTGAGTTGAGCAACGCGCTCGGATGGAACGGCAAAGTTGAGACTCTGGCCTTCAGAGAGTTGCAACGTCGCGACGCCGATCACGTCGCCGCGCATGTTGACGACGGGGCTGCCGCTTGAGCCTGGACTAATCGGCGCGGTGATTTGAATGATCCGCCCGAAGCTCGGAATATCGCGCACGGCGGAGACGATGCCGTTCGAGACGCTCCCTTCAAGGCCGAGCGGGTTGCCGATCACAACGATGCTCTCGCCCTCCTGCGGCGAGGCGCGCACAATCATTAAAGGGCTGACCATCTGCGCCGGAACATCAACCTGCAACAACGCGAGGTCGCCCGCCCCATCAACTGCGAGCGCGCCGCGCACGTTATAAACTTTGCCGCTCGTCAGATGAACTTCCGCCTTGTACGCGCCTTCAATCACATGACGATTCGTCACCACACGATCAGCCGCGATGAAGAAGCCGCTCCCGCTCGACAGCTTCTCGCCCTTCTCATTCAAGGTCACGATGGAGACCACCGAAGGCTTGATGCGCTTCACCAACTCCGGCAGATACTCCTGCGCCCGCACAGAGCAGGACGCCATGAGCAACATTGCTAAAGACAACTGAAAAAGCTTCGTTTGACTCATCTTGTCCAAGCCAACGGCTTCACGCAACCTGTTTCACTTCGGCCGGCAGTTTGTTCAAGATCAATTCTTTGATCTCCATCTTCGTGCTGGCCTGGCCTATATCAATGCCTACAAGATTTCCTTCCGAGTCATAATCAAGAACGATCCCATCGGATACCTCACGACTGTCTGCGCTCGGTTTAGATGAAAGATCAATATAGAGCGAATCCGTCTCGGCGTAATAATTTATTTTCATAGTTACGCCGCTTCGACAGAGCCTCTTACCTCAGCAATGGCTGAAGCGATGACCTCATCTTTCACGCCATGCCGACGCAAGCTCTCAACAAGATTTGCCAGGTCTGGATTGTCGTTGAGCCGTTCAAAATCGGAGCGTAAGCCTTGCCCGATGTATGCGCGCATCAACGCTTGATAATCGGAGAACCCAAGACGCGGAGCAATGTTTTTCAAATCGTCAACGACATCTTCGGGAACTCGCAGTGTCACCGTCGTCATCGCGCGGTCTTTTTGTAAACGCTGTTTGAGCTTATTGATCTTCATACAATTCTCTTTCCGATCTCTCAGCTAACCGAGCTGAAATGACGCGGACGACATCATCCCTCAAGACATATACCACATAAAGCAAACGCCAGTTCATGTCCATTCCAATGACAGCCTCACGCGGTTCATCTTCGATAATGCCCGCATCTACAACGCGCAGGAACGGGTCGAAGAATGATTCACAGGCCGCTTCAAAGGAAACTCTATGCTTGCGTAAGTTCGCTGATGCTTTCCGTTGATCCCATTCAAACTCGATTTCATTGAGGGAGTAACTGAAATCCATTTAGCTTCATCTTCCGCGAATAATTACAGACCCGCGAGCGCCAGCTTTTGCACACGCGCCACAACATCGGCGAGGCGCACGTCTTCTGTCGTCTTCGTGCTGCGCTCGAAGAGTTCGATCATGTCGTCCGTGAATTCACAGGCCGCTTCAAAGGAAACTCTATGCTTGCGTAAGTTCGCTGATGCTTTCCGTTGATCCCATTCAAACTCGATTTCATTGAGGGAGTAACTGAAATCCATTTAGCTTCATCTTCCGCGAAT
>MWWJ01000037.1_pt1 | contig 13562 bp, 17 predicted proteins | sample 1047271 | NCBI WGS metagenome assembly MWWJ01 (sample SAMN06349965, study PRJNA376086) | soil metagenome | isolation source: CN-4 sample Antarctic (ecotone) soil | place: Antarctica | collected 2015-01-13 | reverse complement strand
GAAGGTGGCGGGGGAGGGGTGTAGGAGGAAGGCGGGGGGGAATTCGATAGGGCGGGCCGCGCTTTAGTGTGACGGCAGGCGCGGTGGTCGTGAATGAAGAGGGGCATGTGCTCCTGCTCAAACATGTCTTTCGGATGGGGAGCGGGTGGGGGATTCCTGGCGGCTTCATTGAAAAGGGAGAGCAACCCGAAGAAGCTGTCAGGCGCGAGTTGCGCGAGGAAGCGGGGCTGGAATTAAAGAGCGCGGAACTCGCCTTCGTGCGAACGCACAAGAAGCCGACGCAGATCGAAATTATCTTTCGCTGCTCGCCCGATGGCGACGCCGAACCGCAGAGTCTTGAGATTAAAAGCGCGGCGTGGTTTGACCTTCGCGAGTTGCCGCCGGAAGTCAACGACAGTCAACGCCGCTTGATCGAACGCGCACTCGGCGATAGAGCAAAGCGCGCCTGATGTTGTATGCTGTGCGCCACCAAAAAGCATAAACGCAGAGGCTGGAGCTTGAGAGGCCAGAGTCCATTGAGAAGTGAGAAGCTGTTCGTCTTTAACTAACCTCCAATCTCGAAGCTTCAAACCTCTGCTTCCAAAAATTCCACAGGAGAAGATGAAACATGGGAAGCCTGATTCCATCGTCCGAGACCGTGATGCAAATTCTGAAGCGCACGGGCGCTTACCGCGAAGGCCACTTCGTTTATCCGACAGGCAAGCACGCGCCAAACTATTTTCAGATGCCGCTCGCCTTTCGCTATTACGACACGGCGCGCGTGCTCGCCGTCGCACTGAGCCGCATGTTTCGCGTTGACAAAAATATCGCAAGCCAGTTGCCGAAGATCGCCATCATCAGTCCGAGTTCGGGCGGCATCCCTGTCGCCTTCGGCGTGCGCGAAGCCCTCAGCGCGGAGCAGATTTACTGGGCTGAACAGGAAGAAGGCAAACGCAAGTTTCGCCAGTACGTCAATCAGGGCGACATCAAACCGTGCATCGTCGTTGACGATGTTGTGCGAAGCGGCCAGGCCATCGAAGAGACTCTCGGTCTCGTGCGTGAACTCGGCGCCAACGTCATCGGCATCGGCACCATCGTTCGCTTCACCACCGCCCCAAAAGAATTCGCCGGTGTGCCGGTCAAAGCTCTCGTGGAATTCGACGCGCACCTTTATGAAGACGCTGAACATTGCACCGACTGCAAGCAAGGCGTCCCCGAAGAGCACGTCCGATTCTGAAAAGCGCGGACGTTTGACGGGGCGGTAAGCGATGTCTGTCTCGCTGATAACATGTTCATTCGTATCGCGGGCGGCGCACAGAATTGTATGGCGAGCAGTAAAGTTACTCCGCTCGAACCGCGCGAGTTTTTCAACGGTATCTGGCGCGGAATAGGAAAGTTGATTCCGAGTGCGCCTCTTGCGCGGCTTATGCTTTAAGAGAAATTTTTGAAGGATATTTCAGACTATGAAAGCTGTAGATTCATTACGCCTAGACAAATCCGCATTGACCGTCACAGCCCTCTCCGACGAGTCGGAAGAAAAGGAATATTGGCGACACAAGTCTCCAGAAGAACGCTGGCAGGCTATTGAACAGATGCGGCAGATTATCTATGGATACGATCCTCTTACCTCCCGACTTCAAAGAGTTCTTACAATTACTCAACTCTCGCGAAGTTAGATATCCTCTCTTCATCGTTGTCTTACAAATGCTGGTTAAATACCGCGCTCGCTCGTCGCAGCTTGATTCCGACCTCTATACGTAAGAGCATTCAGAAATCGGATGCATCAGATTTAAGGAAGTGCGAGAAGAGTGATGATGTGGAACAGTGTTCAATATAATCTGCTTGAAGGCGTGTTATGTGGAATCTGCTCCCTATAACCCACAGGCAAACTCTTTTTTAGAGGTGAATTGATTGTTGTATGAGCATCAAGGAAGAAATATTCAACGTTCTCCACCGAAACTTAGTGGCAACATTTCCATTCTATGCTTCAAAAGAGGTTGTGCTGTGTCCCGTTTGCTTCACAGAACTTACTAAAGATGATGTCCTACGTGGAGCGCTTGAGCATATCATTCCTCAGAATGTTGTTAATTTTGATCCTGAAAGCGCGAAAGTAGGCTCCAAGAATCAAAGGTGCGGTATAACTGTATTGTGCCGACAACGCCGAGTTTGGGGCAGTGAAGTTAAATATAATTTGGGTGAGCGAGAGTTTAATGTTCAGATTAAGTGGGGCAAGAAGGTGGTCGATCAGGGGTGTAATGGGTTGAAAGGAAGTTTATACGACCGCCTCTTTCGAGGGTTACTTGATGATAAGCCGCATGACTCGATCAAGCTTACTACTCGCCATCAAGTCGCGATATTGATGATGGGATATTTGGGTGCGTTTCAGCTTTTCGGTTATGAGTATGTTCTCCTTCCTTGGCTGAATGAGATAAGAGACCAGTTCGATCATCCAGACCTAAAGATCACAGACTGGCTTGATCGTGTTATGTATTTTGGTGATATGAGCCATCCTGGTATATGTTCCACAGAAGATGGCCTTCCATTTATGGTTGGTCAAATCTTGCATGAAGATGCTCCTTTGATAATGTACTTCCGCAGGTTTCGAGTTGAGTTGCCCAGCGGACACTTGCTGGTTAATAAGCATCCTGAATCATTGCAAACGCTCTTATCTAAATCATAGGAAAGCTTGTGAGATTTAGATTGTGGCGAGCCTAACGCTCAGTATCACCCACCACGCATTCAACCTCGAAACCATCGAAGTTCTCGATGACATCAATGCTGATTCGCGGTCGGCTGCATTGGCTTGATCGACAGCTTTCATTGATCCTTGCGCTTTCTGAAAATTCAGACGATGAAGTCGATGTTCTCGATAATCATACCGACACATAATCGCGCTTATGTGCTTTGGAAAGCCATTCAAAGCGTGCTGGCTCAAACGGAGTTGCGTTGGGAAGTTATTGTTGTCAACGATGGTTCGACGGATTGTACTTTGCGCTTGCTGGAGGAATTTTCAGATGCGCGCATCCGTGTTTTCACTACGCCGAAGCAAGGCGCGTCAGCCGCGAGAAACTACGGTGTGAAATTAGCGCAAGCTCCGTTCATCGCTTATCTTGATTCGGACAATCTCTGGCATCCGAATTTTTTGAAAGTGATGCGAGAGGCAATCGAGCAAAACAGCGATGGCGTCTTATGGCATTGCGGACAGAATTATACTTGCTACGAGAGAACCGCAAACGGCGAGTGGCTCTTGATTTCGCAAACAGCCGAAACAGGAAAGCAGTACACGGCGGAAGAAATCTGGCGGATGAAAGGTGCGGATACGAACTGCATGGTGCATCGCCGCGAGATTCTCGAAGCTGTTGGCGGTTGGGATGAGCTTTGTCGTTGGGGCGAAGATTGGGATTTGTTCTTGCGTGTCTTTCTGGCGTTTCCAGATGGCCTTAAATGGATTTCGCAAACTTTAGTCGAGTACCGGCAAGTGTTCGGAGCTGGTGCGGACGGCGTTTGTGCAGAGGCGCGTGAAAATGTTGACGAAGAAATTAAACTCCGGCGTTACCTGTTGCAGAAGTGGAAGCATCATCCGGATTTTGCCGCCTTCAAAAGTTTAGAGAAGAGAGCGGAAGATTTATTATTGATGCGAGCCAAAGTATGAATGGCTGTCGAACAGGTCATTGAACGCGAGCGCGAAACAGCAGCTTTCTTAATTCGCCACCTCACTAGCATCCCTTTCATTGTTGTCTTTGCGAATCAGGTTGAAGGCTTCGCGCTCGGCGCTAGTTAATTTCAGCGTTAGATATTTCCAATTTGATGGAGATTGACTTGGAGAAATAGATAGATGAAGAAGCCTGTAATTCTGATTCTCTGCTGCCTTTCTGCATTCACGGTTGCGACTTCACAAACCGCTCAACAAAGCCCTGTTAGCAAAAGTTCCGAAGTAAAAACAACGATTGAGCAAGTGCTTGACAGATACATGCAAGCCCTCGGCGGCAGAGCAGCCATTGAGAAGATCAACAGCCGCGTGTCGAAAGGCACATTCACCAGCGCCAACCTTAAAACGAAAGGCCCGATTGAGCTTTATGCGAAAGCTCCGAATAAACAACTGATGGTTTTGCTGGCGGCGGGCTTCGGTAATTACCGGCGCGGCTTTAGCGGAACGGAGGCTTGGGAACTTTATCCTGGGAGTAGCGCGGCGAGTAATCTGTCCGGCTTCTCGAAACGAGATGCGGAATTTTATTTTCCTTGCTCCGGCTGTGAAAAAATACGGATTGTTGGAGGCGATGCCAACGATTCAAGCGCCGACCAGCATTGAAACGGGCGGCGAATTTAATCGTCGTATCGGGCGTGCCAGGAGTTTACAACTCGGACGTTTCACTTTTCCAAATCCACCGATCAGCCTTGCACAAAATGGGGAGGAGCATGTGGTTGACGGCATTCTCGGCGCTGAAATTTTGCGCCGCTTCAAAGTCGTCTTTGATTTTTCTCATCGCCGGATGATTCTCGAACTCAATTCACATTTCGACGAACCGTTTGAAGAAGACATGAGCGGCGTCGCGCTCGCGCCGGAAAATGATAATGGGCAAAAAGTTTTCAGAGTCCGGCAAGTGGTTGCCAACACTCCGGCAGCGGAAGCAGGACTCATTGAAGGCGACCTGATTACGGCAATAGATAACAGGCCTGCGTCAGAATTTACGGCCAGCCGAATTGCCACAATGTTTATGCGAAACGGGCAAGAGTATCTATTAAGCGTGAAGCGTGGTGAGAAAGCGGTACAGATCAAAATCAAGTTGAGACGGTTAATCTAATGCCACGACGAACAAGCTAACTGAGGTTGACGTGGTATTAATATAACCACTGACTGGAACTGGCGGCAACGTTGACAGCGCATCTTCTGACCGACTCCTGAACCCCCTGACACCCGTCCCGCTTTTCAAATATCATGGCGATTGGTCAGCGCCTTGTCCATCGTCACTTCGTCAACGTATTCGAGATCACTGCCGACGGGCATCCCCATCGCGATGCGCGTGGTGCGAACGCCTAAGGGCTTGAGCAGGCGGCTGACGTAGTTGGCTGTGGCTTCGCCTTCGGTGTTTGGGTTGGTGGCGAGAATCACTTCTTTAACTTCGATGCCATCGTTGTTTTCAGGCTTCAAGCGCGGCAGCAGATTTTTGAGATAAAGATCGTCTGGGCCAATCCCGCGAATCGGCGAGAGCGTGCCGTGCAGGACATGATAGAGGCCGTGATAGCTGCGCGTCTTTTCGACGACGACCAAATTGTAAGGCTCTTCAACGACGCAGATGATCGAACGGTCGCGCGATGTCGAAGCGCAGAAGCGGCACGGGTTAATGTCCGTCAGATTATTGCACACCGAACAAAATACAATCCTGAGTTTGACCTCGCGCAAGGCGTCAATAAAACGTTCGACATCTGCTTCCGGCGTCCGCAGGATATGAAACGCGAGCCTCTGCGCGGACTTTTGCCCGACGCCTGGCAAGCGTTTGAATTCATCAATTAACTTCGTGACCGGCTCAGCGTATTCGAGCATAAGGGTGTAGGGCGTAGGGTGTTGGGTGTAGGGTGAAGAAGGGGGCGGGGCATTTGAGTGTTGCGTATAGTGGAGAATTAAGCTGCGCTAACTAAAACTTTCAGCGCCTGTAAAGCTTTCGACTTTTCTTTCACGACACCCGACACCCTACGCCCGACACCCTCGTTCCTAGAGAAGCCCGCCGAGGCCAGGCGGAAGCATCCCGCCGAGCTTGCCCTGCATGGCTTCATCAATCTTGCGGTTGGCTTCGTTGATCGCGGCGACGATCATGTCTTGAAGCATTTCGACATCGCCTTCTTTGACAGCTTCGGGGTCAATCCTAATGGATTCGACTTCATGGTTGCCGCGCATCGCGACGGTCACGACGCCGCCGCCCGATGATGCTTCGACGCGGAGTTCTTCCATCTCCTTCTGCATCTTGTCCTGCATCTGCTGCGCCTGCTTCATCATCTGCTGAATATTCATGCCGCCTGGAAATTTCATGGCTCTCGTCCTCGCTTAACTTGATTGATGTAATTGATCTTCGCTCAACGCACATCCTAACTGTCCACCCGCTCATAATGCAACGGGAGTGAAAAGCAGGGTGTAGGGTGTGGGGTGTTGGGTATAGGGTCAAAACAAATAAGGGGAAAGGGCAAAGGGGAAGGGGGAAAGGTCAGGCAGCGTCGTTCGCTGCTTTCATTCTTTCGCCGCGCCGCTTTAATCCTTTCCCCTTTGCCCTTTCCCCCTTCCCCTTCTTTTTCTTTCCTACAACCAACACCCTGCTTTTCATCCCCAGATGGATGGAATCGTTGATTCGTCAAACTCGATGATCTCGCGGTTGGGGAGAAGGTGTTTAAGCTCTGCGCCGCGCGCCCGTAGCGGTGGGCCAAGCAGTCCGACGCGGTGGCAGTTGGCGCGAGGTTGGTGTACGTGCTTGGTGAGCGGTTGCGATTCCGAGCACATCAACGCGACGCGCATCTCGGCTGCAAGTTCCATGATGCGATCCAACCCGCGCGCTAACTCTTCCGGCGGCGCGACGACCTTGCCGCCACATTCCGGCAAATGCTCGTAACCGATTCCATTCTTGCGTAACGCCTCTTCAAGCACGCGCCCGTTGTACTGCGGCCAGCGCGAACGCGCCGCGCTTCGCACATCACAGACCAGAGCGATTTTGTGTTGTTGAAGCAACTCAAGAAAGTATGCGAACGGATGTCGGCCATGTCCGATGGTGTAGATGATGTGTGAGGACGTTGACATTAACTTGCTGCCGCAGATTGGAAGCGCGTGCGAATCTCGTCGTATGTCTGGTCAACCAAACGCGCGCCCGTGAACATCTCGTCGTTCGTCACTTCGATGAAGGCGAAGGAGGGAAGCGCGAGCGCGTTCATCTCTGCGTCCGTCTCAAATTCGATTTCCGCGAGCATCAAGCCCCACAGCGCGCCGAGAAAAACGTCTATCGAAAATTTGCGCCCTTCATGCTCGAACGGATAACGATTCTTGCGAATCTCGTTGGCTTCAAACACGGAGAAGGTCTCGTACTCAACCGCCGAGAGATACATGTTGGTGATGATGGTGCGCGAGAGGTCATGCGTGTCGGGCGCAAACTTCTGCGTCAGTTTCCAGGTGTACTGCTTCGTCAAAGGGACGCGCAACTTCCGTAGCCGCAGCCTTGTGTTCGTAATATAATTGTCCCAGATTTGAACGTGCTCGCTCGCTCGCGTCAACCCTTCCGGTAATTCTCTCAGCAGGAATCGCCGCTCGCGTTCGATGCAGGCGTACTTGCCCGCGCCTGCATCCAAAATATCCTTCACCATTGATTCGTTCATTCAATTCTTTGTTAGCCATGACGGGCATTAAGCCTGCACGCATGGTTTTGAATATCAATCACGTTCTTGTTTTCGACTCAAGTGAGAATGCTTTCCCACACGATCAGCGCATCATCACTTCGCTTTTGGGCCAATGCCAATTCCTGCCAGCACAGGATCAGAGGCGGACGCTTCCAAGCCCTGCTTGTCTGCGAAATGAATCAAGCCGTCAGTTGAAATGTAATAGGAAATCTTGCTGCTCCCGCCATACTTTTCAGGCGTGGCAATGGCCTCATAGGAATTATCCTTGAGCCTCACGGCATACTTGTATCCATCCTTGCTCGCGCCGTGATCTATTAAATTCTTTGCTCGCAAATCTTCAAGCGTCCCGTATTTTCCCAGACTGACATACTGACGATAAGTTTTTTCAGAGCGCGCGATTCCGTTGAGACGTGTGATGGCCGCCTCTTCATTAGACGGCTTGTAAGAAGGTTGATAGGCGAAAATTTTGTACACGATCACCGAAAACATCAACGCACACAAAACACCTGAAATAACGCTCGTCACGATGCCCGTCACAGCAAGGCCTCTGCCTCCGTATTGAGCAGGGTCTTTTCTGATTTTGACTAACGCGACAATCCCCAACACGATGCCGCAGATCGTTCCGAGGCCAAGCAGTCCAAACGTTAGGCAGCTTGCGACACCGACAACCAGAGAAGCAATCGCTAATCCTTGCTTCTTCCTGTCAGGATAAAAATAATCTGAAGGGATGAACCCTTCAAGTGATGGTTTGTTCTCACTCAAATTTTCAGCCCTTGTCTAACCTTTCCAAATTACACGCCCGCGAGTTCCTCTTCACTCTCTCGCAAAAATTCGTGCGGTTCGACGATGTGTCCCGCGATGGCTGAGGCGGCGACGACGTAGGGCGAGGCGAGATAGACTTTGCCTGGCCCGCTGCGTCCTGGGAAGTTGCGGTTCTGCGCGCTCAGTGTGACTTGATCTGGATTCTTCGATGCGCCTGGCCCAGCGTTGATGCACGCGCCGCAGCTTGGGTCAATCATCTCTGCGCCCGCCCGCTCGAAGATTTCGATGTAGCCACGCTCGCGCGCGTACTGCTTGATCTTCTGCGAACCGAATTGCAGATAGAGATGAACGTCAGGCGCAACACGCTTGCCTTGCTCGACGGCGCGCTGCAAGACTTCGGCATACATATCCATGTCAGCCATCTTGCCGCCGGTGCATGAGCCGCCGTAAGCGATGTCTATTTTGACTTCGCCCGCGAGGTCTTCGATGTTGATGCCGTTGCGCGGATCGCCAGGCGTCGCGACCATCGGATGAATCTCTGCAAGGTTGATCTCAAACACGGCAGCATACTCGGCATCCTCATCGCTCTTCAAAAATCCTGTGCGAACTTCTTCTGCATCGAGGCCGCGCATCCGTGTGATGTATTCGAGTGTGACTTGATCCGGCTCGATGATGCCCGTTGTGCCTCCGGCTTCGACGGCCATGTTGGTTAAAGTCGCGCGCTCATCAATCTGCCAATCTTTAAGGCCGTCACCCGCAAACTCCAGGACTTGCCCGATGCCTTTGCCCTCTTTCATGTAATCGGTGGCGAGGATATAGAGCATGACATCTTTCGCGGTCACGTCCGCGCGCTTCTTTCCCTTCAAAACGAAGCGGACGGTTTCGGGAACGCGGATGCGAATGTCTTTCGTGTACCACGCATTCGCCATGTCGGTTGAGCCGACGCCGAACGCGAAGCAGCCAAGCACGCCCGCCATGCAGGTATGCGAGTCCGTGCCGATCACGATCTGTCCAGGCAACGCGAGGTCTTCGACGACGGCGTTGTGACAGATGGCTTCCGAACCGCCCTCCGCACTTTCACCATAGAGACGGATACCCTGCTCCTTTGTGAAGTCGGCTTGCGTCACGGCGAGACCGTCGGCGCGCTCTAACAAGCCCATGTCGCGATGCTTCTGCGGCATCACACGTCCCAAAAATGTCAGATGATCGCGGAACGCGAAGACGGATTCGGCTTCCGTGACACGCGCATCCTTGCCAAGCGATTGCTTGAACAAACTCTCGGCCATCGGCGTCACGTACTCATGTGAGAAGCGAACGTCTGCGACGGCGAAGAGCGCATCGCCTGGCTTGACGGCTTCGACACCAATCTCGCCCGCACGCACAAACGCATGACGCGCGATAATCTTCTCGACAATGTTCATCGGGCGTGATGCCACTTGCAACGCCGGCGGTGTGACTTCGCCCGCGAGCCGCGCCTTGTTGTAGTTGAAGAGGCCGCCATATTCGACGATAGATTTTGAAATCGGATCAAGCCCGCGCGTGAATTCTTCGAGAGGAATCTCTTCGCCGTTTCTGATGCGTTCAATCAAACCGAAATCCGTTGAAGTTAAGAGTCCGATGTTCTGCGAATTCTGCCCGTAAATTTTCTCAATCGTCTTCGCGATGACGAGATCAATGCCCGCCCACTTCTCCGCATAAGGCGCGGTCTCTCGCGATGAGCCGCAGCCCTTCGAGAGACCGGAGACGACAACCTTGAAGCCGCCGCTCTTAACTTCATCCTTCTGCACCGCCCCCTCGCGCATCCCGACATAAACATACTGGCCGAGCGTTTCGTCGTAATAAAAACAAACCCAGCCAGGCGTTATCTCGTCCGTCGAGATGTTATTCATCAAAGGCCGCTCGGCATCAAAGGCCAAATCTTCGCCCGCGAGTTGCTGGCGAATGAGCGACGTGTCGTCGGTCAAAAACAGGATGCGGCCATCGAAGCGGATGCGGTCTGGACGCCTGGCAATCTTCTCGTTAATCATTAATGCTCCTCACAGATTTCGTTTTGATGAGTATTTGAAAAGATGATTATAACCGGAACGCGAGAAAAGTCGTAGAAGCCACTTCTATCGCAATCAAAGAAAAGAAGTTTTAGCCACAGATGAACACAGATAAGCACAGATTTAATGCAGGACAGACCTGCGTTGATCGGCGTTCATCTGTGGCTGCTGTTTCAGCTTCTTTGATTGTAATTCGGGATGAGCAAGGTCAGCATCGGAAGACCGGCAAGCTTCTTTGCGTGCGTCGCGTGTTGCTCGCCAACCGTCGCGCTTGATTCGCGGAGTTGCTCACGCTTCTTAAAGGTCGCGCGCTCCATTCGCGTGCAAGACGTTCAAGCAGCGCGCCGTCCGCTTCGGGATCAATGAGCGTCAACCAGAGCGGTGTCGGCAGCCACGCCCAGGCCGCGCCATAGACTTCCGTATTCAGTTGTTCGACGCGATGCTCTGTGCGAATTTGAAGATTCATCGGCGGGATGTCTTCCCAATTTTCGTAGCAGGCATGTTGAATACACGGCGCGGGCTTGGCGCGTGCATGAACGATGCAGCCCATTGATGGTTCATACAAAGGACACGCATAAGTTTGTTTGAAAGTGTCGCCGCCTGCACGGAGTTGATAACGCTTGACGGCTTCACGTGCCCGTGTGTAAACGGCGCGGCGTTGTGCCATTGTTAAGCGTGGCGTGCGCGCTAACGTTTCGCGGATGGCGACGGCTTCGAGGCGTGTGATGTGGACGTTGACGAAGTGCGCGTCGGTGCAACACAGGCCGCGCGTCGTGCAGGTCGCGCAACTCTCAGCCGCGTGCTCGTAGTCGAGTTTGATTAAGCTTTGATACGAAGCTTTGACGCGCTGCAACTGCGCGAGCGCGTTCGCTTCACTCTTCATGTTCATGCCTTCACACGCTCACCACTTCACTCGTAAGACTGACGCAAAGAAGAAGGAATCAGCCACAGATGAGCACGGATTCACACAAATGAAGAAAGCTGTTTTTCTGCTGCTCCTGAATCTGTGTCCATCTGTGTTCATCTGTGGCTGAGTTTCGCTTTATGCGTCAGTCCCAACTCGTTCTGATAACTCATGCGTTCATACCACGCGAGAAATTCTCGATTGCCTTCCGCGCCCAGAATCGGCGAGTCCGTGACGCCCCGCACCTCCAAGCCCAACTCGCGCGCCGCCGCGTTTACTTCCTCAACGACGCGCTCGTGCTTCAACGGATCGCTGACGATGCCGCCGCGCCCCACTTCGCCGCGCCCGACTTCAAACTGCGGCTTGATGAGCGTGATGAGCCTTCCCGCCTCCGTCAACAAAGGCACAATCGCGGGCATCACTTTCGTCGCCGAGATGAAGGACACGTCCATCACCGCGAGATCAAACTTCATTTCAAAATCTTCCGGACGAAGATGCCGCGCGTTGACGTTTTCTCTGACCTCAACGCGCTCATCGTTTCGCAAACTCCAGGCGAGTTGATTGTGCCCGACGTCGAGCGCGACCACGCGCCGCGCGCCGCGTTGCAACAGGCAATCTGTAAAGCCGCCCGTCGAAGCTCCCACGTCAAGACACAGCAGCCCATCAACTTCAATCGAGAACTCTTTGAGCGCGGCTTCGAGTTTCAACCCGCCGCGCCCGACGTAGCGCGAGGCCGGATCATCTATTCCCTTGACGCGAATCAAAGCTTCGTTCGTGAACATCTCCGAAGCCTTCGCGACGCGCTGCTCATCAACCAGCACGACGCCCGCCATCACCAACGCCTGCGCCTTTGCGCGCGACGCCGCGAGTCCCTTCTCAACCAGCAGCTTGTCTATCCGTTCACGCTTCATCGCAAAATACTTTACAGCAAAATACGTCACGAAGCGCAAAGGAGCGACTTCCCGCGCGATGCCGCTCTCACGTAGGACGATCTCATCGCAACTCGCGCGGCGCACAAAAAGGCCGGAGTCGCATCAAGCTCTCCGGCCTTCGTTAATGAAAAATCTTGCCCTTGCCAACTCTGCACAAAGCGAATCGCGATGCGGCAATAAAGTCTTAAGGTTATGGTCGCCGCGGGCCCTCGAAAATATCTCGGATGCGGTTCAACTCGCGCCCCCCGCGCTCAACCTGCGGTGCAGCATTGTCGCCCTCACGATCCGCTTCCCGTTGACGACGACGTTCCTCGCGACGCGCTTCTCTGCGTTGCTCTTTAAGGTCGCGCCAGTCCATGACGGTTGTATCATTGCCACGCTCAACACGCGTGCGCTCGACGATGGGCGGCGAAACCTTTTCGGCTTTTGCCTTCGCTGCTTCCTTCGCCCTCGACTCATCTTTCGTCTTCACTTCCGCTTCGCGCGAGGCTCGAATCGCGGCGTCGCGTTCGGTGCGTTTGGCGTCTGCCTCGTTGGAGCTACTGTTTGCGCTCTCCGTGTTATTAGTCGCCGCGTCCGATGTTTTATCGGAAGGCGCGGGGATGGTGATGGCGGTTGGAGAAGCCGGATGCGTCGCCGCTTTGGAAGTTTCAACCGCAGGCGCGACGGGCGCGGGCTGCGTGACGGTTGGAGCAATGGCGGCTGCGTGTTGATGGTTTCTGAAATAATCAACTGCCAATGCTCCGGCAGCGCCCGCGAGCGCGGCGGCGATAATGACCATCGGCAACAGGAAAGATTTTCGCTGACGCGAAGACGGCGCGATGGCGACTTGCTCAAGCGGCACGACAGGGCGCGCGGCAAGCAGCGTCGCTTCCTCATCGAAGTGCGGCGACGCGAGCGAACCGGCATCGTCCATTGTCATCGGGTTCATAAAATGTTCTCTGTTTTCCATCTTGATTTTTATTATGCGCTCGGCTCAGCGCCGAAAATTTAATCTTTATTGAATTCTGACTCGGCCTGGCGTCTCACATTGCAAAATCAAGGCCACAACTCGCAAAATTCAGTCGTCTTCAAGACATCATAGAAAACTCTTCAAACTCACGTCCGCGCGACGAATCTTTGATGCAGAAGCGAGCACATCCGTGTGCCGCATGTCTCAAAACTGAACCATCTCGTGCATCCAATCAACGCACGCGGATACGCGAAAGCAGGAAGGCGAAAAGCGAAGGGGAAAGGGTGTAGGGGGAAGGGTGTTGGGTGTAGGGGAGAAAGAAAGAGAGAGGTCAAGGGACAGGGGCGGGATGAAACTAAGCGAGATAGTTTTGTTCTTTACCCTTCCCCTTTCATCCTTCCCCTGCCTTGTTGGCGACTCTCGAATTTAGCTTCGCACCTTCTGGCGTTTGGCGCGGCGGTGGTCGAGAACTTCGATATTTTCTTTGACGCGCGTGTAAATGCCGTCAGCGTCCAGCCCGTATTTGGCGAGCAGCAATTTCTGGTCGCCGTGCGTGATGAAGCGGTCAGGAATGCCAATCCTGACGACGCGCACCTTGTCCTGCAAACCGTTTTCTT
>MWWJ01000036.1_pt1 | contig 13721 bp, 9 predicted proteins | sample 1047271 | NCBI WGS metagenome assembly MWWJ01 (sample SAMN06349965, study PRJNA376086) | soil metagenome | isolation source: CN-4 sample Antarctic (ecotone) soil | place: Antarctica | collected 2015-01-13 | reverse complement strand
TCGTAGAGGATCGTGTGCGTCCATCCGCCGAAGAACTCGAAGGCTCGCTGATGGCAGCGCACAAGTTCCGGCAAGTTCATCGAATGTGTAAACTCAACGTACAACATCCGCGAATAAGACAACACCATTACGAAAGCATAAACGGGGCGCAGCCTGCCAGCCTCATCTCTGGCGTGTCCACACGATGCCCAATCGGCTTGAGATTGCTCGCCCGCAGGCGTCTCGAAGCGCACGGTCATCTTCTGACGTGCTGTCTGATGCGGATTAAGCGAGTGAAGAAAACGTCGCACGACATCCACGCCGCCCGTGTAGCCCATCCCGCGAATCTCTTCGAGCAAGCGCACGGCCGAGAGCGCATACTCAGCGTAGCGTCCTTCGATGTACGGCTTGAAAGGATCAAGTTGCGAAGCCCGCACACGCGTCTTCGCGGCACATGGGACTCGTTCGCGCAACACGCGCCGGACAGTGTTGCGGGCAAGCCCGGTAAGTTCACTGATGGTTCTAATCGAATGACCTTGACGATGTAAATCTTTGATGTCCATCCATTCCTCCACCTTGAGCATCGCGCGTCCTCCTCCTTCCTGTTATGGAAGAAAGAGTAGCCGAGTTAAACAAAAGAATGGTGGGTCAACTTTACGCGCTTGCTAGTGGGTTACTTTATCGCGCTTGTTGATACTCTACAATCCAAATCACCTGTGACGACGCTGTTAGGACATTCAGTTCAAGGAGTCATTCTCCAAAGGCTCGGTGAAAGTTCATTTAATGTAGAAAAACCGATGTGATAGCCATACTTTGTTTGTACTTCTTACTATAATTCAATGGTTAATATTTCTGAGGTTGAATTACACTTCAGAATAAAAACCGCGTGACTTCGCTAAGTCACGCGGCTTAATTTCACGCTTCCATCTCCTTATCACCTCCTCTTTCAAGTTAAACAACAGTACATAAATACTCCTTGATGTTCGTTGGTGAGTGTCACTTAAACATTCTTATGAGAAACGGACTCATCATTTAGAGGCAGGTTCAAAAGCAACAAATGGAAAAACGAAATACCTATCTTATTTACATTGTTAGCTGATGAATGATTTAGGTTTTCCCAAGGAAAGTTCGTTTTGCGTCGTTTGCGGATTTTGTATGCCAGTTCTTTGTATAGATGTCTTTGTTCATGAAAGAACGCGAAATCATCTTATCAATGTAGAGTGTGCCGTTTAGGTGATCGATTTCATGTTGAAGGATACGTGCATACCATCCTTGAGCTTCGATTATACGAGCCTCGCCGTGTTCGTTCAGGCACTCTACTTTTACTGATGCTGCTCTTGGCACTAATGCCGCGAAACCGTCAATGCTCCGGCAACCTTCAAATAAGGTCACTGTCGCTGATTCCTCAACTGTTATTAACGGACTGATGACTACATGGAAAGGGATAGTTTTGCGCCCTCGCTCGGCGAGGATGTGCGCTGGCAGCGTTTTCTGATACTCAGCAATGTCCTCTATGACCGCTATCTGAATAGAATCGCCGACCTGCGGCGCAGCTAGTCCAACTCCTATAGAATCACGCATTGTTTCACGCATCAAATCGATGAGCTGATGGATTGCAGCACTTCTGATCTCTTCAGTTGTTAATGGCCGCGCCACTTGTCGCAACACTGGCTCTCCAACTTGGTAAATTTTTAATTTCACGAGCATTTCCTCTTAAACCATCTGACAGATTCTTTAAAGGATTCATCTTTAAGTATCATCTCTTAATGTTAGAGATCACAGCTAAGGTCCTATAGCCGGCGAACTTTTGTATTTAAGAGAAGGGTTTTCCGAAACCACAATTTTCAATCATCGGTCATTGGCGTCATCTGCTCTCACTTCGCAAGTCCTCTCATAATGCTTCGCTTAATTGCTACATCTGAGATCCAATATGTCGATTTATCCCTGGATGCACTCTTGCTCTTCCTTAATTACAGTAATTTGGTTCTCGTCCAGTGATAAAAAACTCTTCCCTGCCACCGTTGCTAACTAAACAACCCTTCTTCGGATCAATCTTGCGAACGATCACGTTTTCGGGTTGGACAAATTCTCCCCTTAAAAGCTCCGGATGATATTGTGCAACAGAGCGCATAAATGCGGCGGCAATCGGCGCGCTGACTTTACCGCCGGTGAAATTATCTTTCATACGCAGCTCCGGCAAATTCACATTCATGCCCGTCCATACGCATACAATAATATGTGGCGTGAAATTTACCCACCATAAATCAGCAATCATCCCTGAGCCGGATTTTCCTGCCACTTGAACATCTTGCGGCAGTTTAGCCAATGAACGAAAGTTAGCGCCCGTGCCCTCTTCAATAACCGACTTCATCATTTGAACAGTCACAAACGTGGCCGACGGGTCGAGATTTACTTGTGGCAATTGCCCTGTGAATGCAATTCTATTTTCTGAATTGTCATTTGACTGATAAGCGGATTTGTAAGCAGTAGCGAGCCTCATCCTGCCGTTATTCGGAAAATAGCTGTATGCCTGAACCATATCTAATAGACGGGTTTCCGATCCTTTAGTGCCGCCGAGCGCAGCAGTCAACTTGTGTTCCGGTTTCGAATTAGTAATGTTTCCGATTAAATCCGTCGGGAGATTCGCTGATTGAGCGGCGACGCAAGCTCCGAAATTCCAGCTATGAGCTAATTCTTCACGTGCCGTGCCGCTTCCGCCTAGATTTTCCTGTTCGGAGCAGTATTCCGAAAGCAAGCTAAGATCTGCGTTCTTGTCAAGAAATGTCGCCGCAGTAAAAGGCGCTCCCTTAAACGATCCGCTTTCGAGCGCTTTCAAGTAAAAGAAAGGCTTGACCAAACTCCCGGGCGAGCGAGTAGAGTTAACATCTGTGCCACTCATCGCTAAAATCTCACCGGTTTGAGCATCAATGGCGATCAGCGAAGCTTGCACTTTGAATAAGTTATCGCAGGCTTTTTCGTTCCCAGCATTCTGCTGGTGGCATCTCGCTTCCGCCTGAGCGAACTTTATTTCATCGACGGCTCTTTGCTGGCGGTAAACTTTATCAACTTGCGGTTGGAGTTTTTGTATGGCATCTCTAACCGCTTCTACAGTCGCCTGCTGGAGTTGCGCGTCCAGTGAAGTGAAGACACGAACTTCTCCCTCTTCGCCACGCAACTTTTGCAGTTCCTTTGGTAGATTCTCCTCTTTCATCGCGTATTGGATAAAGATTCGGCTGTCAGACTCAATCGGTCGCTCTTTTCGCTTGGTGCTGGCAAATACAAACCCGAGCGGTTCGGCTTTCGCCTTTTCAATCAAAGTGGATGTATATTTTTCAGGGTAATTGGCGTGCATTAAATCCAACACTGCAGTTCGACGATTTCTCAAATTAAGACAGTTCTTTTCATGCTCACCACACTTCTCACCGTTACGAACATACTTTAAATAGGCTGAGGGACCCTGAACCATTCCTGCAAGAATTGCAGCACGCGATAAATTTGTGGGATTATTCGCATCAGACAGTTCAAACAAACTCGTATTGAAGAACTCTTGACTCGCAGCCATAAATCCTTGTAAATCTACGCCGCTGACCGTTCCCATATAATTCATAGACATATATGCGGCTAAAATTTGATCTTTAGACATAATTCTCTCGGTTTCTAAAGCCATTATTGGTTCGGCCACCAATTTCCGCTCAAACTTCGAGAACCTCTTATCAAAAGCATCTATGCCGGTCTGCCAAAAAGCGTCTCTGGCACCTTGCACGATATTATTTTTAATTAACTGAGAAGTCAGCGAACTGCCCCCTTGTTTACCCAAAGAAATAACCGGACGAAGGGTAGCTGACAACCAATTAACGCCGTGGTGAAACGGAAATCTTTTGTCTTCGGTACTAATTAATGCTTCAGCGACAAGGTGTGGAATGCTGCCCGGCTGCAAAACGATGCGGCGCGTTCGTAAATCTTTATTAAGCGGATTGTCGACATTTACGAAATTAACCGCATTTTGCAATGAAAGCGGTTCAATCAATAGTTGCTCAACAGACTGGTTATCAACAGTAATAGAGACTAATCGTTTACTATCGAAAGTTAGTGTTGCATTGGGGAATAGGCGTGGCAGTCGTGAATAGATTTTTAATGACTTTCCGGTAAGAGAATAACTTGCCGGAGCATCTTCTTTGCTTTCTTGGTATCCGATTTCATTTAAATGCACCACTACATCTTCACGACTTACAGAGCTGCCGCGAGCTAACTTCCAAGGAGCAAAGTAAAAAGAAGTGACAGACCGATTATTCAATTTTCGCGGATCATACTCTTGTAGGTGCGCTTTAGCTTGCTCATAGATGCGAAGAACCAAAATACTTTGCAGCACTAAAACAATCATCAAAGCAACAGCAATCAGACGAAAAAACTTGCTCAAGAAAAAGTTTTTCATGTATATGCGGGTCTTGATAAAGGCTTTCATAGTTTCTGTCTCCATCGTAAATAATTTTCTAAATAGCTTTGGCTGAGACGGCTCGGCTTTTCGGTTTAGCCTCTTCGCACGCTTTACGCTTAATAATCAAAAGAACGGCGACCTGTTTGGGCACCATCGATGTCTGAGCCTTAATGTTTTGAATGTTCAATACGCTCGTTGAGCCCGCCCAGATTTTTCTTAAACGGACGGACCAATCCGCTGACGTCTGAATAACACCACGATTAAGGCGAGAAGAAGATTTACGAGATGTAAGGATTAAACCTGTTAAGAATAGCCCGACGAGAAAGTTTATAAAAAAGAACCCATATAGCGGGAAAATAATAAGGCGGTCGCTGAGTTCTAATGCGACAACCTGTAGAACGAATAATGAAAATAATAGAAAACAACCGAACAAAAGCACCCCGGCTGAACGAGAGAAAGAGAGTAATTTTCTTTTAGGAAGGTAGGAAGATATCTCTGACCGAAGATTCTGCCAGAAGGAAGCGTTCACCGAAGTTTTGAATGTAGCTGTGTCTCCGCTCATAAACGTAAATTAGAAAATAAGCAAACAAACAAAGGCAAAACATAAGATAAATAAACCTCTACCTTCGGATAGAAGTGTCAGATGATGAATTCTGTGGCTCAAAATAAAGTAGCAGTCGGCGGTCATCTTCGAGTTGGTGGAGAAGCGGCAGGAAAGTCAATTCAATTTCTTCCCCACTTGAATTTGTGGCGCGGTTAAGTTTCACTTGCCGCTTCCCCTCCTTAGATATTTCAATGGCGAATTTTTCTACCTCGCTGGTTAAATCGTTAAGACTTACTGAATCCTCTAATTCCGATGGAATAGACATCTGCGCTGAAATCTGCGGGTATCCGACGGCCTCAATATTTACCGGTTTTCCAAGCGACACTGTTTTGGCTGAATCGCTATTGTTATCGTAAAGGTCGCTCGTTTGTCGGCGAATGATTTCGAGATGAACACGCTTGGCTAATTCTTGTTCATCAGGATTATTAAGGTTGAAGGAGTCGTTGATAATGGAATCGGAGATGCGCTTGGCAACCGCTTCGTCAGAGTCTCTCTCTCGCAAAATGCCTTGTTTCCGACGAGCGTATAAAATGTTGGCTTCTTCTTCGGCAAACTCTATTTCCTTATCCATAAAGAAATCGTACTTCCCTTTACGTGTCCAAAGCTTTTGGGTAATCGGCAGAGTCTCAAGACCAAGTAATAAGAAGAACAAAGGGAGGTAAATAAATGCTGTTGCGGGTTTCTCGCGCAGAATTGCCCATAAGGCTTCTTGCCGGTTCAGAATGCCGAAAGCACGGCTTTCAATTACATCGGTAGAACCGACTTCTTTGTCTATCTCTCCCTCGATTTTCCGTAGGTCATCAGTTTTCGCGTTAATCTGGGCTTCGAATGCCAGCTTTTCATTTTCGTAATTTGTTTTGGCGGCTTCATAAATCTGGCTTTTTATTTTATAAATGCTGCCTTCGCCGGTTTTACCGGTGGTATTTACAGATTTAATGCCGCCGCGCTCTTTTTCCTTTTCCTGTTCGGCATCGTCTTTAAGTTGTTGCAGCCTAGCCAACCGATCTTGCAAGGGCTTCATTTCGTCTAGGAGTTGTTTCTTTCTGGCTTGTTTATCTGAACCGGATCGGACGGATTGGAGCTTGATGGTTTTTACGTCGTTCAGCTTCGAATTGATTTCGCCTTCAAAAAATTTCAGGAGCAGTGGATCATTAATGACGAGAGAAATGAAGATTGATAGCAGAATGCGCGGGATTGCGCGCTTCCACTCGCCTTTCCCTTTTTGAAAGAATGCGAGCATCACACGGTCAACGCTAAGAATCAAAAAGCCCCAAAACACACCCCCGAAAATCGCAAAGTAATAAGGCACACCAAGCGATTCGGTAAGGAAGAATGTGCCGGAAAGAATCGCCATCAACCCGACGAGCAACACGAATACACCGATTGCTGTAAACTTATGCCAGTCGCTACGGCATTGTTCGAGCAAAGAGATATTGGCGCCAGCACACCACCAGAAAAAGCGCTGCATGGAAGAAGTGTCGATGGCGGATTGGTTGAACGTATTGTTGCTTTTCATGTCGTTTCTCCTTTTAACTTTTTATTGAAATCTATAGGGGCTGTTAATATTTCGCCCGTCGATAAACCGGGTGATTAACCATGTAATTGAGCCGAGCATCGCAAATGTATGCAACAGCCTTGATGCATTCATTCGCCAATAATTGGCGTGTTTCCTCACCGACCATTTTTTCAACGTTCGAGCCGCAAGCAGCCAGCATCGCCTCGGCGATTTCCAGCACGCCGAAGATGTGCGTTCTACCCTGTTCGATGGAGCTGTTCACGTTCTCAGCGTTGCGAAACTCAGCGCCTTCCCCGCAGTTTTTAGCGCGGCGGTGAACTTCACTGAGCCAACCTTGCACCTGCTTATGCCACTCGCTCCGAAAGAGTTTCTCGTTTAACTTGAGCAAAGAAACCAATGAGTCCACGCGCTTGTTAAAGCGGCGTTTACCTGCGCGGCTGAATTGAGATTGTTCCATAGTCTTCATTCAAAAAAGACGGCTGATCAAAGTGGAGGGCATGTAAATAAATACACCACAACCAAATCATTCAGCCGTCAAAGCGAATTCAAACCTCGCGACAGCGAAACAAAACTACAAAAGGGAGAGGCGAATATGCCGCGCCTCAAACTTTCAACGAATCAACAAAGCAAGAAATCAACTCCTCGAAAAAGCAAAAACCGTTTTACACAATATCGTTCGTTTGTCGGTGTCAATAACTGGAACAGAAAGGAGGAAGGCATCCAGAAAGAGAAGCTACCGCCAAGCTCTCATAGCCGCTTGACACAAGCGAACATAAAAGTTATACGCTCCAGCTTTCGTCCCAAAGTGTCAGTTGAATATGAGAAGAAGAGAAAGTCGAAGGAGAAAAAAGGCTAAAACCTCTTAAAGTCTGTCGTTTTATATGTGAGAATACAAAACTATTTAAGATTTTCAGGATTGAGAATATGAGCGTGCAAGGTTATACCTTCCGGCAGGTTCTCTAGAATTTTATCTTCTGCGTCAAGGAAGTCGGATTCGGGCAATCGTAGCCATAACCTCCGGATATCTTTACGAATGCGGCTTGTCCAAGTTTTTCGATTGTTGCCGGATATCTTAGCTAAATTGAGGTGCTTTCTAATTTTTTCATATGTCAGAGTTTTATTTGCGTTCTTCAGGAGAAGCCCAATAATTTTGGCCTGCTGCGATTGTTTAGGCTTATACAAATTTCCATTGATTCTGAGTTTCAAGATTCCAGCTCCAATATTGCATCCTTGAAGAATCTCGATTATTGGCTCAGGAACGTCGGGCGAAACATCAGCCTTCTTACCAAGTGTTACTTCATCCCTTAGTTGCTTAACCCTCTGGATGAGTAAATTGAGCCAGCCGCTGCTCTCGAATTTAGCGACGACGTTCTCATTCGAGATTCCTAATTGCACGGCGCGGTCTCTTAACATTCTGTCGTTGAAATAAGTCGAGGTCAAAATCGCTTTGACATTGCTAAAGTCTAATCTGATCCGTTCGAGCGCATCCAATCCCGCGTTTCTATCTCCTGCGTTTGGATCAGCCTTGAAATCTTTGCGGGTGCGCGGTAAGTCCAAATCAAGAGATATTATGTCGGGACGAAAACTTCGCGCTGTTTTTATCGCGTCTTGAACATTTGTCGCCTGCTCAATTACCACTCCCGCAATCGTACTTAAAGAGCTGGAGATGTAGTTCAGCACATCCGCATCGTTTTCGATTACCAATAATCTGCAAGGTTTTAACTGTGTGGCTATGCTTTCTTCGGTCTTTATTTCCGCCCAGAGTTTGTATGCACTTTTTCTGCCGTCAAAGTTTGGAACAGTGGCGATTACGTCTTCCTTTTCAAGCGAACAGCCTTGCAGGTCAAGAGACTTTTGAATCTTTTTGCGGATCGAAGACACGCTTTTTTTAATTGACGCTTCGGCAACAGTATTCGGTATAAGGCTTAGTATATCGCTGGCGGCGAAGTAAGGCTGTTCAACGCTTAACTGTAAAATCGCTTTGAGAATTTCGGTCTCTGCATTATCGAATTTAACGTAAAAGCTATCAATCCGAAATTTAGTTCCGTCTCGCTCCTCCACCTGCTCGATTGTGTGGCTTTGGCTTTTCGTAATGTTGCGAGTGATAGCGTCGGCAAGCTCTCTCGCTTTGTTCTTCTTATCTGAGCTTTTGATGATGTGATCTTTTTTTGAAACTCCCGAACGCTGAATGTCTCGCCTGTCTTTATCGGAGCCGGAGGTGCTGAGAACGATAACATTGACGTTACGATTCGGATTTCTCAAATCACGAATAAGATTAAGTCCGTTCTGTTTCCTCGGAGCAGACGAGATTTTCCGCTTATTCGACGTTCCGGTTTCCGGTTTAACGTGACGATTGTTTCTCGGCAAATATAAGTCAACTATCGCCAGCGTGCTTGCGTGATCGCCTTCTTCTACTGGCTTGATCCGATGAGATTTATCGAGCAAAGGAACGGCAGAGAGAGCGTCGGCGGCATTGTCGTAGGTTTCGTAAGCGATTTCACAACCGAGTTGTTTAATTTCGCTTTTGACTTCTTTGACAACAGGAACAATGAATTTGTCGCGCTCTATCTCGTCGTCCTCTACAATAATTAATCGAACGCGCTTTTTTGTTGGCTGACTGGACGTCGAAATCTCTTTCGTTATTTCGGGCAAGAGTTTTAGTGTCTCTTCGGCACTTCTTAGTAGAGTCACCGCGTCGGAGAATGAAAACGTCTCGTTTTTAAAGCGTTCGCATGAAACTCGAATTTTCTTGATTGCGTCTTCGTAAACCGCCGTCTTTTTTAATTTATCTATAACAATATTAAGCTCTTCAACTGCGGACTCTATTTCTCCAAGCGAGTAACTCAAAAATGTATGACCGATTAAGTGGAGGGTGTCACTGGCGTACGACTCCGGTAATTCATCAATTTTTTTGTGCAGAACGCCAACCATTCCGACAATGTTTTTTACCGCGTTATAAGAAAACTCCGAATCCGTCTCGAACGGTTTCAGAGTTTCCATCAATTTAGCGATCAAAGCGATTTCTTCGAGCGTACGTTCGTCTGGCGTGAGGTTTCGCAATAATGAAAGTGAGCTTTTCAGAGCACTCATGAGAAATCTTCTCCAGCGCGTGATCCCAAAATCGAGCGTCGGAATTATGGATGCGGAGAGAAGACGGCGGCATTCGTCTTCGATTGATGAGACGCCGAGCTGTAAATCTGCTCTCTCTTCCTTTTCTATATTGGGCGCGTCCTCGCGTGCGGCTTTCCAGATTTGAGAATGAATAAACTCCGGATTTTGCGCTTCCTCGCCCGAGCAATTTATAACGCCTTCGGGAAATGAAATATGAGACAAATCACGAAATGAATTTACCAGAACCATTTGCACCCATTTATGTTTTTTATCACCTGCGAATTTGATAAATCTCATTCCGTCTTCTGCGGTTTTGAAGTAGTAATCGGCTATCACGACTTCCGGCTTTTCGGATAGAAGCAAACGCTCCGCTTCCGTGCGATTGGTCGCTTGCTTTAGAACGTCATAGCCGTACTTTGTTCTGAGCAAATTCGGCAAAAGTAAATTCGGCTCGTCATTTGCGATTAAGACTTTGCCATGAAAGAGCGGAGGAGTTCTCTCATGCTCGATAGGATTTGGTTTGCGCTGAATGTTCTCCACATCCGGCTGCGCCATCAACTCTAAACCGATTTTTAATTTGCGATATGCGTTTACTAGTAATTCCGAATCAACTTCAGTGGGCTTCAAAGCCAAAAGCTGCTGCAATATTTTGAGATTTTCGCGTTGAGATGGAGCGAAAGATTCAATTGTCGCCCATAAATCATCGGCAATCCTTCTCGCTCTTTCAAAATTTGAAGCGAATTCTTGAATCGCATAGTTTAAATCGTGAACTGCTTTTTCCCATTCTTGGCGCACGCCGCAGTATTCAAGAACTATTTCTGAAAGTTCTCGCCCGGTGAGCGGCACTTTCGGAAGATTTCTTATAAAGTCAGCGATTTCTTCTGCGGAAAACGGCAAACGAAGAAAAAATACGCCCTTTGTATTGAGGATTTTGAATTCAGCGAGCAGCGTTTCGTGCGCTTCAAATGAGTAGACAATGGCGGGGGTTCTTATTCCGAAATTGCGGCGCGCCTTTTGTAAGAATTTCAAACCCAACCGTTCGGTGCGGTGATTAAAAACGGGATTGGCGTTGATTATGAATAGATCAAAGTCTAGCGGCGGAGTTTCGTCAATTCTGATAACCTGAATTGTAAATTGCGACTCCGCTCCGCTCAGTAATTCAGATTCATTGCCATCTGTAACCCAGCAAATATTCATAGTTGAACATTTATAGCAGATGACGAATAGCCTTCACAGTCTCAGGCGAAAACATTGGCATTGCTTCAGGACTGTTTAATAAATAAAGTTCTGCGAGACTGATACAAGCATCGAGATGCTCCCACGTTGCATCGGCAAAGACATGCGACTGATTGCCTCTAAGTTTGTAAAGTTTTTTGGCGCGTTCGTCACTGCGTTCGTTAAATGTAGAGCTAGCACTACGCCTTTGGGCGGGATTATTATTAGAATTCTTTTCAATGCCATGAACGTCTTCAACAATCCCGGCGATTTTATTTATTAAGCCGCTTAAGACATAAACGGAGTTCGGCTTTTCCATTCGTTCTTGGTTGATATGATAATTGTGAAGATAACCTTTTAGGGAGATAACTGCATCCTTCAAAGTACTGGAAATATTGTTGACATTTCCGGCTCTACGCTCGCGATTACTCCAATTTCCTTGAACAAACCAATGCTTTGACTTATTTGATCTTGATGTGGCTCTGAAATCTTTGGCAAGTTTGAAGAGGGAGCTTAATGTTTTATACTTTTCGTCGGTCAGCTTGTTAATTAATGATAGCAGATTCAAATAATTGTCAATCGAATCTTTCGCTTCTCTCGATTCATCGAAACCTTCCTTTATCCAGTAAGCGTCGGCTTCGAGGTTGATCAGCTTTTGATAAGTCCAAATTTTGTTTGAGGCGGAAGTAATCATTATCGGTGTGCCGAAAAAATCGCTTTTGATCTCTTCGAGCAGCAATTTGCCAGATAAGTCATTTAAGTCAACGCTTGGATTTGTCTCGTCAAACAAACGCAAATCGAGCATTATCAAGTCGGGTTTGAAATCTGAAATTTTCTTCTTGACCTTCTTGTACAGTTCCTTGATTCTATTTTGATATTCCGACGCTGGAATTACTGGTTTGATTGTCGCCTTGGTAATATATTCAAAAATTTGACTCCAGCCTTTGTCGGCATTGTCATCAATCAGCAGAATCTTGATACCATTCCTCACCGCAGGAATAGAAACTCCGTCGAACAATTCCTGTTTGGCGATTTGATATTTCTCAACGGCGCTCTTCTGTTTGTTTAATGAGCCAATCTCTTCACCCAGAGCCTCAATCTTCGTGATAATCTCTTTACGTTCAGCATCAAAATCCGCATTATTACGTCTAAGTTTTTCGGACTCTTCAAGTTTGTTTCTTAATTGCTGCAACTCAGAAAAACTTTTAAGCTTAAGCTCCGAGTCGCCTTGCAAAGCTAAAAGTTTTTTACAATTCTCGTCGATCTTCATTTGTACGACGGTTGAGTAGAATTCCTTCTCTTCGACTGCACCCTCTATTTGCCGGATTTGAGCTGTCAACTCATCTTTTATGCGGTTCGCCTCATTGGAAAAATTTTCGAGCGCGCTTGAAACGTCATCATCCAAATCATTAAGAAAGACGCCCGCAGCGTTGTCCAAATCCTCTAATTTCCGCTTTATGAATGGCGGATAGTCTTTCTCAAAATTTCCGCCTTCCGCGATTTTGTGAACGTCCCACAATTGTTTGACGCCCCACCAATTGGCGTAACGATGTCGAAACTTTTCGACGTTGATAATTGACTTGATATTCGTTTTTATGTCGTTCTCAGTCGCTCGATCACGAATTAAATCGGCTGGAATAATTTGTGAGAAATCGTCGGGTAATCGAATAAAAGTACAACCTTTAGAAAACAGCAGACGATTTTTGTTGTCCGCCCTTAAGATTGTTTCCGCGCTTTGAAATGAGTAAAGGACGCAGTGGTGCATCACTTTTTTTATCCGCAGCCAAGTTAAAAGTTCTATACCGTGATGGTCAAGCCGTTTCTCTCCTTCCTTAGCCAGATTGACATGAATGAAGATTACACAATTGGAATTCTCATATTCGTTCTTTATTCTTTCGGCAATCTCACGGTAGCTGCTAGTTTCAGCTATAAATCTTTTCTGCTCGTAACCGTTGTCGCAGCCAAATTTCTCGCACAAAAAATCAACACACAGCTCATTGTTGTCAATGACCAAAATCCGAGTGTTTTCGTTTGAGTTCATAGATTTATCTTAAGAGTGCGGCTCAAGTTCAACCCGAAAATCAAATCTTAAGAGCCAATCCATACATCGCGCAACAGAGTGAGTTTTTCGTTGTATGTATTTGCTCCTGATTCGCTAGACACGGGTTTAGGTGTGTCTCCTAGCTTTCGTATTTGATCTTCGAGGCTCTTGTTTGAATCGGATGTTTCAGGGAACAAGCTAATCAGCAGATTCAAATTTTCTTCGTAATCAGTGTCGGACTTGAAAACCTTTTTGATAATTCTATCTAATTTTTCCGCTTCCTCATCCATTAGAATGGAGACTAAATTGGGGTAATACATACCAAGTGAAGTGTTCTCTCCCCTAATCACATTCGGTGTGAATGGCTGTAAACGCTCAATTTCGGGGTGAGTATGTGTCAATATAAATAGTTCGGGGTCATTGTTTGGGCTCAATAAATCTGTGAATCTCTGTCCAGTTATTCCATCGAAAACAAGATATAAACCGCTTTCCAAGAAATTTGTAGCAGGCTGAAATGTCGACGAAGATTCGTCGAAATGAAGTATTTGTATTTCGTCCAAAATTCTTACGTCATGTCTTTTGGCGAAAGGCCTTTTAACCTGAGCAAGCGAAGCGCGCTTCGTAAAAACAATTACTCTTAACACAGTTACCTCCTTGCAGCATTTAGCAGATAATTTATCGCGCACTTCGAGCGGTTTTCAACAAACGCATTCAGGATGGGCGATAAATGCACGAAGCGCACTAAATCTTTCGGCAAAGTTTGCGGTTTTCCTCGACCCGAAGTAACGACAACCTCAGTCAATTTCGACCACTTTACAAG